>Ga0214921_10004389_pt1 | contig 20800 bp, 24 predicted proteins | sample LL1505_MetaG_FD_177992 | JGI IMG/M metagenome (GOLD analysis project Ga0214921, IMG submission 177992) | Freshwater microbial communities from Lake Lanier, Atlanta, Georgia, United States - LL-1505 | ecosystem: Environmental > Aquatic > Freshwater > Lake | place: USA: Georgia | collected...
CTTTATTAGAGCATACTAATTATATATAAATAAAAGTGAATTTATTAATACACCTAAACAAAAATAACATAATGATTTAATAATATATGATAATGATTTAATAATGGTTATTTTAATAATTATATAATATATTTTTTTTTTTAATTAATCAAAAAAATTTATTAATTAAAAAATTTTAAATAATTTCCTTCTCTCTGGGTATATAATTTTTAACTTTTTCACTTTATTAGAGCATACTAATTATATATAAATAAAAGTGAATTTATTAATACACCTAAACAAAAATAACATAATGATTTAATAATATATGATAATGATTTAATAATGGTTATTTTAATAATTATATAAAGCATTAATTTAATTAGATAATTATGGAACACCAAATAACAAAATATAAATGTAAACATTGTAATAAATATTATGCATCACAAAATAGTTTATGTAATCATAATAAAAAATTTCATTTACATAATAATGTAGTTGAATCAATTACTAAAAATACATATAATTGTCGTAAATGTAATAAAAATTTTAATAATTATCAAAATAGATGGGCGCATGAGAAAATATGTAAAGAAGATATAAATATAAAATTAAAACAAGAAAATGATGAATTAAAAAATAAATTACACGAATTATTATTACAACAAGCAAAAATTCATCCAAAAAAATTGCAAAAAATTAATAATCAATTAATAAGTAATATAAACATAAATAATGGCACTATAATAAATAATACTTATGTTAAATTTGGTATAATAAATCATTCACAAATTTTAAATGAAAAAACAATCTTAAATATATTAAATAAACCTTATCAATGTATAGAAGAGTCTATTAAAACAATACATTTCAATAAAAATTTACCAGAATATAATAATATTTATATAACAAATATGAAAGATGATATAGCATATATATTTGATGGTGAAAAATTTATTTCAGTTAAAAAAAATCAAGTTATTGAAGATTTAATTGATAATCATAAGGAGCAAATTGAAGATTCTTTTGACTTACATAAAAATAAATTAAGAGATTTCACTTGTAAAAGATTACAATCATTTTTAGATGCTATAAATAATGAAGAAGAATCTTATACTGATAAATATAAAAAATCTTATCAAAATTATAAAGCATATAAAATGAGTGATATTAAATTATTATTGTATAATTGTTGTGATTCTAAAAAATTTGATTTATTAAAATCAATAGAATTAAAAGAAAAAAATATTGATGATAATAACTAAATATATTTTTTATAGATTATATATTAAATCTATGTTCTTGATTCAAAGCCTTTGACTGAACCAACATTTGAATTTTTAATAAATGATACTCCCAATTATGATATTAAATTTTTTATGAGTATAAAAGGATTATATTTTTTTGATTCATATGAAAAATATAATCACTATAAAAATTATTTTGATGAAAAAATTATTGATGTTGATTGGTGAAGTTTGTTTTCCAATCAAGTTGTTTAAAAATATTTATAAATTTTTTTTTAATTTATAAATATCATTTCCAAGTACCCATCCATTTATGTTCAGCATATTCTCCAAAAAATTGTTCTTTTGGATAATCTAATACTTTAATTTGCTTATTATTAGGATATTCATAATATAATTTTGAAACATAATCTGGTCCTGTTGTTGTGTAAACATATAATTGATCCTTTTTATCAGTTAATTTATTATATTCTAATAAAATATAATTAATATTATTATGAATATTATCAATTAAAATTTTAATAAATTCATCATTTTGTTTAGCACCAAAAGCATATTGTCCTAAAAAAATATTATGTTTTGCTTTACAAAAATCCATAAATCTTTTATCTAAACAAATATTATCATTAAAATGTGTATCAACACCAAATACTGAATCATATTCTAATAATGGATCTAATGATTTAAAACATTCCATATCTAAATCAAAATAAAAACCACCATAATGATAAATTGCAATATATCTAAAAAAATCTATTTTTTGAATAAAAACTGGTAATTTTAAATATGTTTCATAATAGTTAGGATAATTTTCCTTTAAAAAATTTAAAATATCATCATCAGTAAATAATATATATTTATAAGTTGGATTATATTTCTTAACAGATTCAACTAAATTTATATATTGGTTAGGAATATTAGTATTTTTCCATGTTTGTATAATAATTTTAGGAATTTTATTTACAACTATATTATTAAATTTTTCTTTTAATAAACTATTATTTATTAAATAAAAAAATAGTAATATTATACTAATTAAAATAAATATTTCTTTATTATTCATATAATATAATTTAGATATATTCTTATTAAATAATTTAATAATAATTTGGAGTTTATTACAATATATATAAATGATATAAAAAAAAATAAATTCTATAATTTAATATATGTCAGAAGAAAATAATGAATCTAAAAAACAAGTATCTAAAGAATTTGTTAATACAGTCAAAAAATATATTGAAATAGATGATAAACTTAAATATATTAAAAAACAATTAAAGGTATTAAATGGTGATAAGAAAGAACATGAAAATTATATATTAGATTATTTACAATCTATTGAAGAAAATATTATAGATATACCTGATGGGAAATTAAAAAGAAATGTAAATAAAACACAATCTCCATTAAAGAAAGAATTTATTCAAAAAGTATTAGCTGAAATTATAGGTGATTCTAATAAAGCAACATTAATTATGGAAGAAATTAATAATTCAAGACCAATGGTTGAAAGAATATCATTAAAAAGAATAATGAATAAAAATGATTAATTTTTAATTAATTGTTAATATTTCATATTCATTTATTTTATTATCACCTATTATATTATTTTTAATAGTATCTTTTATTTCATTCCATTTATTATTTTTTATAAACCATATATTACCATTCACTCCAACTTTATATAAACCATTTTTATAAAAAGTTGCACTAACTAGTGGACCCTTACGTCCAGAAACATTTTTAATTTTAAGTTTTGATATTATTTTTTTTATATTTTTTGCAACTAGATTACTTTTTAATGGAGTATTACATAATTCTTCATTAGAATCTGATACAATCCTAATAAAATAAAAAAGTTTTTAAATTTTTCAATTATCCCATAATTTATAAATTTAAAAACTTTTTTATCAAGATTTTTATTTATTATTGGTAAATGTGAATATGTTAATTCTATATTATATTCATTTTTAATATATTTCCAACAATCTGTATGAATAAATACACCATACATATTTGAATAAGAATTTTCATAATCTGTTCCATGTGTATATGTATTACCTTTTTTATCTATAAAACTAATATTACATGAAACTTCTTTACATTCATGAATAATTTTATTATTAGCAGCTAAAAAAATGCATTTATTTAACCATTTAATATTTTCTTCTAAATTATTTAATTTACTAATAAATAATTCTGGATTTTTTTTATATTTATCATATATTGGTTTAAAATAAGATTTAAATCTTGGTGGAATCTTATGTTTCCGTTCTTTATTTTCATAAAGTTCAACACTTTGTAAAAATTCATCTTCTATATCTAATACACTATGACATGTATTTCCACATAAAAAACAATATATATCCCAACAGCCCATATATATAAAAATTGAAAAAAATATATTATACATATTTTATATATATAATAATGTGTGTGCAACCATGAAATCTAACAAGGTTCACTTTGGAGATACAGAAATTATTGTTATCTCCAATACAGATTTTGATTATGAAGAAGATTTATTTGAACCAATATATCTTCAACCTCAATTAAATATTATTATTAAAAGAGGATATTATCCAAGAAGAAGTTTTAGATATTCTTCTTCTCTTTTATATGAATATCAACCAATTAAACAAAAATCTTTTTTACATAGAATTTTAGATAGATTAAATGATTTTATAATGTGTAAATAATTAAATTATTTATATTTAGTTTATTTATAATATTAGAATATATAATAAATATTAGTATATATAATAATATGTTTATATTACATATAAATTTAGATCCTCCCCCCTAGGGGGAGGATCTAAATGCAAAAAGATTAGTAAGAAAAAAGTATTTACCAAATAGTAATTCTTTTATTAGGTTCTAAATATAATTTATCAGTAGGGCTTATAATAAATGCATTATAAAAATATGAATTATTTCTAAGAACATTATTTACTCTAATATAGGGTGGTGAGTGTGGGTCAGTTAATAATCTTTGAATACTATCTTGTTCTCTACTTTTACTTTTCCAAGTATTAGCATAATTAATAAAAAATAATTTTAATTTTGATTCATTAGATGACGATAAATTAAAATATTTAATCATAGCTTTGACACTCATATTTACACCACCTAAATCTGATACATTCTCACCTAATGTTAACTCTCCATTTAATTTATTACCTAATATTGTATATTCATTATATTGTTGTTTAACTAATTCTAATTTTTTATTATATTTATCTAAATCTTGTTTAGTCCACCAATTATTTATATTACCAGAAGAGTCAAATTTAGAACCATTGTCATCAAACCCATGAATAATTTCATGACCAATAACTGTTCCAATACCACCAAAATTTTCAGACATATCTTGGTCTAATGAAAAAAATGGTTTTTGTAAAATACCAGCAGGAAATACTATTTCATTATATACAAATGAATAATAAGCATTTATACGATATGGTCTCATACTCCATTCATATATATCTTTATTTTTATAAATTTTACTAAATTCATAAAGATAATCATAATAATAAATTTTTATAAGATTTTCTAAATATGAATCTTTATCACTTAAAATTAATTCATTATAATCTTTAGTATATTTATCAGGATATCCTATTTTAATATTCATTTTATTTAATTTTGTAATAGCTTTAGATTTTGTAATATCTTCCATCCAATCATTAGTATTTATACTTGTTGCAACTTCATTTTTAATTAATTTTATCATTTCATGAACTTTTTTCTTAATATCATCATTAAAATGTTTTTTAATATATTCTTTACCTAATAATTCTCCTAATAAATTATCTATAACACTAATTGATTTTTCCCATAGAGGTTTATGTTTTTTTATTCCTAACAAAGTTTTATTATAAAAATCAAAATAACAATCTTCCATAGATGAATTAATACAATCATTAAATTGTAATAAAACTTTAAAAACAAAATAATCTTTCCAATATTTTAATTTAATTTTAGGTATTATATCATTTAAAAATTCAACATATTTTATATTAGTTATATTAATTATATCTGGAGTGCTATATCTAAATACAGCATTTAAATATTTCAAATTAGGATATTTTAAAATAAAATCTTTATACTTAAAAATATTATGTAATGATTCATAATTTCTCATTTCTACCGAAGTTAATGTTTTATCTGCTAATAATACTTCAATATAATAAATATAATTTATATCAGTATTAATACCATATAATCTTAAATAATTATTTATAAATTTAATATATTTTTCTATAGTTTCTTTTTTATCTGATAAAAAATAATAATCTCTATCAGGTAATCCTAAACCATTAGTTATTACATGTGGAATTAATATATCTGAATTCTTCATATTAGAACTTATTGAAACATTTATTGGTAATGAAATATTTAAAAATAAACTTAATTTGAACATAAAATCAAATAAAATTTCATAATTTGGAGAATTATATATAATATCTATAATCTTATCAATAATATGTTTATGTTTTGTATTAAATCTATCATTATTGTATTGTTTATAAATAATAAGTAATCTATTATCTATATCTGTAGATTCTAATATGGCTTTTAATTTTTTATTAATATCTAATTCTAATTCTTTAAAAATACTCCATCTTGAATCATCATCTGGTATATTATTATTTAATAGCCAAGCTTGATTAATATAATGATAAAAATCATCTTTATAATTCATTATTATAATTTATATTTTATATTTTACATTTATGTAATAATATATTATTTATAGTAGAATTAAATAAACATTTTCCACATAAAATAGTATTTATACTATCATCACATTCTTTAATAAATAATAAAGCTTTTTTTAGACTTATTTTATAATATTCTTTATTTCTTATCCATGAATGATTCCTCATTATATTTTTAATACATTTATCTATATATTTATCTATTATTGGTATTATATAATTAAATCTTATTTTATTTATATTGCCTGTATTATATATTTTAATACGGCTATTTAGATTTTTAGTATATCCGACTTTATAAAATTTTTTATTATTATATTCTTGTTTTATAATATAAATATGTTTACCTTCTGGATAAGATATATTAGATTGATTTTGTAATAATATATTATTTTCACTTTCAATTTTTTTTAATTTTTCATTAATTTTTTTTATTTTTAGTAATTCTTCTTTTGAAGAAATATATTTACCTGTTTTTCTTATTTTAATCATTATATCATTTATATATTTAATAATAAATTCTTTTGCTAATGGTTTATTACTTTTTGTTAATACATAATTAAATCCAAATTCATTTATCATTTTTGTATTAGGTTGAAGATTTGAAATATTTAATTGCGATATTATGTTTGTTTTGTTTATATCTTCATAATAACTTATATATTCTATTGGTATTTTAAATCTATGTATTTTTAATAGAGATGTATAACCTAATGTTTTGAATAAATCTTTTAATTTGAACCAAATGTCTCCATTTGTATCAAAGACTATAAAAATTTTATTAGAATTTAATTCTAATATATTATTCCATATATCTAAATAAAATCCCATTAATATTAATTATATATTTTTAAATAAAAATTACTATATATTTTTAAATAAAAATAATTATATATTTTTATCATCTAAAAATTATTTATATATTTTGTAATTTTTCTGTTGGTATAGACAATAAGGACTATCCCTTATAAAAAATTTAGTTGATATATCATCTAATTTTTTTATTTTTTTTAAAATTTGCTATAAATATTAAGATATAACATTATTTAATAAATTAAAATTATTAATAATTTCAAGTTGATATTTTTGCGCCATTTCTTTATTTTTATGAAATTTACCATTTAAATGTTTTAACATATAAGTATTACAGAATAATACTATATCACATATATGACAATAATATTTTTGTTTCATTCTTTCTTCTTTAGTTGAATGTTGTGATAACATATGTAATTTATAATTAAATAGTGTTCTTGATTTATATTCACATATACTACAATTATGTATTATGGGTAATCCATTTCTTTGATGTTTTTTTGTATTATTATGTTTAATCCAATCTGATATATTTATTGTATTATAATTACAAAAATTACAATAATATTCTTTTTTAGATTCATTTATCATTATTATAATTAATATAATATATTTTTATATTATATACAATTAAAATTTTTTATATATTACAATAATAATCATTAAAATCAATATTACAATTACTATAATAATAATTTATCATATGTTCTAATAAAGATTTCCTTTTTATTTCTTTATTTATACCATATTCCAATATATCTTTATCACTTATAATACCAATTTTCTTTTTTGCTCTTGTTATAGCTGTATATAATAAATTTTTATCTATCATACTTTTACTAGTTAATAATACTAATACATTATCATATTCAGAACCTTGTGATTTATGTATTGTTATTATATATGCTGGCATTAAATCTTTTATATATTCTTCATGTGAATTAAAATCAAACATAATTCCTTTATCATCTATTATAGTTATTATAGTATCCTCATCATCTTGATATATGTTATGAACTTTTCCTGTCATACCATTATATAAACCTTTATCATTATAATTTTTTGTATATATAACTGGATCATTTATTCTAAAAATAATTTTTCCATCTTTTTCATGTTTATAAATATATTCTTGAGTATGAGTATTTTTAATATCTCTAATAATATTAGTATATTTTATAATATCTTTATTTGTTGGTGTTATTATAATATCATAATTATTAACTGATGAAGTTATTAATAAATCATCTTTAATATTTTTTGGTATAATCCAATTAACTGTATCGCATTGGTCATTTTCCAATATTTCTTTTTTATTTAATATTTTATCAACAACATTTAATAATCCTTTAGAATCATTATATCTATAAGTTTGTGTTAATTCAATATAAGAAATACATTTAGATTCAATCATTTTATAAAATACACATCCGGTATCTATAGATGGAAGTTGTCTATAATCGCCAATAAATATAACAATTATACTATATTTATAAATAATTTCTAAAAAACTCTCCATTAAATCATTAGATATCATACTACATTCATCTATAATAAATAAAGTATTATCTAAATTTTTATGCAATAATTTATTTATAATAAAATGTTGTATAGTATAAATATCAAGTTCTTCAATTTCAGATTTTTCCATAATTTCAATTAATCTATTCTTTGCTTTTGCTGTAGGTGTTAGTAATATTACTTCTAATTTATAATATTTTGATGAAACTTCATTTATACATGTTATTAAACTTCCTATAACACTACTTTTTCCTGTGCCAGCTCTACCACATACTATATTAACATTATTATCAAATATTTGTAAAATAGCATCTTTCTGTTCAGTATCTAAATACTCATTATTTTTACCTACTATCAATTCATCTAAATATTTTTTAACACTAGATATTTTAATATTTAAATATTTTAATAAATTATATTTATTAGTATCAATATATTTTAATTTTTTAGCAATATTCATTTCTGTATTATAATTTCCATAGCCATATAATAATTTTTGATTAATTGAAATTATAAATTTATCACGTTCCATTTCATTTATAATATTTATAAATTTATCTTTAGTCATTTCATTTATATCATTAGTATAATCTTGAATTTTATGTATCCATTCTGAATATGTAAATTTAATATAACAATTATTTTTATCACTATGTAAAATAATATAAATAATATATTTCATAATAATTGATGAAGATAATTTTAATCCTCTAGCTATCATTAATAAAGTTTCTCCTGAGAAACCTTTTTGATGTAATAATATAAATAAATCATTAGGATTCCATGATTTAATTTCAATTCCAAATTTTGGATGTGAATATAAAAATAAACATTGTTTTATATATAATTTAATATTATGAGATTTTAGTAAATCTTGAAATGGTCTTATTAATGATTCTATATATAATTTAATATGATTAAAAACTGTTTTGATAATATTGTATATATTACTATCCATATCTTCTGTATCTTGTATACTAATATAATATTTATAAATATCTATCCAAAAAGTTTTCCCATATTCAAATTTTGAAAATATATTATCATAATTAAATCCATCACATATTTCTAATAATCTAATTTTTTGATGTGATTCATTTATAGGTAGATATACTTTTCCTTTTTCAAAATCATAACATTCTTCATTATATTTGGATTTTTTTGTTTTTGTAATACATGTAATAGTATCATTTATCTTTGGTATAACATTTAAAAATCCATAAAATTTATATTCATGATTAATTTCTAAAATTAAATTAAATCTTTTATCATACTGTTTAGACCATATTATATTAGTTATTATATATGATTGAACCATATTGAATATATATTTATAAATTTTTAAATACTATTTTGTAGTTTTTTATATAAAATTTAATTTATGCATAATTTTTTAAGTGCTATTTTTAGTTTTTTTTATCATATCTCTATTATTATAAATTTTTGTTTTGATATCTTTAGTAAGTTGTTTAAAACATTTATCTGGTTCATTTTCATATTTATAATAATATTTATCAAATCCTTTACTATTATAATTACTTTTTTCTTTTATTTCATTATATTTATCATTTATAATATCAGTGCTTTTATCAATTAAATAATCTATAACTTCTTGTAAATCAGTTGCTTCCCATTTATTATTATCATTTAATACTTTTATAATATTTGACCTTAAATTAGTTAATAATAAATTATGATTTTCCGGTTTATCTTTGTTAAAATGCACATTGTCTAAATAACTTAAAACACATTGATATCCGCAATCAATTATTTTTTTAAAATCACTTAATTTTAGATGAGATAAATCTTCATTTTTAAATGGATTTATATTTATGGATATGTTAACATAATTATTATTTATAGTATTATTATTTATAGTATTATTTATTTTAGTATTATTTTTTAATTCAGTTATAATTTTATCTTGCTCCTCAACTTTTTGTATTAATTTTTGAAGAATATTATTATTAGCACTTTTACATGGATATTTTCTATTTATATGATTTGTATAATGACTTTTTTGTGTAAATATTTTATTACATTTTTCACATTTATATATCATTTAATGATATCTAATAATATTTGTTTATATATAATTATTAAAGCATAATAACTAAAATTTAACTTTTTTAGTTATTTTTAACCAATTTTTATAATTTTAGTTATTATGTGTTGATAATATTTAACTAAAAATTTTACCTTATTCAATTTATATTTTTAGAGAGAGAGATATTTTATTATATAATATTATGAAAATTTAAAATAATTTTTTTATAAAAAAAATTTTAAATAATATCTCTCTCTCTACATTTTAAATTGAATAATGTAAATTTTTTAGTTAAATATTATTAAAGAGTAATAACTAAAATTTACATATTTTAGTTAATTTAACTAATTTTCCATAATTTTAGTTATTATGCTTTAATAATATGTTCTGTATAAATATCATATATATAAAATTAAAACATGTTCAATATTATTAAAGCATAATAACTAAAATTTAACTTTTTTAGTTATTTTTAACCAATTTTTATAATTTTAGTTATTACGTGTTGATAAAAATTAACTAAAAAAATTACTTTATTCAATTTATATTTTTAGAGAGAGAGATATTTTATTATATAAAATTATGAAAATTTAAAATATAATTTTTATAAAAAAAATTTTAAATAATATATATCTCTATACATTTTAAATTAAATAAGATATTTTTTTATACAGTCATATTTAGAATTACTTTTAATTTATTTGTATAATTTTTATTTAATAATTTTGCATAATAATCTATTTTTTTATTTGAAATTATTAAATATGCCGAATTTATCATAATATTAAAATTATCTATATCATTATCATCATTTATTAAAATATAATTTTCAAACTGTTTATTAATATCATTATTGGTAATAATTACTAATTTTAATGATTTATAATAATCTTCTAATAAATCATATTTTTCTTTAAAATAATTAATAGATAAGTAATTAATAGTATTAGTTATAATATTATCAGTAAATATATGAATACAAACATATTTATAATTAAATATTATATTTCTAATAAATAAATTATTATCATAATTAAAATTATAAATTTCTTTTATAATATCTTCAAAAGATAAATAAAAATATATTATATTTGAATAATACTTATTAATTATTAATGTAATACACGTATCATTATTATTTAAATTAATAAATGTTGTGTGAATATTTGTTATATCAATATTTGATAAACAATAATTATCCACATTGTTAGTTTTATTATATAAAAAATTAAAATTATATTTTTTACAATATGTTAAAAATAAAAAATATTTTTCTATTCTATCTTCAAATAATACAGAATTATCTATAATATTTAGTGTAAGCATTTATAATATATATATATAAAAATTATTTTATATATATATATATATATATTTTCATCTTTTATTTATTATAACAATCATTGTATAAAGCTATATATATAAATTCTAACTTTTTGTGAAAATGATAGTAATTATATAACTAATAATATTCCGGATGAAGTTATATATATCATGTTTTAGCCGTGTCTATACACCTAACCATAAATTTCACAATATATTTGCATTTGAACAATTAACAAAATTGAAAATTAAATTTAAATTATGATTTATTCTTATTTTTTGATAGCAATCAATATAATTTTTTGGAGAAAAGCTAATATACAATCAAGTCATGAAAAGTTTTGAAGAATATAAAAAGCTAACAAGATATCTAAGTCATATTAATAATCATTTAAAAAATTAATAGAAACAGACTTAAAATTTAATTTTTTTAGTTATTATTATTAATTTAATTTAAGTATTGGATGAAAAGATATATTTGAAATAATTTTACCATCTATATTTGTAATTGTAATCATATTATTATCAAATAATAATTTATCTATACAATAATTACATGCCCATCTTTGTCCTTTTCTATCTTCATCATCATTCATATAATCATATGTATTATCAGAATTATTATCGTTTAATGCTAATATTTTTCCTTTATCATAAATAAACCATGACCACCAACCTTTACATTTATGACATAAAAATAAATCTTTTTTCTTTATATCTTTAAATTTAGGATTATCTTGACGTGGTTTTCGTTCCCATTTATTATTCAATATTGGGTATGACATTAATAATATTAAGTAATTATTTTTAAATAATTTATAAAAAATAATTATTTATAAAAGTTTTTTTATACCATCTATAAATGTTATTTTAGGTTCCCAACCTAATTTTAATAATTTATTATTAGATATATAATATCTTTTATCATTAAATGGTCTATCTTCAACAAATGTTATATATTCATTATAATTATCAGTATTTTTTATTAATTTGATTAATAATTTAGCAACATCTAATACTGATAATTCATTATTATCGTCAGCACTTATATTATAAATTTCTCCAATTATACCTTTTAACATTATACATTCTAAAGCTAATACTAAATCATCAACATGAATAAAACTTCTTAATGAACTGCCATTACCATGAATTGTGCATTTTTGATTTTCTAATAATAATTTAATAAATTTTGGGATTAATTTTTCTGGATATTGATTAGGACCATATACATTATTACTTCTTGTTATTATTATATTAATATTAAATGAATTAATATATGAATTTATTATCATTTCTGCGGCAGCTTTAGATGCAGCATATGGATTAGTTGGTGATAATTTATCATTTTCTATTTTTTTTATGGATTCTGTTTCACCATATACTTCATCAGTACTAATATGAATAAATTTAATATCTATATTAGTATTTTTAATAGCTTCTAATAGTGTATGAGTTCCTTTAATATTATCTTCAGTATATTTTAATGATTCTAAAAAAGAATTATCTACATGAGATTGTGCAGCAAAATTGATAATAGTATCTATATTTTTACTTTTTAATATATATACTAATAAATTATAATCATTAATATTACCTTTTATAAATTCATAATTATTATAATTACTTACTTTAATATTATATAATGATGCACAATAATATAATGCATCAATATTAATGAAATTTAAATTATTATATTTACTTACCATATAATTAATAAAATTTGAACCAATAAATCCACAACCACCTGTTATTAAAATGTTTTTCATTATATTTATAATTTAGATATTATATTTTTAATACTATCTTTAATATGAGTAATATTATATTTATTTTCTAATTTGGTAGTATCTAAATAGTTATTTGAACGTTTAGAATCTAAAATTAAATTTTGTTCTTCAATTGTAAAATTTTCCCAAGTATAATTATTATCTTTATATAAGTTATATAATTCTAATATTTCATTATGTGATATTAATCCTGGATTTGTAAAATTAAATGTTCCTAACTCATTATTAATCATCATTTCTATCATTATAGGTATTAAATCAGGTAATACTGACATTGAATTTGGTATTGAACAAATTTTTTTATAATTTAATATTTTTGTTATGAAATTTCTTGAGGATAAATCATCTGTTATTGGCATTCTTATTCTTAAATTTAATACATTATTATCAAATAAATGCATTAATCTATCAGTAAAACCTTTAACTATTGAATATGATGAACCAAAAAAATTAGGAATATCATTCTCATTAAAACCATTATTATCTAATACATGATTATCATCATAATTAAATATACATCCTGTTCCTAAATATGTTAAATGTTTATTATGTTTATGAGCTAATATTGCTAATGTTAATGGTGAATATAAATTATCTCTAATATTTTCATGTAATTTATCAGGTTGTTCCAAATAATCAATAGTAGTATATACTTTATCATCAATAACGCCATGTGTTCTACCAATTAAACATAATAAATGTGTAGGATTTATTGTTAATATTTCATTTGAGATATTTTTTTCATCATCAACTCTAAATTTTGATTCATAATATGAAATATTACATTTATCTAAATATTGTTTCACATATCCACCGATCCAACCTTTATGACCATATAATAATATATTCATTAAAATATTATTATATTAATAATATAAATTAAACTCATTTAATAGCTGCTATTATAGCAGCCATATTTTTAATATCATCATATCTATTAATACTTTTATTTCTATAACAAGTAGTAGTATTAAAATTTAAGTCATTAATATTAACTTCTATATAACCAGGGATTGTTTTAGGTGATATATGACTATAATGTGAGTTTATTAATATACCAAATGCGACATCATCAACTATATCCATATGCATAAAATGAATATTATGTAATATATTTAATAATAATTTTTTAGAAAATATAATAAAGGTTCCTTGGAAATATTGTGTCCCCCAATATCTTTCATCATATATTCCTGAAGGAGGGTCGTAATGTTGTAATGTAACTAAAACTCCTCCACCATATGATACATTATCAAAATTAATTAAATCAAAATTTATAATACTACTAATATTACTTCTAACTAAATAATTAAACTTTTCATTAGCAAAATATTGAAAGGCTTTTATTGTTTTATCTAATATACCAGGAACAAAGGTTTCATTTCCTTTTATTAATAATATATCATCTTCTAATTTATAATCATCCTCTATTGATGATGAAAATTTGTAATATATAGTTTTAATATTATTAAATTTTTTATAATATTTCCTTGTTATTTCATACATTTTATTATAATAATCTTTATCTGAATATAATACTAAATGTAATATATCATAATTATTAGTCATATTTTCAAAAGTTTTATTATATTTATAAAATAAATAAAGAAAAATAAATAATAATATATAAATTATCATATATTATTATTTATATAATAATTATTTATTTTATGGCATTAATAATAAACTTCATATTATTAACATCATTATATCTATTATTATTTTTATTTCTATAACAAGTGGTAGTATTAAAAATTAAATCATTAACATTATTTACTAAAACAAAACCAGGGATTGTTTTAGGTGATATATTACTATAATGTGAGTTTATGAATACACCAAAAGCTACATCATCAATTAAATCCATTTGTATAAAATGAATATTATGTAATATATCTAATAATAATTTTTTATTAAATACAATAAAAGTTCCTTGGAAATATTGTGTTCCCCAATATCTTTCATCATATAATCCAGAAGGAGGGTCATAATGTTGCACTGTTAATAACCATCCTCCACCATATGATACATTATCAAAATTAATTAAATCAAAATTTATAATACTACTAATATTACTTCTAACTAAATAATTAAAATTATCATGACTAAAATATTTGAATGCTTTAATTGTTTTATCTAAAACACCTGATACATAAGATTCTTTTCCTTTTATTAATAATATATCATTTTCTAATTTGTAATCATCGTCAATATAGGGTGAAAATTTGTAATATATAGTTTTAACATTATTAAATTTTTTATAATATTCTCTTGTTAGTTCATACATTTTATGATAATAATCATCATCGGAATATAATACTAAATGTAATATATCGTAATTATTAGTCATATTTTCATATGTTCTATTTAATAAATAAAATAAATAAAGAAAAATAAATAATAATATATAAATTATCATATATTATTATATACTATATTTAATTATAATTATAAAATTTTAATAAGTTATCATCAAATAATGTATTTGATAATATAATTATATATGTATTTTGAATTGTTTTATTTTTATATAATTCAAAATTATGATCAACATAAGTAAAATTTTCTTTAGGTATCATACTTAAATGTTTTAAATATTTAGATTGTTTGATTTTATTTATAATATCAAATTCACCATAATCAATATTTTGGTAAGATAACAAATTATTATATTTATTTTTCATTAATGTTTTTCCATTAATATCCCATATAGGAATAGTTATAATAAATGTTAATTGTTTATCATCTTCTAATAATCCTAATATTTTATTTATTGCTAATGTTATAACTTCTTTTTGAAATGGGGGGTTACATAAATAAACACCATCATTAAAATTAAAATTAAAAAAATTTCCTAAAGAACCAAAATATTTCTCAATATCATAATATATAGAACAATAATTATTACATGTAAAATTAATACCTGATGCAAAACATTCAAATTTTAATCTATAATCTTTTTGCATTTTATTTATAATATTAGGTAATATTGATAATTGATTATTATTAGAACCCAATATCTGATATCTAAATATTAAACTCCATATATATTTATCTATATTATTATCATTATTTGTATAATTATTAACCATTTTTTCATAAACTTTAGTAGGAATAATAATATTATTTAATATTTTCTTTAATTTAATATTATTTATAAAATATGGAATTTTTATATAATACTTTATAAAATATAAATTAGCATCTCCTTTTTTTATTATTATATTTTTTTTTATAATTTCATAATTATCTATAGATTTATTATAAATATCAGATATTTCATATTCATTTAAAATATCTAACATTTTCTTATAATTATTAATTAAATTATTTATAATTTTATTAATTTTATCATCTATATCTGATATTTTAATGTCATATTTACATAAATCAATTAATGTAGTTCTTAATGATTCTGTATTATTATAATTATTAGGTAGGGAATAATCTCCACTATAATCATAAGTAGTATATAAATAAAATATCCATGATGATAATAAGTTTGTTAATGTTCTAGTTAATGATTTTTTTAGGGAAAATATATTTGTTCCAAAATTATCAACACAATCTTTAATAAAAAAACTTGAAAATTTTAAATATAATTTACCTTTATATAATTCTAATATTGGTGATATCATATTTTCATAAATAATTAACCTCTTATATAGATATTTTCTAATGAAATATCCAAGTCATTTAAATATTTTGTAATATATTTAATATGGTCTCCTTGTAATAAAACAACTTCAATTTCATTATCATCTTTAATATATTTTTTAATTGTTCCATTACAACCATTCTTTTTTTTAATAATTTTAATATGTTCTTTTAATTCATCATTAGACAATAACCAACCTGATATATAAGTATTCTTTTTCCTACCATATGTTTCTAACCAAATTTCAATATTAATTCCCTTTTTTAAATTATTATTATTATTATTATTTTCTTCCTCAAATGGATTCATATTATAAATAAAATATTTATGTGTTTAAATATTTTATTTATTATAAATATTTTTATTTATTTATTAATTAATTTATATGGTGGTAATCTTGGATTAAATTTTCTTACACTAACTGTAGTATTAGTATTAACAAAAAAATTAACTTTTGCAATTTTCTTTTTAGATTTATTATTAGTAGTTTTTTGTATAACCATATCATCATAATTATTATCATGACTACAAGACCTTAATAATGTTTCAGGTGTATAGATATATTCAATTTCTTCTAATTCTTCTAATTCTGAGTCCATATAATATTATATATTAACATTTTTTTATATAATAATTAGTTTATTTAATAAGATTATATAAACATTTTTTTATATTATATATTATATGGAATATATCACAGGTATTATTAAAATTTTTGGAAAGAAAATATTATTAAATGATTTTGATAAAAAAATATTAAGGTCAGATAAAATAATACCTTATTATAAACAATATTATTATTTTTTTTCTGAATCTACAGAAATTATTCCTTCATTATACCTAGGTTCAAGTTTTAATGCATATTCATATTCTGAAATTAATAAGAAACATATTAATGTTATTTTTAATATAACACCAACTATTGATAATTTTCATAATAAAAATCCTTTTATTACATATTATAATTTTCCTATTTTAGATAATAATGAAGATGATATAACTAATATATTATATACTACTAGTGAACTTATTCATAAACATTTACTTAACAATGATAAAATTTTAATTCATTGTTTTATGGGAGCTTCTAGGTCAGCTTGTGTTGTTATATATTATTTAATGAAATATAAAAATATGCCTTATTATTTTGCTAAGAATTTTGTTTTATCTAAAAGACCTATTATTAATTTATCTACAATTTTTGAAAATAAATTAAAAAACTTTTAAACTTTTTTTCTCTACTATATTAATGCCTTACATATTTGAACATAATATTTCATACAATTTAAATGATAAAAAACATAATTATAAAAAACATATAATTGATGGTGAAAAAGGTTTAGAATTTTCCTTTCTTAAAAAAGAAGGCGAAAAATTTTATAAAATTAAAGTTAAAGAAACTTCTAAAGATTCTTTTAGCATTACAGAAAAAAAAGATGAAAAAGAAACAAATAAAGAAATTGATATTAAAGAATTAAATAAAATGTTAAAATCTAATAAAGATTTAGATTTTGCTAAAAATTATATTGAAAATGATAATAATAGAGGAAAATATAAAGGAATAGAAGATGCTTTATTAAGTGAAGATTTAGCAGGTGGTAAAAAGAAAACCACAAAAAAAGCTTCTAAAAAAGCTTCTAAAAAAGTATCAAAGAAAAAGGCATCTAAAAAAAAAGTATCAAAGAAAAAACCATCTAAAAAAAAGGTTTCTAAAAAATATTAAAAAAATATGAGTATATGTAATGGGAAATAAATATTTTTTAACATTTCATACTGTATTTATTTTAAATGAAAATATTAAATGGTTAGAAGAATTTTTAATTTATTATATAAATATTATAGGTGTTGAACATTTTTATTTATATGATAATGATAAATCTACAGGAGGTGATGGAACCAAAGAAACTAATAAATATGGATTTAAAATAAATACTGACAATAATAATAATGATATTAAACAATTTGAAGATATTAAACAAAGATATAGTTCCTATATTACACATATTAAATGGCAACCTTTAGATGATAAAGGTAATGTTATATATGGTCAAAATGAAAGTATATTAGATTTTATAAAAAATTATGGAAATGATAGTGTATGGACTTGTTTTTTAGATTTAGATGAATTTATATATTCTAGATATTTATATTTACCTAATTATCTTAAAGAATTAAATAATAATATATCTTGTATTAAAATATGTCAAAAAAAATTTATTGATAGATTCCTATCTAATCAAAAATTTATAACTCAAGATACTAATTGTATTGATAAAAATATTGGTTTTGAATGGGCTCCTAAAAATATTGTTAAAAATGAAGACTTTATTAATATAAATAATATACATGAAATTATTGTTAAACATAATATAAAATATGAATCTTCAGATAATATTAGATTTAATCATTATAATACTAATCCTAAATTATTAACATGGATGAAATCTTTTTATGGATCAATATTAGATTATAAATTAAATTCTTATGATGATGGTATGTTAAAATATAGTTATTTAGTTAATATTGAATCATTTGATAATAATAATAATAATAATAATTACCTATTATATATATTTGTTTTTTTAATTATTATTTATTTTATATATTACATTCAACTACCTCAAAAGAATTATTTATACTAGGAATAAAATATGTATTATCTATATTTTGAATACATCTTGAATGATTATGTTTAATACATCTTGAATGATTATGTTTAATATGGGAATTATCTAAATCATAATTTACAGTTTTGCTACATAAATGTGAATAAATATCATTAGTTATATTATACTTATAAATATGATCTTTATACTTATCATTAGTTATTATATGATATAAACATTTTGATTTTAAGAAAAACCATAATATAAAAATATCATCATTATAATTATAATCAGTTTTATAACATAATGATTTATTATAATTATGAGATTTATGTATAATAACTAATGAATTATTTAAGACTTTATCAATATTATTTAAATCATATTTTCCTTTATTATGATATATTACATTACCACCATCTATTATATTATCAAAATTCATATGATTTTTATCCCAAAAATTATTTAATTTTTTTAATATATTTGAAGATAATTTATTATTTATATTATCTAATAATAAATTAATACTTTCATCTTCCAATTTATAATATTTTAATAATTTATTATCTAATAGTAAATTATTATTATGTTGTGTTTCTAAATATAATCCTATTAATTGTGGGATAAATTTATATAATTTATTATCTAATATAAAATCTAAATCTGTATTTTTAATATCTTTTATAATATGTTTATTAAATAATTCTAATGATTTATCATATAAATTATCATAATAATGTTTTATTAATGTTAAATAATCTCTCCTCATTAAATTATTATGATTAATAATATATTCTATTATATCATTATCGTCAATAAAATATCTTATTAATATTGAATTTAAACTATTATTATTATATTTTATTAATTCATCTATATTATAATTATCTATTAATTTAATATCATTATATAATATTCTTGCAATATTGGACATTAATTAAAATATAATGTTAATTATGTTTTAATTAAAGACAAACATTAATTAAAATATAATGTTAATTATGTTTTAATTAAAGACAATCATTAATTAAAATATAATGTTAATTATGTTTTAATTAAAGACAATCATTAATTAAAATATAATGT
>Ga0214921_10004390_pt1 | contig 20795 bp, 21 predicted proteins | sample LL1505_MetaG_FD_177992 | JGI IMG/M metagenome (GOLD analysis project Ga0214921, IMG submission 177992) | Freshwater microbial communities from Lake Lanier, Atlanta, Georgia, United States - LL-1505 | ecosystem: Environmental > Aquatic > Freshwater > Lake | place: USA: Georgia | collected...
AAGTTTTAGCAATTGCTCTGGAGCATCTCCAGCAGCCGAGTTCCAATCCCAGTCGCGGTCTTGCGACCAATCAACTTCACGCCACGGCGAGAGTTTTTCACGACCCAATAACCAATCGGAAAACCAATGATTCTCTACAAACGCCATATGTTTCAAAATTCCGCCGAGAGTCATTGACGAAGCGGCAATTTTCTTTTGCAAATCAGTCGCACTCAACGATCGGCACTTCCATTCAAGAGTCGCGCGTTGAAAATCTAGAAAACCGACGAGTGTTGTGAGTTCATCGCTCGCAAATGGCGGCTCGGGTCGACCTTGATCGTCGATGTTTGTCATCAAAAATTAGTTCCCTTAAAATTATTTTACATCAAACCGATAAACATTGGTATCGCGCTCAACAAACCCAAGTCGTTTATAGAGTTTGTTTGCCGCCTCTCGTGACGGACGAGAAGTTAAGTCAACTGTCTTTGCACCGCGACGCTTCGCTTCGGCGATTGCGGCGTGATTTAACGATTCGCCGACGCCATGCCCACGCGCTGAAGAATCAACGACTACATCTTCGATCCATGCACGCATCGCCGTCGGAATTCGAAAAATCGCGAGAGTTAACAAACCAACAATCTGGTTATCCACATGGGCAACAAACATCAAAGTGGATTCTGAGTTAACAATTTCTGCCAATTCATTATTTGTCATCGGTTTTGCCGATGAAGAGAGTTGCGGAATCAAGCGATGACACGCCGCGAGTAATTCTTCGCTCACATGGGTGGCGATTTCCACAGGCACTGGTGAAGCCATGGCAGTCAGCGTATCTGTATTGCACAGGTTGGCTGGGATTTTAGATAGCGTCATAACAAATGTCCGCGATTGATCATGTTCGTTGGTTGTCAAAGCCATCGCTTAAGAATCCAACTTTTGTTGCTGCGTTCACTGGATGGAATGACGCCGGCGATGCCGCATCAAATGCTGTGAACAATCTTGTTCAAGGATGGGGCGCGACACCACTGGCAACGATTGACCCAGAGCCATTTACTGATTACAGCAAAGACCGACCACATGTGCGGCTTCAAGATGGCACGAAACGAAGAATTGTTTGGCCAACTGTCGGTCTTTGGCACGTCGCTGGTGCGGGCGGCGACATAATCCTCGCGCTTGGTCCAGAGCCAAGTCTCAGGTGGAAACTTTTTTCGAAACAAATTCTTTCAATCGCCGAAAAGTTTGATGCGTCAATGTTTTTGACCCTTGGCTCATTACTTGCTGATGTTCCACACAGTAGGCCTGTGCAAATAATTGGCACAGCAATTGACAGCGATCTCATTGACAGATTTAATTTGCAGCGCTCTCGATATGAGGGTCCAACAGGAATTGTTGGCATCTTGCACGACACGTGCGATGAAGGCTCAATTCCTTCGGCTTCACTTTGGGCCGCCGTTCCTGCTTATGCGTCGCATGTTCCTTCGCCCAAAGCATCGTTGGCTCTAATGCGAAGAGCGTGCGAAATAATCGGAACTCCTGCGCCACTAGCAACCGTGATGAACTTGATTGAACGATACGAAGAGCAAGTTGATTCATTAGTACAAGATGACGAAGATCTAATTTCTTATGTTGAAAGACTTGAAACTATGACCGACAATGGCATGAGCATTGACGATGAAGTTGACGACAGTCAATTGCAATTTGATTTCGCAGGCGACTCAGATGAGCCGGCTGATTCAGGCAATTTGATGGATGAAGTTGAACAGTTTCTCCGCGAACAAAACGGCAACTAATTAGTAGCTAGTTCGAAAATTAGGTAGCGTCGATAATTTCAACGCGCAGGCGCTTGTTGCCTTTGCCTTTGCTCTCAGTTTTGAGAACTTTCATTTGTCCGACCTCAGATGTCGACTGCACATGGGTGCCACCATCAGCTTGTTTGTCAAGACCAACAATGTCGACTACGCGAACGTCCTTAACTGTTTCAGGGATCATATTGACCTTTGTCCGAATCAGATCTACGTCGCTAATCGCCGTATCACGTGGCAAAAAACTTACGGTGATCGGGTAATTCGCGGCAAGTGCCTCATTAACCAACGACTCAACAGTCTGTGCGAAACCATCTGGAAGTGGGTCAAATTCAAAATCCATCCGTGCGCTTAACGGCTCCATGTTTCCGCCCGTGACAGGCACTTGCCATTGATTCCAGATAACTCCACACAACACATGCATCGCAGTATGTGTTCGCATTAATTTGTGCCGGCGATCCCAATCAACTCGACCGTGTACTGAGTCCCCGACAGCGAACACCTTGCCCGGCTCAAGTGTGTGCCACACAATTGAGCCTTCTTTACGAACGTCAGTTACACGCGCACCAGAGATCTCACCCGTGTCGTTTGGTTGACCACCACCTGTCGGATAAAAAATAGTCCGATCCAAAGCAACCGCGTTCTCACGAACCTCGACTACTTTGGCGTCAAATTCTTTTAAATATGCGTCAACTAAATAAAGCAGGTCTGTTGCCATCACTGCGATTTTAGACTGACTAGTTAACGCAACTGATTAGTTGCGCGACTTAGTAGTCGTCCATGCCTCCGCCTGGCATTGCTGGTGCACTCTCTTCTGGCTTGTCAGCAATGACGGCTTCAGTTGTTAAGAACAGTGCTGCAATTGATGCCGCGTTCTGCAATGCAGAGCGCGTAACTTTTGCGGCGTCGATGACTCCAAGTTTTACAAGATCGGTATATTCGCCGTTGGCAGCATTGAAGCCTTCATTGCCCTTCATGCTCTTCACTTTTTCAACAACGACTCCGCCTTCAAGACCAGCGTTTTCGGCAATCTGCTTAAGTGGCGCAGACAATGAACGCGCGACCATTCGTGCACCAGTTGCTTCGTCACCTTCAAGTTTTGCCATTATTTTTTCAACAGCCTCTTGGGCGCGAAGCAATGCAACACCGCCGCCAGGCACAACGCCTTCTTCAATCGCTGCTTTTGTTGTGCTTACAGCGTCTTCGATGCGATGCTTCTTTTCTTTGAGTTCAACTTCTGTTGCCGCGCCAACTTTGAGAACTGCAACACCACCTGACAACTTGGCAAGACGCTCTTGAAGCTTCTCACGATCGTAATCACTGTCGGTGTTATCAATTTCAGTTTTAATCTGGCTAATTCGACCTTTGATGTCTGCCTCTGGTCCTGAACCCTCAATGATTGTTGTCTCATCTTTTGTGATTACAACTTTCTTGGCGCGACCAAGAAGATCCATTGTTGCATTCTCAAGTTTGAGACCAACTTCTTCGCTGATTACTTGTCCACCAGTGAGAATTGCGATGTCTTGCAACATTGCCTTTCGGCGATCGCCAAAACCTGGTGCTTTAACAGCAACGCTCTTGAAAGTGCCACGAATTTTGTTGACAACTAGCGTCGCCAAAGCTTCGCCCTCAATATCTTCAGCGATAATTACGAGTGGTCGACCACCTTGCATAACTTTTTCAAGAATTGGCAACATGTCACGCACTGCAGTGATCTTGTTTGCAACAAGCAAAATGTACGGATCATCAAGCGATGCTTCCATGCGGTCAGTATCAGTTGAGAAATACGGTGAGATATAACCCTTATCGAAGCGCATTCCTTCAACGAGATCCATCTCCATGCCGAATGTCTGGCTCTCTTCAACGGTGATCACGCCGTCTTTGCCAACTTTGTCGATCGCTTCAGAAATCATTTGACCAATTTCTGTATCGGCTGCCGAGATAGATGCAACTTGAGCGATTTGCTCTTTGCTGTCAACAACTTTTGCGAGGGCCTTGATGCTGGCGACAGCAGCTTCAACAGCTGCCTCAATGCCACGCTTCATACTCATTGGGTTGGCCCCAGCAGCAACGTTGCGCAATCCTTCGTGCACCATGCTCCATGCGAGAACGGTTGCTGTTGTTGTTCCGTCACCGGCAACGTCATCAGTCTTTTTCGCAACTTCTTTAACGAGTTCTGCACCAATCCGCTCGTACGGGTCTTCAAGTTCGATTTCTTTAGCAATAGACACACCATCGTTTGTGATTGTTGGTGCTCCCCACTTCTTGCTGAGTACGACGTTGCGACCTTTTGGTCCGAGCGTGACACGCACAGCGTCGGCAAGTTTGTTCATTCCTGCTTCGAGTCCGCGTCGGGCTTCCTCGTCAAATGCAATGAGCTTGGCCATGTTCTTATCCTCCGTTTGGGTCCTGAATATCAGGGTTTGTGACTGCAGTTTTTAGAATTAGCACTCTATCTACGAGACTGCTAAATCAACACTCGGCTACTAGCGACTTGCCAGTAAAGCCATATTTTCAAACCAGATTATTCGCCCCCAGCAACAGCCGGAATAATCGACACGGTCTGCCCAGTGGCGATTTTTGTGTCAAGGCCTTGCATGTATCGGACATCATCATCGGCGACAAATATATTTACAAACTTGTGAAGATTGCCGTCACTGTCAAGCAATCGATCCGAGAAACCTGGATGAGCCGCGTTCAATGCTTTAAGAATTTCACCAAGAGTTGAGCCTTCAACTTGAACTGTTGAGACCCCGCCTGAAAGTGGACGCAATGTTGTTGGGATTCTTACGGTTACTGACATTTCATCAACGCTATCTGTAAATTTGCAAAACCTTGACAACGCTCAAGTTGTGCGCTGTGAAATAAATTCGGCGAGTTCAATTAGCGAATCTCTTGCGGATTGTGTGATCGGCGCTTGCTTAACGCCCGCAATAGCCTCGGCAGTTAGGGCACTTATTTTTGCCTCAAGCGCAACTAACGCTCCTGTTTGTTTGATCACCTCTTGAATATTGCTGACATCTTGTTCGCTGATATCTACAGAGCCGACTCGATCGAGAACTTTTCTCTGAACAGAATCTGCGCGCTCGATTGCCATTGCCAGTAGCGGCGTTGGCTTGCCCTCTCTGAGATCATCACCAACCGGCTTACCCGTCAAATTCTTGTCGCTATCTGCGAAATCAAACGCACCAAGAACATCGTCACGCATTTGAAATGCGTCGCCCAGTGGTAAACCATATTTTGATAACGCGGGCAATAATTTGCTAATCAAAGCTGGCGCAGCGAGAGTTGCGCCCAGATGCAACGGCCGCTCAATCGTATATTTACCACTCTTATAGCGACTAACTCGTTCGGCTTTAACCAAACGTCGCTCGCGTTGCGCTGAACCAAGTAAATCTAAATACTGGCCGATATTTAGTTCAACTCGCATTTCGTTCCAAATTTTCGCGACATCATTATTTGCAATATCCATTAACTGATCGGCATAAACAAAAGCTAAGTCACCAATCAAAACTGCGGCACCTTCACCAAATCGTCTTGCTTCACTTGCCCACGAATTATCTTTATGAGTCTTCGTGTATCGCGCATGACTAGTTGGCTCACCCCGACGAGTTTGCGAACCATCAATTACATCGTCATGCAACAATGCTGATGCGTGAAGGAGTTCAAGTGCTGCTTGTGCATCAACTAACTTCGCTGAGTTCTCATCGCCACCAGCTCCGATAAAACCCAAATAACAAAAAGCCGGACGAAGCCGTTTTCCTCCGGCGTTAACGAGCCGATTGATTTCGTCTAGTGGCAGCGCTAAGTCGGCGTCAAGAGACTTCCATCGAATTGTCTCTGAGTTTAAAAATTCGCCCAAGCGAGTATCAACGCGGATTGCAATATCTCTAAGCCAACTCGGCGGATGCGACGACATCATAAAATGCTACGCCGAGTTACTCTTGCGAAAGACCTTTGACAACTTCTTCAATTTTGAGTTTTGCATTGCCGATTCGATCACGGCACAACTCGATTAGTTGTGATGCCCGTTGCACATGAGTCGCCAACTTGTCGACATCAACATCGTTCTCTTCAAGTTCAGCCAAGATTGACTCAAGTTCTTCTAGAGCCTGCGCATAGCCAATCGTTTCGTCACTCTTACTTTTTGCCATTTGGTTTACCTTTCGTAGAAATTTCTTGAACAGTGCTCGTTGCTGACCCATTTGCAAAAGTCGTCACCAGTTTGTCACCGGCTTTGAGTTTTGTTGCGTCTTGAACAACGCCACCTAAGCCATTGCGAGTGATACTCCAACCGCGGGCCATGGTGTTGACTGGGTCGAGCAATCGCAGACGATCTGCCAATGCATTCAATGAACTTTTTTCTAGACGCAAAATCTCGGCCGGGCGATGTTTGATGCGTTGCGCCGTCATTGCTAATCGCTTACTCGCACCGGCGAGTGCATCTAAAACTTTGCTGCTAATTCGATTTGCTCGCTCGGTTAACTGACTCGAAGATGCCTCGAGTTCGCGCATCGCAAATGTCGCCACGGCAGCCCACGCTTCTTCGGTTGCGTCGACAAATTCTCTAACTTGTTCAATAACTGCAGTCGCACATGCAGTCGGTGTTTTATGAGATTGATTTGCAACTTCATCAGCGACGCTCAAATCTATTTCATGACCGATACCCGTCAAAACAGGCAGACGGCAGTTAGCAATTGCAGTTGCAATTTCCGCCGAGTCAAAGGCCATCAAGTCATTTTTTGACCCTCCCCCACGAACAAGCATCAATACATCTAAATCTTTTCTTGAATCAAGAATTTTGAGTGCGGCGACAACAGATTTGATCGCCTCTTCACCTTGCACACGCGCATCGTGAACAAAAATCGTGAATCCAATTTGCGAGTCTTTAAAGGTCTTGATCACATCGGCGTGTGCTGCGCTGCTAACACTTGTCACGATGCCGACTCGTAACGGCACAAGTGATGTACCAACTTTGCGGTTGGCATCGTATAAACCCTTAAGTTTTAATTGCCGAACGATTTCTTCACGCTGTGCAATTAAATCTCCGAGGGTAAACCTCGGATCAATTTTTGAAATCTTGATGCTGAACCGACCATTGCCCGGATATAAATCTGGTTCACCAAATACTCGTACTTTTAGACCATCTGCTAATTGCAATCCACTGTTCACAAGTGTGACTCGCATCGACGCATAAACAGTTTGCCAAATAGACGCACTCAGTACGGCTTTCTTATCTCCATCATTATCAACCAGCGTGAAATAAACATGGTTGGGTGTCTTCATCTCTTGAATTTCGCCATGCAACCAAACTCCGCGTCCGAAGTGATTTTTGACGGTTTGATTTACTTGGCGAATGAAATCTCCGACCGAAAGTGATTCTTGGTCAACTAATTCATTAACTCTTTGATTAACTGTTTCGCTAGCCAACCCGTTCATGCTGTCATCAAATAGCGTCTTGCTAGTAGCTTTTTTATCTTTCATTAGTAACAACGCAGACAATTTATAATACGATTAAGGCTCACATGAAACATGTCTTAAATAGTAGACGCAAGTTGCTAATAGTGATTTTAGTTGTCGCTTCACTCGTAAGTGCGTGCAGTGAACGAGTAATCATCGGTTCGTCAAACGATACGGCCGTTATAAAACCAACAGCTACGTCAGCCTTTGCCGACGTAAGTTCAACTTCAAGTATTGCGCCAGCGCCTGAGTTCACAGGCAAAATTTCTTGGGGCACATGTAACGACGACGACGGTGGGTCTCAGGACAAAATTCAATGCGGAACTTTAGAAGTGCCTTACGACTATGACAATCCAAATATTGGATCATTTAAGTTGTTTCTAATTCGAAAGCTGGCATCGGATCAAGCAAGTCGAGTTGGTTCAATGTTGGTCAACCCTGGCGGCCCGGGTTTCGGTGGCTCAAGTGTCGCCAAAGATGCACAGTTTTACTTCAGCGCCGAGCTGCTTGATCGTTTTGACATAGTCGGCTGGGATCCTCGTGGTACAGGCAAAACATCGCCAGCGATAGATTGCATCGACCAATATGACGAGTACTTCGGCATGGACTCACCACCAGATTCACCGCAAGAAAAACAAGCAATTGTTGACGCCAGCCAGAAATTTAATGACCAATGTGTCAAAAAGAGTGGTGCGATCTTGCCTTACATCTCGACACGTTCATCTGCTCAAGACATGGATTCAATTCGTCGCGCACTTGGCGAAGAAAAAATAACTTATTTTGGGTTTTCATATGGCTCAGAACTCGGGGCAACTTGGGTGACGATGTTTCCAAAAACTGTTCGCGCCGCTGTTTTAGATGGAGCATCTGATCCGAACTCATCATCTCTTGATCAAGGCCTCGCTCAAGCAAAAGGTTTCGAGATGCAACTTGATGCGTTTCTTGCAGATTGCTCGGCGCGCATAACGTGTGCCTTTAATAGCAACGGCGATTCAGCCAAAGCACTTGACAAACTTCTCGTCGATGTCGATGCTGCTCCACTTGTAGTTGCTTCAGATAGAACGCCTGTCACACAGGGCGTGATGTTTACTGCGCTGGCTCAAGCAATGTATTCAGACGCCCTTTGGTCTCAACTTGAGCGGGCACTAGCTGACGCTGTTGTCGGCGATGGTTCAGGTTTGCTCGCACTCTACGATGAGTACTACCAACGCAAACCCAACGGCACTTACGGCAATGAACTCGAAGCGTTCATTTCAATTTCATGTCTTGATGATCCTGGTCCGATCGGTATCAAAGCAGTTGACGCACAAATACCAATTTTCACAAAAGCAGCAAAAAGATTTGGCCCAGGTTTCGGATACGGCTACTCATGTGCATTATGGCCAGTTAAGCAAGCAAAGAAAGTTGTAGTGACTGGCAAAGGTGCAGGACCGGTAATCGTGATCGGCACGACTGGCGACCCAGCGACGCCGATTGAGTCATCACGCAACGCTGCAAAAGCATTAGAACAGGGTATTTTTCTAACTGTGAAGGCTGAACAACACACTGGATATGGAGTCAATGCATGCATCATTGAAGCAGTTGACACGTATCTTATTGATTTAGTTGTTCCAAAAAATGGCAAGGTCTGCGAATAAATTAATTCTGAATTTTATTAAAACCTATTCAGCGTCGTGACACAACTTTGTCAACGCCCATCGCTATTGCCACCGCCAACCGATCTTGTACAACTTCGGTTTGCATTCTTGCTCCAGTTGAATCGGCAAGTCTTGTCATCATTTCGAAATTTGCAATCACAGCCGCTGCATCAATAGCTACAGCAAGACCTGCGAGATTAATCAAATTATCGCGCGCCATAGTTAGCGCCGCTACGTCAAACTCGGTGGCCGCTGTAGCAAAATCAACTAGTTCTCGTGCAAAACTCACGTCCACACCACCAGTCGTATTTTGTACGTTTTCTAAACTAATTTCTAATCCTTGTTCGGTGCCGCTCCAACTGAGCATGCTGGCATGTGAAGTCGTTCAATAAAAACATTCACGTTGTTGTGAAACTCGAGTTGCGACAAGTTCCATTTGTACCCGTGAAAGCGTTCCGCGAGTCCAATGTGGGTCGACCATTTCTTTATCTGGAATATATTGAGCATCAGCCATCGCCCAAATCACACGGTTAGTTTCGGGCACCGCCGTGAAGGCTTGTACTACAGCCGCATTTTCATCCGCTGGTGCGATTACTGGCACCCAACTCAAAGTTGCATCAACAACATTTGCTGGTTTTATTCTTGACGGCTCACCAATTGTTGCTGGCGCTAATTCTGGAATACCAAGATCTAGTGCTCGACGAAAAGCCGAAACAGTCGCCACCGTGCAAACAACTCCGCACAGCTCAATAAATGCCAGCGGTTCAATTTCTTGTGTGGTTCGCTGATACCAATCACGTGTCAAGGTTGCCGCATGGCGAGCAATTCTGTAAACCGCATCATGCGCTGCACTTGAAGCAAAATGTATTTGCAAATTTTTGTCTGCAACAGTTGAAACCGCAACCCACGGTGGCGATGGTTCGCTTTCGCTAATCGCTAGTAATACCGTTTGCGCGAGTTCGCGTCTTTGTGCACCCGACCACCAAGTGCCGGGCTGCGATAGCGCCGACCAGGCTTGCTCGTGCGCAAAAATTAAGTCTGCGCGAACATCGCTGATCGAAACATTGATCAAACTCATTACCTGCTTACATTAGACGCATCTAATACTTATTCTAAAAAATGGCGGAAGGGGTGGGATTTGAACCCACGGTGGGCCTAAACCCACGACGGTGTTCGAGACCGTTCCATTCGTCCGCTCTGGCACCCTTCCGTTTTCAAGGCTACCGCCGAGTGCTAATTAGTCTTTGCCTCACGTAAATTTTTAAACAGATCAGTGAGAACTTCTGCGCACTGAGTTGCTAAAACTCCATGTACAACTTTTGGATGATGACCTAGTCGCGGATCAGTTGCGATGTTGTACAGACTGCCAAACGCACCGGCTTTTAGATCGGCAGCGCCGAATACAACTGTGCTGATTCGCGAATTAACAAGTGCGCCGGAGCACATCGTGCATGGCTCGAGAGTTACCACGAGTGTGCATTCTTCGAGTCGCCATCGTCCCAATAAATTCGCTGCATCACGCAAAGCCAAAATTTCGGCGTGCGCTGTCGGGTCGTTTCGAAGTTCACGCTCGTTGTGTCGCGATGCGATGATCACATCATTATGAATCACGATCGCGCCAACTGGAACGTCACCGTGCGCGAGTGCGAGCCGCGCTTCGGCCAAAGCGAAATTCATCGCGTCATCGTTAGTGATCATGGCGGAGGGGGTGGGATTCGAACCCACGGAGACTTGCGCCTCACACGCTTTCCAAGCGTGCCGATTCGGCCGCTCTCGCACCCCTCCAAATCGCCCGAACAATTTGAACTGTTCAGCGTTGGCAGGCTATCTGAGCACTGCTGTAACGATTAACTAGCAGAGTTAATGAAATGCAGATAACAGATTGCGGATATCGTTAAGAAACCGTTTCCGTCGAGTGAGGTGGCGGCCGGGTCCTGTGCAACGAGTGCCCAAGAATCAGGTCAGAGCCGGAAGGCAGCAGCCTTCATCGGAACCATTCGAGTGCCGCAGATCGCCTGGTCGTCACTTCAGTCGGCGGAAACGATCAAAGTTTGGAAACGCATCTGACTTCAGCAAATACAGACACACCAAAAGTTTCAGTGTTGATGACTTGTTACAACGCAGCTTTGACGATTGAAGAGAGCCTTCGCAGCATCATCGCTCAAACTTTTACCAACTGGGAGATTGTCTTAGTCGATAATTGCTCAACCGATAACTCTTTGACTTTTGTTAAAAATCTAAATGACGATCGCATCAAAATTATTGCTCTTGACAAAAATCATGGCCGGACACCAGCACTTGCCATCGCGCTAGAAAATGCTCACGCAGAATTTGTAGCAATTCTTGATGCCGATGACATTTCAAGCCAAGATCGCTTGCAACAGCAATCTGACTTTCTAACAAACAACCCAAATATTCTTGTTGTCGGCAGTTGGTATCGCAACATTGATCAACACGGAAACCTGATCAACGAAGTACAAACGCCAACTACAAGTGTCGATGTCATGCGACGAATGGCATCAGATAACCCAATAGTCAATTCGTCGGCAATGTTTCGCAGACAGAGCGCACAATCTGTTGGTGGCTATGACCAGAAATATTTATACGCACAAGATTTTGCACTCTGGCTCGCTCTAGCAAATTTCGGCGAACTAGCGATTCTGCCAAAGTTTCTAACTGATATTCGTCGAGTGAAATCATCATTGTCTTCAATATCAAGCAACAGTTTGATACTCACCGCAGATAATTACGAGTTATATCGCCAGGCACAAAGTCTTTCGGGCCTGACTTTTCTCAACAAGTTAAACGGAAGACGAACAGTTGGACTTTATGGTCTGCTGTATGCGTGGCGATCTCTCCAAGCGAGAAACTTCATTCAAGCACTTGGTCTTTTGATTCAGAACTTGTGGGCATTGCCTTTAGTTGCGTTTGAGTTATTGCGAAAGGGTTTTAACTCGATCAAGTCGATCCACTAAATGTGTTGCGCCAAATTTTTCTAACATCCCGTTGAACTCTGGTTTGGCACCATTCCACTTCCAACTATCCACAGAACCGACTGGTACATCTTGCACCAATGTGGCAAGAGTTCGAAACAGTTCGGCATCTTTTCGTTGAGTGCGAAGTGTTGTTGCAAGTTTTTCTGCACCACGCAACGTCGTTAAGCCATCAGCTCTCCATTGTTCATGATCATCAGGTATCGCATCTAGTGAGATATACCGAGCAAGCACTGTTGACGCACTCTTGGCTCCCCAACCTGGCAACCCAGGAAACCCATCAGCGGTGTCTCCAACTAGTGCCAAATAATCGGCGATTGATTCGGGGCCAATACCAAACTTCTCACGAATGGCAGATTCGTCAAGCACAATATTGTTACGCCGATCAACTTGAACAACTCTTCGGCCACTTACGCATTGACCTAAATCTTTATCTGGCGTCAAGATTCGCACTTGGTGAACGCGTCGATCTTCACACGCCACAGCGACACCAGAAGCCAACGCATCGTCTGCTTCGTACTTCTCCATTGCCCAAACCGTTACGCCCATCGCTCGCAGCGCATCTTCGACGATCGGTATCTGCTCGAGTAAAACCGGCTCCATGCCTTCACTAGTTTTGTATCCGCTATAAAGTTCGTTACGAAAACTTTCAATCACATGATCAGTCGCTACTGCAATGTGTGTTGCACCCTCTGCAAGTAACTGCAAGGTCGAAGTCAAAATACCAATCGTTGCGGCAAATGGTGGTGGTTCTTTATCGCGAATCGCTGAGCCGTAGTGCTGTCGATACATTTCATAAGTGCCGTCGATTAAATGAACTTGCATCTCACAAACTTAGGCGACTAGCCAAAAACACTCGGCAATCGGTCGCCAAGAAATATACAGACGAGTGTTCCGAGCGTGAGATATGGACCAAAAGCGAGCCTGCGTTTTAACGACCCGCGCCCGATGGCGATCAAACTCACCCCGACCACACTGGCACTCAGACACGCAATAAAAATTGCCCAAATTGCCTCGTTATATCCAAGAAAGCCCAAATACCAACCGAGAACTGGCACAAGCCGAACATCTCCTCCGCCCAACCCGCCTGGCGCAATTTTATTTATTGAAGCAAACAAAAAGCCACTGGCGGAAGCACAAACCAACGCGGCAACAATTGAGCCATAACTATCCGCACGAATTGCGCTGATTAGCAAAAGCACAGCACCGGTCACGCCTATTAAATGTGTAACGCTTCGAACCAAACGATGTGTCAAGGCATCTATCATCGTCTGCAATATCAATCCACTACACAAAATTGCATAGGCAAGTTGAAGATTCCAGTTTGAAAATCGTGTGCGAATTAGAAATGCAAAGAACGCACCGAGCGCTACGCCCAAAATAATAAGTTTTAACCGCGAGATACTTATCTGCGAATCAATTTCAACTATAAATTTTTTGGCAGTGATGCCGACCAACGCACCAACTACAGCACCGACGAAAATCGTCAGCGTAAAAACCACGGCTTTTGTTTTATTCCTGCACTAACTCAATCAGCGTGCCGAAACTACCTTTTGGATGAACAAACGCAACGGTTGTGCCGCGCGAACCCCTGCGCGGTGCATTGTCGATCGGTTTGGCACCGGCATCAATCATTGACTGCAACGCCTGCGCACAATTCGCGACACGATAACCAATGTGATGTAAACCTTCACCGCGCTTTTCAAGCGATTTTGCAACAGGAGAATCTGGTCGAGTTGGTGTCAATAGCTGCACGTAACTTTGCGCAACTTTCAGCAATGCTTCTTCAACTCCATCTTGCTCAACAATTTCGCGATGAGCAACAGTTGCCCCAAATGCTCGCTTGTAGTAATCAATCGCAGCCTCAAGATCGTTAACCGCAATCGCCACATGGTCAATCTCGGTTAACAACATTTCTGGGGAATCGCTAATCTCACTAGTCTCACTCACGGCAAACTATTTCGCTCTTCTGAACACAGTGAACTTGTCTTCACCAATTTTTGCACGCAACTCTTTATCTGTAATACCCAAACCCTCTTCTGGGGCAAGGCACAACACGCCAAGTTTTCCCTCATGTAGATTTTTATGAACTTGGTAAGCCGCTGTGCCAGTTTCTTCAAGAGAAAAAACTTGCGATATCACCGGATGGATCATTCCTTTGCTAATCAATCGATTTGCGTCCCATGCTTCGCGATAATTCGCAAAGTGCGAGCCAACCAGACGCTTCAAGCGCATCCAAAAGTGTCGATTGTCAAACTCCAACATAAAACCACTCGTCGCAGCACACGTGACAACAGTTCCACCGCGCTTGACGACATACATTGACGCGCCGAAAGTTGATCGACCTGGGTGTTCAAAAACAATATCCGGATCTTCGCCAACAAGCCCACGAATGTCTTTGCCGAGGCGGCGCCACTCGCTTTCGTTATGAGTATTGTCGTCGTTCCAGAACTTATAGTTGGCAGTTTTGCGGTCAATCACTGCGTTACACCCGAGTTCGTGAAGTATTTTTGCTTTTTCTGGCGAACTCACGACGCCAACAGGTATTCCTCCGCCGTTGAGAACATATTGCACGGCATATGCACCAATGCCGCCCGTTGCACCCCAAATCAATACGACATCACCTTGTTTCATCGCGGCACCGTTTTTTGAAACAAGCATTCGATAACTCGTGCTGTTACACAATGCATTAACCGCAGATTCTTCCCATGAAAGATGCTTTGGTTTTGGCATCAACTGATTGGCCTTGAGTACTGCAAGTTCTGCCAGCCCGCCGAAGTTTGTTTCGTAGCCCCAGATTCGTTGATTAGTTGCCATCATTGAGTCATCATGAGCCGACGGGTCTTGATCGTCTAGGTGGTTGCAATGCGCAGTGACTTTGTCGCCAGGCTTCCAATTGCGCACCGCAGTGCCAACTCGCAACACGACACCCGCAGCATCACTGCCAAGAACGTGATAATCCAAATCATGTCGCTTAGCCCACTCACTTTCGCGTGCGAGTCGAGCGAGAGCACCAAAAGTGCTGACGGGTTCAAAAATAGCGCTCCACACCGTATTGAAATTGATACTGCTGGCCATCACTGCAACCAAACATTCATCCGGCGCAAGTTCTGGTGTTGGCACTTGCCCAATGTGAACAGTTTTTCTTGGGTCTTTATCTTTAGATGCAACCCCTGCAAAAATTGTTTCTTCAGATTTCAAAATATGAGCCGCTCGATAGGTCGCCGGGATTTTCAAATTAGCGAATGTCTCGCTATCGGCATCGTCCATTATCGCTTTTAAGATTTCCTGCATGTATTGAGATTACTAAGCCAATAGACAAAATATAAACCTGAGAACTATTTCAAATGAGAAAACTGGCTCGTTGGGCTCTACTCTTTAAATAACACATTAAAAGGAGTAACCATGCCGGGTTCATACATTGTCGCGGGAGCAAGAACACCAATCGGAAAGATGAGCGGAGCGTTGGCTTCGTTCAGCGCGGCAGAACTTGGCGGTTTCGCAATTGCTGAAGCATTGCGTCGCGCAGGTGTTGCACCACACGAAGTTGAACACGTAATCATGGGTCAAGTGTTGACTGCAGGTCAGGGTCAAGTGCCTTCACGACAAGCAGCAGTAAAAGCTGGTATCCCAATGAATGTGCCAAGCATCAATATCAACAAAGTTTGTTTGTCTGGCTTGAATTCGATTTATCTTGCAGATCAAATGATTTCAAATGGTGATGCAGACATAGTTATTGCCGGCGGAATGGAGAGCATGACGAATTCTCCTTATCTTGCGATGGGTGCACGCAGCGGTTTTCGTTTTGGCGATGTTCAATTACTTGATGCAATTCAGCGCGACGGTTTATGGTGTGCGTTTGATGCATGTCTAATGGGTCTTGGCACTGAGCGATACGCAGCCGGCGATATTAGTCGTGATGCACAAGATGATTTAGCAATGAAGAGCAACCAGCGCGCCGCAGCAGCAATTGCTGCCGGCAGACTTGCCGACGAAATTGTTTCAATTTCAATTCCACAACGCAAAGGTGACCCTGTTGTGATTAGTGATGATGAAGGTGTGCGTGCCTCAACCACAATGGAGTCACTTGCATCACTTAAGCCAGCGTTTGATAAAAATGGCACCGTTACAGCTGGCAACGCCAGCCAAATTAGCGATGCAGGTTCGGCAATCGTGATGATGTCAAAACGTGCTGCAGAAAAACGTGGTGTAAAACCACTTGGTGAGTTTGTTAGTTATGGAATGGTGGCTGGCCCAGATAATGCTTCGTTATTGCATCAACCAAGTCGCAGCATTCTTAAAGCCCTCGAACGCGTCGGCAAAAAAGTATCTGATGTCGACTTGTTTGAAATCAATGAAGCATTTGCTGCAGTTGGTATTGCCTCAATGCGCGAACTGAAAATCTCAGATGAAATCGTCAACGTCAATGGCGGCGCAATTGCACTCGGTCATCCAATTGGTATGAGTGGCAATCGTTTAGCTCTGACATTGCTTCACGAATTGCGTCGTCGTGGCGGCGGTCTTGGTGCTGCTGCGTTGTGCGGCGGCGGCGGTCAAGGCGATGCGCTTATTGTTCGTGCTATCTAGCTAATAAATTAAATAACTCGTTAGCCCGAAACTTCGCGACGACCTTCAAGCGCACGACCAAGAGTTAGTTCGTCGGCGTACTCTAAATCACCACCAACAGGCAGCCCGCTCGCAATTCGCGTAACTTTTACTCCGAGCGGTTTCAAAATACGAGCTAAATACATCGAGGTCACGTCACCCTCAGTATTTGGGTTCATGCACAAAATAACTTCTTTGACGCTTTCTGGCTCGATTCGCACTAGTAGTTCACGAATTTTGAGTTGTTCAGGGCCTACACCATCTAATGGATTAATTGCACCAAGCAACACGTGATATCGCCCGCGAAACTCACCAGTTTTTTCTATCGCAACTACATCTCGTGATTCTTCGACTACACAAATTGTTGTCGTGTCACGACGATCATCACTGCAGAAATGACAAAGAGTAGTTTCAGCAAAATTAGAACATCGTTCGCAAAAGCGCACAGTTGCTTTTGCTTTTGTGATCGCGTCTGAGAGATGTTCAACATCACGATCCTCACTTTTAATCAAATAAAATGCAATTCGTTGTGCCGATTTTGGTCCAATACCGGGTAGCCGAGAGAGTGCATCGATAAGCGCTTGCATCGGTTGTGTATACGCCGAAACCACTTTTGCCTACTTCTTATCGTCAATTATTCGCGATCCGGGAAACGCCTTTGCAAATTCATCAATCGGAGATGATCGAGTGCCCTTTGGTGCTTTGGTTGTCTCAGATAAATCTACGGGCTCTTCTATCTCTTCATCAATTAACTCAGTTGAATTTTGCTTGATGTTTCGATTGCGCTTTGACTCGCCCACGACAAATTTGAAATTGATTTGTTTGCCAGCAACTATCTTAAGTGAACTTGATATTGCTTCAAGATGATCTTTTGATTTTGTGATGTGCATATCACTTGGCGCCGACAATGTGATTATTCCGTCTCGACAATCAACCATATTCATCGCGCTAAACAGCGCACGCACCATTGGCTTTTGCGCAGCGACAACTTCGGGCCAACGACGTTTGATTTCATCATCACTCAGAACTGCAGTCGACTCAAGTTTTTGATTAGCCGCTACGTCTGGCACACTCGCCAACGTGATCGTTGGTTCACTTGCAGGCTTGCTAGTCGACGTAATACCCGAAACAACAGGCGCATTATTCGGAACCACCACAAGTGGAGTCGCTCGTCCGCCTAATTTTGCACGACCTGTATTTGGGTCTACCAAAACTGGTCTTGTCATCGGCCCAGTCGGGTCTCGATTGGCCACGACCCCTGCTTCTAATTTTTCGATACGCGACATCAACGCCGCAATATCGGTACTTGAATTTTGTCTTGTGAGTTTTACTAAGGAAACTTCAAGCAACAAACGAGCATCTGGTGCGTGCCGTATTTCGATTAACACTTCTCCAAGAACTTCAATCGCCCGAACAACGCTGCTTGCGCCCAATCGCCGAGCTTGATCACTCACGATTTCGGCGCGCTCTTTAGGAAGTTGAACAAGCTCTGGCGCCATCAACGACAAGAACAGATCGCGTAAGTTTCGCACGATGTCTTCAGTGAGTGCGCGCGGGTCAGCGCCAAATTGTACTGATGCGCCAACAGCAGCAAGTGCACGACCTGGATCGTGATCAATAAAGGCTTCAATGAATTCATCTAGAGAGATCTGCTCATCGACTTCTCCACCAGAGGCAACCGCGAGTTCAAGTGCCGAAAGTGTGTCGCGAACAGAACCACCACCAAGTTTTACAACGCGATCAATTGCATCTGCGCTAATCACAAGTTTTGCGTCGGCTACAACCCAATTGACGTGATCTTTTAATTCTTGCATCGGCAAAAGATGAAATTGCAAATGTTGCGTGCGGCTGCGAATCGTCTCGCTAACTTTTTGCGGGTCGGTAGTCGCCAAAACAAATACAACATGTTCGGGTGGTTCTTCAAGAGTTTTCAATAATGCTGCTTCGGCGGGTTTAGAAAGCATGTGAACTTCGTCGAGAATAAAAACACGGTGCCGACCTGGGTTGCCAAGCGCGGCGCGTTCAATTAGATCACGCATATTGTCCACGCCGTTGTTGCTTGCAGCATCTAACTCAAGTACGTCATAACTTGAGCCGACATCAATCGAAACACACGAATTACATTTTCCGCATGGCTCACCGTCTTTTAGATTTTCGCAGTTGAGCACTTTCGCTAAAATTCGCGCAGTAGAAGTTTTGCCCGTCCCACGTGGCCCAGAAAATAAATATGCCTGACCTTCACGATTATTAATCACCGCATTACGCAGAGCGCGCACAACGTGGTCTTGACCTTTTAGCTCGTCAAAGCGGCGTGGTCTGTATCGTCGATAGAGAGATTGCGTTGCCATTTCGTAGCGAGCCTATCTATAGGGTGCTTCATGCTTGAACACATGCTTGAACAGGGTCAAAATAAGTAACGTAGAAAGATTAGTAACCTATATATCAATGGAAATGACTAAATCACCAGTGCCTAAGTGGCTGGCAACAGTCGTTTTTGGCGTGCTCTGTCTTGTTTGTGGATTGGGGGCAACTCAGGCTGGCGCGACCTCTGCCCCAAAAACGGCTCCGGGCACGAATATTTTGACCTCGTCAAATCCTGCAGCTAACCAAATAGTTTCGATGCCGCCAACACAACTCCAACTTATTTTTAGAGACCCGTTGACATCACCTGATGTTGCCGCAAACATGGGATTATCGCTTGCCTGTAATGGCACTTCGGTTGGTCTAGGTCAAGCACAATTGGGCACCGACTTTAAAACTGTTTCGGCCGCATTGACTCAAATTCCGCCCGCTGGGCTTTGCGTTGTCAGTTGGTCCCTGCCAGATTTCAGTAGCGGATCATTTAATTTCACTTCAGCCGTCGCGATTCAAACCACGATTGCTAGCGCTACTGACCAAGTTATTACAACTGATACGACTATCCCCGTATTAATTGGAGAAACAATTGGAGAACAGAAATCAGCACCACGCGTAGGTGGAGTAATCGGCTTGTTACGAATTCTTGAATATCTTTTGATGACCGCAATATTTGGTGGACTTGCTCTAGTGATTACCGCTTGGCCAGAAGGCCCAAACTATGCCGTAATGATTCGTTACATGCGACTTTCGTGGATTGCATGTGTTACCACACTTTATTTGATCCTCACTCTCACGACGCTGCAACAAACTTCCCAAAGTTTTTTATCATCTTTAAATCCATTTGAATGGTTGAGTTCGCTGACATCAGGAAGTGGTGTCGTTTTAATATTTCGTTTTGCGTTAGTCGTCTCGTGTGGATGGGTTGCGTTGTTCCCTGAACGCGCAAACGACCCTGCAACGCAATTGCCTGCGATGGTTTTACTGGTGCTGATGATCTCAACTCTTGGTTTCAGTCGGTTAGGTCAAGATGTTGCAATTTTTACGTACATCCTCGGTGCCGTACACGGACTATCGGTGGCCTATTGGATTGGTGGATTGATGTTGCTATCGCGAGTGATCCTTATCGGACCTGGCGGAGACGATCTAGTAGGTGCTGTCTTGGCATTTTCGAAACATTCAGTGCTCGCTTTCGGAGTCACCTTATTTACTGGTTCATTGCAAATTTATCTTCTTGATAGTGCATCGATTTTAAGTAGTGGTCACGGCCGGCTCGGGGTTTTGAAAATAATTATCACAGCAGTGATGGTTTTTATCGTATTCGCTTTCAAAAATTTTGTGCATAAAATCTTTGCCGAAAATAACTCTCTTACACGAAAAATGGCATGGCGTCTTCGGCGTGCCGTGACAGTTGAACTTGGTTTTGCTATTTTTGCATTAACAATTACTTCGTGGATGGTTTCAACTCAACCACCAAAAGCCGTCGCCCAACTCAGTGCGCCGACCGCGACATACGCATTTAGAGAAGAACTTCGAAACGATCGATTTCGTGTTGTGATCTCATTGACACCTGGCCTAACAGGAATTAATGCAATGCGTATTGAGCTGATTGAGCCACGACGAATAAATAATTTCACAGTCAAACTAATTCCACAGGCAATCGGTTACAGCGGAATTCAAATCAATGTTCCACTTACGAGTCAAGGTGCAGCAATTGTCTCAGGTGACGGAACGTTTGTACTTAATGTTCCAGGCATCTGGAACATTGAACTCTCCGGCACTACAACAACTGGCGACCTAGAAAAACTCGCAACAACAATCGCAATTACTGAAGCATCGACTATTTCTACTGTGACGACCCTGCCAACGGTAATTTCTCTGCCAACTACTGTGACGACCCTGCCGTCGGTAATCACACTGCCAACAGCAACTACCCTGCCAACTGCAACAACCGTCGGTGGTTGATG
>Ga0214921_10004391_pt1 | contig 20789 bp, 16 predicted proteins | sample LL1505_MetaG_FD_177992 | JGI IMG/M metagenome (GOLD analysis project Ga0214921, IMG submission 177992) | Freshwater microbial communities from Lake Lanier, Atlanta, Georgia, United States - LL-1505 | ecosystem: Environmental > Aquatic > Freshwater > Lake | place: USA: Georgia | collected...
AATATTACAATAGAACTACATAATGTAATAGGAAATACAGAGCAAACAAGAGAAATACTTGAAGAACCTAAAAATGAAGGGATACAAGAGAAGGTATTATCTAAAGAATTGCAAGGTAATGAGGAACCGAAGGAACTGAAGGAACCTAATATCAGTAGCCTAAACGCCATTTTAGAGGCAGTTGCTGATAATTTTTACGACCCTGATAATAAAAAGACGCTTAAAAAAGACCTTTCATTTACTACGAATATAAGTAAGGACGGGCAGTCCACTTTCACTATACGCGCAGTTTCTTTAGGGATTTCTATTAATTATACTACAATGAAAGAATTTTTTGACAAAATAGCATCACGCATTGATTTTGCTTTGAATTTATGTTGGTTTATAGGATGTCCTGAAAATCTTGTTGCTGAATTAAAAACTTTTAAATCATTACACACTAACTATAATAAAAACCCTCGCAAAGTCTTTAGTATTTTCAAAAAAATTATAAAGATATATCTTGATAGTGAAAAAAATAAACCAAAACCTCGCACATATCCCATTATCAATAGCAATGGTAAAAGGTCGATTACAAAAAGGACACTTGAAATACCAGAAGCTCTTACATCACTATTACAATCTTCGGTATCTTCGGAAGGTGGCTATAAAAGGATGGTAAAAAAGGCTAAGAAGATTGGTAAATATAATGGCAAATACTTGAAAATAGTAAAAAGTGCTAAATTTAACTATAAGAGAAAAGCGGTGGGATATCCTCTCTAACAACTATGTTATAAGGGTGCATAATCATAAAATTATATTCTTTCGCCCACCTAGCGATAGTATAGTTATTAAATAAGTATTCGTCGTCTTCGCAATCTTCGCCGTCGTCGCAATCATAGTTATTCAATAATAATAAGGATACGATGCCTGTATTATTCATTTTACTAAAATACGCAAACATATCAATAACACTAATGTATTACTATTATGTAGTAGTATATATTTATATATTTAATGTTCGCGTGTTTTTACGTGGTCGCCCTACGCCTCTTAATATTTTGATATCTGCAGTATCTTCGATTATAGATGTTATTTCTTCATCGCTAACAGACAATGTTTCGATATTATTATCATTATGATCCATTGATATGTTATTATGGACATTATTGATAATGTTTTCAATATCAGCAGAGGGCTTGTGTCTTAACTCAGTAATATTTGGTGCTTGCCTCATATTTACATTATTAGACGCTGATTGCATCGAAGGCATCGACATACTGGATACAGGCGAATTTAATGTGTTGAACAAACTACTAACCATACCAAATAGTCCTGAACTGCTATCGCCCCCACTACTATAACTATTGCTCATTGGGATATTCTGCTGCTGTTGCTGTTGCGGCAGTGAAGCAGAAGAGGCTGATGGATAATTATTACCCATCACATATTGCTTCGCGGCAGCCTGTTGGAATTGCTTCATCAATTCAGGGTCTGATTTTAATACATTTTCTATATTTGGCATTGGCTGCTCTTTGAACATTCTGCTAGTAAGATGAAACATAAATGCGCTCCCCGACAATGAGATAAATAGCCTTAGTTCAGGAGCCATCTTTTTACCCGTTGCCTTGTATTTGTAATGCAGTTCTTCGAATATATCATCAAAATCATTAATATTCTCATTAACCTGTTCAGACCACCCATCTAATTTTATAGCAAACGGGTCATATCTACTATTCATATATTCAGTTCCCGAAATAAATGCCATTAGCATTTTTTGCTGAAATCTCACACTCCCGTCAAGTTCCTTTTCGCGTATTAAGCGATTATATTCAGCCCGCATTTCTTCCAAGTCGGAGTTCATATTGAACTTAAATGGAACCTTGAAACCCTTCGATTCCAACCTATCTATTTGATAAATAATTTCCTTCTTCTCATTTAATTCATTCATAATAATTTCCTTAGCAGTTAAATGCCTATTTTTAGTTCCTCTCTTATAATCGCCATCATATTCGCTACCTCCGTCTTCCCCGTCTTCTCCGTCATCGTCTTCATCTTCTCCATCTTCTTCGTCTTCGCCGTCTTCTTCGTCTTCGTCATCATCGTCTTCTTCGTCTTCTTCGTCTTCTTCGTATTTACTTTGTGCTTTATATTTACTTGAAACTTGCTGGCTTTTCCCCGAAGCCGCCTTTCGATTGCTTGAACTACTTACAACACTACTTTCATCGCTTTCCTCCTTATATTTTGATATTTTAGGCGAACCCTTTCCTTTGTATATATTCTGCATATTTTTCATATAGGCATTTTTATCATAATCGCCATTAACTGAACTAGCTCGCGAAGAAGAACGCGAAGAAGACCTCGAAGACATAGAAATCACATCATCACTTATCTTATTTCTATTAAATAATGTATTATCATTCATAAAACTATTTTGAGACACTCTATTTTGCTTATTTGGTATATTAAAACCCATTTGTTTGCTTTTAAATGTATCTCTATTTAATTCAATCAAATCGTCATTTATATTATTAAGATTTAATGTTGTCATATTATATATTTAATTGAATATCAATTGTTTATATAATATTTATACTATTTAAACGTTTATTAATACGCGCGTTAGGTAGATTACGTATTTACATATTATTCTATATAATAAACTCTTGTGTATCATTATCTTTTATGTATCTATAATAAACACTTATCAATCCACGTATTAAAGAATATTTTACTGGATTTTTTGTATTTTTCTGGGTGGAACTGGGTGCATAATATGTTTTTTTTATAGTTATATGCAACAATTATTTTCTCACCAATCCTTTTAATAACCTTATAATTTTTGGGAACTTTCACTATATAATCTGTATGCGAAAAAAAATATTTATTTTTAGGAATATAGAAAGGGTGCGTTATGTTGAAACTATTGTAATACTTCATATATCCGCTTTTACAAGATTTTATAAATGATAGGTTCCCGTATTTGCTAATTAAATACTGAAACCCATAGCATATTGCTAGTATCGGTATTTTAGATTTAATAATACTTTCATCTATCACTGAATGAACGCCTTCGCCTATAAAATAATCAGAGCCAGTTATTATAATACCACGCACCTTCTTGCTTTTTAAGATATACTGGATACCATCGGCATCATCCCATTTTTTAAATATTACCTTGTTTCCCTCTAATCCATATAAAAACTTCTTTTTAATTTTTAAGCTTCTATATATATTCTGATCTTTATACATATTGATAACTAATATTATCATCGGTATCGTTTTGAATTGATATTGATATATATTATATAAAAAGAATATTAATTACTAATATAAAAATATGAAAATTCTTTTCTTCGGATGCAAAGGGTGGATAGGTAAGCAATTTGGGGATTATTTGAATAATCACGGGATTACATATATTGGCACTGACGTTCGCGCGGATGATGAAAAAGCAGTAGAGGAGGAGATTAAATTGTATTCGCCAACGCATATCATTTCGTTTATTGGAAGGACGCACGGGGGCGAACATAATACAATTGATTATCTAGAACTGCCAGGAAAACTTAAAGACAATATCAGAGATAACTTGTATTCCCCTGTAATACTTTCAATTCTTTGCGAAAGATATAATATTCACTACACATATCTAGGAACAGGCTGTATATTTAGCAGCGACGACCCTACAACTAGCAGCGTTGGAGACGATGAACTCCCAACATTTTTTGGGTCTTCTTATTCAATTGTTAAAGGCTTCACAGATAGGCTTCAGCATATGTATTCAAAAAATACGTTGAACCTACGCATTCGAATGCCCATTGTAAATTTTGAGCATAATAGAAATTTTCTAAGTAAAATTTTCAAATATAATAAGATTTGCTCTATGCCCAATTCAATGTCCGTATTAGAAGATATGTTCCCAGTTATTATGGATATGATTATGAAAGAAACTACGGGCACTTTTAATCTAGTCAATAAGGGGCTTATAACTCACAATGAGATTTTAGAGATGTATAGAGAACATATAGATAGAGGGTTTGTGTGGGAAAACTTCAGCATTGAAGAGCAGGATGCCATATTGTTATCAAAGCGTTCAAATACACAACTATCGACTGCTAAGTTATACTCGCTATACCCTGATATCCCTGATATTAAAACGTCCGTTGAAAAATGCATTAAAGAATATCATAATAAGTTATAATAAAAAATGATATATAAAATTACATTATTTTTATAATATATTGATAAATATGGTTAAGATTAAATATGTTTGCGATATTTGTAAAGAAGATTTTACAAGGAAAGAAGCATATAATAATCATATGAAACAATGTAAGGGAACAAAAGAAGTAATGCCCGATAAAATATATCGTCTAAATTACATTGGTTCAAAATTTCAATTACTCGACTGGATTACAAGTAATATGAAGGAAAAAACAGGATGGACATCATTTGCCGATAAGAGAATTGGAGATATGTTTTCAGGAACAGGTATTGTCTCTTACCACTTTAGGAAACATAATGCTATAGTTATTTCGAATGATGCAGAATTATATAGTTCTATCATAACTCACGCATTTACACGCTCAATATATACTGCAAATTGTAAAAAAATAATAGATGAATTTCAGCAAGATATTCAAGATAATAAACATTCAACCACCATTGGGTTTATTACAACACATTATAGTCCTTTCGGGTCTTGCGAACGCAAATTCTTTACGATTGAAAATGCAAAACGCATTGACTATATCCGTAATAAGCTTGAATTAATTAAAGAAAGCCTAGCATTCGACGAATATCAATTTATCCTAGCATCTATACTTATAAGCGCTGATGCAGTAAGTAATGTTCCAGCAGTATATGGATGCTTCCTAAAGAATTTTAAAGCGAAGGCAATGAAAAATCTAAAATTAATGCCTATTCATAATAATACGTTGCAATCACACTATGCATCTAATACCAACAACAATGATGTTCTAAATACCGATTTTCTCGCATCTTTTGAAACCGATTTAGTATATTTAGACCCGCCATATAATGCAAGGCAATATTCTAAAAACTATTTTCCTTTGAATATTATTGCTAAAACACCTGAATTATTATTATCTGAATTACCTTTGAAGGGTAAAACAGGAATTCCCTCCGATTGTTTCATATCGCCATTTTGCAAAAAAGGAGATATAACTGAGAAAGCCTTTGAAACGCTATTCAAAGGATTAAAAACAAATTGGATATTTCTCTCTTATAATAGCGAAGGTATAGTTTCAAAGGAAAAGATGTTAGACATTCTAAAAAAATATGGGGATGCTTCGGTTATTGAGAGAGATTACAAAAGGTTTAAATCATTTGAATATAACAAAGATGTTGAAATTAAGGAATACCTATTCTGTCTAAAAGTTGCTGATAGTTAGATTATCTGCAAAGATATTCAAGAAATTTTCGTAGCTCCAGCGAATTGCCATATTCGTTCTGCTTTTTGTATGAAATTGAAATTCGAGCAAACTAAACTCCTTTTCATTAATTATAATTTTTAGCGTTGATGAATTCTTCCAATCAACCCACCCACAAGTCCATCTGAAAGAATATGAAGACCATACAATAGGTTGGTCTAAAGTAATATAACGTATTGTATCTTTTTCTTTATTATAGTAAATATTAGGGCAATCAAATGTGTATTCAACAATGATAGGAATGATTTTAATTATTTCTTTTTGAATATATTCTTTTAGTGCAAGTATTGTAGTATATTCAATTCCCAGTAAATCGCAGAATTTTTTTGGTTGAGATTGCCCTATAACTTGTGGTGCTACTTTTCCACCCCCTTTTTTTGTTGATTTTGCTGAAAGATGTTTGCTATTATCATCCACGCTAGTATAATCATACCGCGAACCCTTACGTGCCGTATGCATACACATTGGGAATATCTCAGTAAGTTTAGAAAGTCGCGGTTTTAGTTTTTCTGGTATTTCCATACCATACTTATATTTACCATCATATGGTATGCCATACGCTAAGCATATAGCCATTTCAAAGATTTTCCCAGTGTCTTCCGTTTGTAATACCATACTATCATATTCTTTTACGGATGGAATTATATTTCCGTCATTTTTCATCATCCCTCTTTTTGCGCAGCTGATATTCTATAAATACGAAGGTAATCAATTTTATATTACAAGCATTATTATAAAGACAAATATAAACCAAAAAAATAACAATAAATTACAAGATATCATAATATATACCAAACCTAATAATCAATAATCTTTTCAAACTTATTAATATAACTTTCTATCGTGCCGTCATTTGTTATAATAACATCATAAGGTATCTTCATATATTCTATTTCGGATATATGAGTTTCTTGTAATTCTAAGGTAGGATTTGGTCTAATAACCCTTATAATAACTATATCTTCTCTGCGTATCTTAGGGATACTAAAAAGCATCTCGTATTCGTGTATAAATCGAAGGTCGCTAATAACAAACGTTTGTTCTTCTGATGTATTCATTCTAGCGGTTATGTAATTCTTCAAGCTATTCGCAAAGAAGTTTCTCTTCACATCAGGTAATAACTCTTGTATTTTTTCTTGCATCATTTCAGTTCCGAAGAATTGCAATGCGGCTCTAGGGGTTATCCCCCATTTTTCGTCTACAATATCCTTTCTACCTGTTCCAGTATCTTTACCGATACCAACTTGGTCGTCATCAAAATCGAATAAGGTTTTCACTGCAAATTTCAAAGGGTCTGCAAAGGCAACTCTCTCGTAATTATATTTATTTACTAGATGCTCAGCCAATACATCTTTGCCACATCTCTTTGCTCCACAAATCGCAATAATCTTTGGTATTCTCTTAGACATTCTTATGGGTGCTTAGGTTTCCTTAGGACGGGATCCCTCTATGTAATATATAATAAAATATACTAAACTTTATATTATCATTTTTTTATATAAAATATTAATCATTAAAATATTAAAAATTGATATTTAAGAATTATTTATTAATTAAATACAACTAATAATGTTTTCTAACCTTTGCTGGGATATTCTGGATATTTATTTTCAAAAGGGTGGTTCTCCCGAATCATCTAATCCGCTTGTAAAGCATCAAGTGGATAGTTATAATAAATTCATAGACAATACATTGGGACAAATCATTAGCGGGTTCAATCCCATCAAGGTTAAAATCACAAATCAGAAAGCCGAGTTGCCTGATAATACCTATAATATTTCTATCAATATCCTTCAACCCAGCATTGTAAAGCCTAACTATCAACTTTCTGACGGGACGCAAAATATAATGACCCCTTACATTGCCCGTATGAATAATATGACGTATTCGAGCGGCATCTATGTTAATGTTCATATTTCCACTGAGATAACAAACAAGAATGGGATGACTGAGAAGTTTGATAAAAATGTTAATGGCGTATATATTGGGAAAATCCCAATAATGGTTCGCTCTAAACTATGCGTCCTTAGCCAGATGCAAGGGATTTGTGAAGAGAATAAAAACGAATGCATCTATGATTTCGGCGGCTATTTTATTGTGAATGGTAATGAGAAGGTTCTAATCTCACAAGACCGCATTAACGAAAACAAGGTTCTCGTCTTCCACCCCAATAATAACGCCGAAGGATTGTATGCTGAAATTCGCTCAATGTGCGACTCCACATATCTTCCACCCAAGACTACTTGCTTGAATATGAGCGGCAAATTAAATCATATGGGGCGCATTATTCGCATCAACACATCCTTTATTCGGTCTGAAGTTCCCATCTTTGTAATATTCAGGGCTCTCGGGGTTATTAGCGATAGAGAAATCATTAATCATATTATATATGATACGGATAACGAAAAGAACCAGCGTATCATCAATGAATTAATGGCGTGTTGCGAAGATGCCTGTGATATCAATACACAAGAACAGGCGGAGAATACGCTTATTAAGATTATGATTGGCGTTAATAAAAACAATGACCACGAGACGAACAAAGCGCAGCTTCATAATAATCTTATTAATGATTTTATCCCTCACGTAGGCAAGTCTTATCGGCGGAAAGCGCTATACGTCGGTTATATCATTCGTAAGATGATCCGCATCTATCTAGGGTATGATACGTATGATAATCGCGACTCCTACATTAATAAGCGCGTAGATACACCAGGAGTATTGATGAGTAATTTGTTCAGGCAATGTTATGGCAAGATGACGAAGGAACTCAAGATTGCTATTGAAAAAGAGCTCAACTTATGGCGAGGAAATGCGAATATCCCTATATCCAATATTATTTCAGATATCAGTATTCATCGGTTTTTCAAGCAATCGCTTTTAGATTCGTGGATTAGGTATTCGCTTTCTACAGGAAACTGGGGTATCAAAAGTATTGGCACATTTCAAAACATCAAGCAGGGCGTATCTCAAGTTCTCAATCGTATGTCTTATGCTAGCACATTATCGCATTTGCGGCGCATCAATACTGCAATGGAGAAGAATGGGAAACTCGTGCAACCGCGTAAATTAGATAATTCGCAGATTGGTATGATATGTCCCGCAGAAACGCCAGAAGGAAGTTCAGTAGGCTTAGTAAAAAATATGGCGCTCAGCACGAATATCTCTATCGCGATGAATAGCATACATATCCGCCGTATCTTGGTTAATTTGGGCGTGATTGTATATGATGATACATATACTATGTCCAATCCCGAGAAATCGCCTATCGAATACTTGAAGAATATGGGCAATGAAGAAAATGTATATATTATGGTGAATGGCGATATTATCGGCTATTATACTAATCCCGCTGAATTGTATTTGAAATTGAAGCATTATAAGCGCAGCGGCATTATATATCCGATGACTTCGATTGTGTGGAATATTCAGAAGTCGTGCATTATTATTAGCACAGAAGCAGGGAGAATGTATAGACCACTTTATATTGTCGATATTGACCCCGAAACAAATAAGCGTGTTCTGAGAATTGAAAGAGTATTGAAAAGGAAGAATATTAGCTGGAAGGAATATATCGCAGACAAGCACTTTGATTACTTCATAGTTCCCAACGAAGTATCTAAAAATAAGGACGACCCCGATAGTTATTTGGACGAAGAGGGTTTCATTGAATATATGGATTGTGATGAAATTAATTTCGCGATGATTGCGACGTTCCCCGTAGATTTGGAGGAAGGTATCAAAGGAACTGCATTGCCTCCATTCTATACGCATTGCGAAATTCACCCAAGTTTGATTAATGGTATCTTGGGGGTCAATATTCCATTCAGCGACCATAACCAGTCGCCTAGAAATTGCTATCAATGCGCTATGGGCAAACAGGCGCTAGGTGTATATATGAGTAATTTTAACAAGCGTATAGATACAATGGGTAATATTTTGAATTATCCCCAGAAATCTCTTGTATATACTAAACTTTCTAAATATACAATGGCTCACAAATTACCATCTGGCGTAAATGCTATCGTTGCCATTATGACCCATACTGGTTTTAATCAGGAAGATAGTATTATGGTTAATCAATCGGCGCTGGACAGAGGGCTATTTACTAGCACATATTACAAGGCAATGCGCGACGTATGTAATAAAAACCATAGCACTGGAGAAGAAGAGTTATTCACAAATCCCACTAACATATCATCACAGAAACCATACTCTTATGAGAAATTAAATGATGATGGATTTGTCTCTAAAAATACCTATGTTAATGGGAATGACGTAATCGTAGGCAAAGTTATGCCCAAGAAAGCAAATGGCGTTATTACATATCAAGATAGCAGCTTAACAATGAAAGCGAATGATGACGGCTATATTGATATGAACTATAATGGCATCAATAGCGATGGCTATAAGTTTTGCAAGGTTCGCATTCGTAAAAACAGGAAACCCGAAATTGGCGATAAATGCGCTAGTTGCAGCGCTCAAAAGGGAACTATTGGAATGATATATAGGCACCAAGATATGCCCTTTACGAAGGACGGGATTGTTCCAGATATTATTATGAACCCTCACGCAATCCCTTCGCGTATGACTATTGCCCAATTAATGGAATCGATTATGGGGAAGGCGTGTTGCCATATTGGGGCATTTGGTGACTCCACGCCATATACTGATTGCTCCGTAGAAGGAATAGCAAAGGTTCTAGAAATGTCTGGTATGGAGAAATATGGTAATGAAATATTATATAATGGGCGCACGGGTGAGCAAATCCACACGGATATCTTTATCGGACCGACGTATTACCAGCGATTGAAGCATATGGTTTCAGACAAAATTCATTGTCTTACTGCAGACCACGACGTTTTAACTAGCGATGGTTGGAAGTCTATTGAGAAGATTACAACTGAAGACAAGGTTGCTGTTCTCAAAGATGATAGCCGTCTGGTTTATGAGAAGCCTATGGAAGTCCATAAATACCCTGAATACTCTGGGACAATGTATAATATCAGCAATTCGCAGATTGACTTAAATACAACAGGAGAACATCGAATGTATGTTAAGCGAGAGAATACTAAGAATAATACTAAGAATAAAGGATATGCATTAGAAAAAGCCGATGATATCATTAGGGAATGTGTTAGATACAAGAAGGATTGCGTATGGGATGTTCCTGATTATCAGTTTATGATACCTAATAGCGACAAGGAGATTAATATGGAAGCGTGGCTATTATTCTTCGGCAAATGGATTTCTAGCGGATGCGATAATAAAGTTCTCTATCAATTTGGTTCGCATAATGATACTGAGGATACGCAAAATATTACTGAATATTTGTGTAATCTCTATACGGATGCAAATACCTTCCGTATGCCTGAGTGGGTATGGAAGTTAAGCAGCAAACAAGTGAAGATACTTATGAAGGCTATGATTGCAACAGGGAATTATAACCTTCACAAGTATGATAATATGTTATGCACTAAATATGAAAGTTTGGCGGACGATATGATGCGACTATGTATTCACGCAGGTTGGAGCGGTGTCAAAAGTATCTGGAAGGGTCTTTGGAAGATTACTATTATTAAGAAAAAGAATAATCCATATGCAAATGCTAATGATATCCGCAAAGAGATAAATCACGTGGAAGAAGCATATAACTATGAAGGCGCGGTATATTGTATAAGCGTATCTACGGAAGTATTTATGGTTCGACGCAACGGCAAATCAGTATGGACTGGGAACTCGCGTGGCTCAAATGGTCCGATTGTGATGCTAACAAGGCAACCTAGTGAAGGTCGGGCGAGGTCTGGAGGATTGCGATTAGGAGAGATGGAGAGAGATTGCTTTATCGCACACGGCACCTCGAATTTCCTTGCAGAGAGGATGCTCCACGTTTCAGATAATTATAGGGTGTTTATCTGTAAAAGATGCGGGATGCACGCCAATGTTAATACTGAGAAGAGCATATATAGCTGCAAATACTGCAAAAATAATACGGATATTGCTCAGGTAAGGATGCCATACGCTTTCAAATTACTTAATCAGGAACTATACACTATGAATATTATGATGAGATATGTATGCAATTAAGTTGGATACCTATAGATACCTATATACCTATAGATACCTATATACCTATAGATACCTATATAAAACAATAATTATATTTTATAATATAAAATGAAACACAATTTAATATATTATTTTAAATTTTTTATTTTAATATCCTGTTTTTATAATTGTTATAGTGATAACACTAGTAATATTTGCAGACGCTTAAACGTCTCTAGGTATGATCCATTTACAAAGAATACTTCTTATACAATCTATTATTGCTCTAAAAATAGAAGTATGACACGCCATAATCCATATGCGGTATTTACAAAAGATATATTAAGAAAATATATATATATAGTAAATATTGTCGTAGTATATATTATATTATTGAGTATATAAGAAGACATATAAACATTTAATATACTATCATAATATTATGAGTGGCGGCGACAATTATAAATTATACAAGGTATTAGGAGTTGAAAGGAATGCTACGCAAGATGATATAAAGAGGGCATATAAGAAGCTCGCTATAGAATATCATCCAGATAAGAACAAAGATGCCGATAAGGCGGTTGCTGAGGAAAAATTCAAGGAAATCTCTGCAGCCTATAACGTATTAGGAGACGAGACTAAGAGGCGGACATATGATGATAGCGGAGACCAGAATTATAATAATGGGTCGGGTCAGGAAGTTCATAGAAATCCCCACGATATTTTTGAAGCATTTTTTAGAGGCAGAGGAAATCCTTTTGGAGGAATGGGTCATAGTTTTGAAGAAGAAATCTTTGGTATGGGTGCAAAAATCCCTAAAAAGGCTCAATCGATAGAGAAAACATTTGTATTTAACTTGGACGATGTCTATGAAGGTATTAATAAGGATTTAAATATTAATATCCGCAAATATTGCCTAAAATGTAATAAAAAATGTGGTAAATGCGATGGTCGCGGTATAATACAGCAAATAAGAAGTATGGGGTTTATGCAGCAAATCTTTCAAGGGTCTTGTGATAATTGCGAAGGTTCTGGAATAACTATTGAAGGGAAAGCGGAATGTAAGCAATGTAGTGGCAAAGGTTTCTTTAATGAAGATAAGAAAGCGACACTAATAATTCCTAAAGGTATTGATGAGAATTATAAAACTGCTTTTCCTGAATTAGGAGAACAGCCTAGAATAGCCGCAATTAAGCCTGGCGACCTCATTATACATATTAAAATAGAAGAGCATAAGCATTTTATCAGGAAGGGGAATGACTTATACTTTAAAACGGATATATCATTTGTTGATTCTATTGTAGGAAAAGATATTGTGATACCTTATTTTAAAGAAAAAATAAATATAAACACTAATATATTCGGTGTTATTTCAAATGGTAAGAATTATTTGCTAGAAGGCAAAGGGATGCCAATATTAAATACATCAAACAAAGGGAATATGTTCATAGAGTTTAGTATTAGTTATCCAAAGATTAAAAATAAAACTAAGATTGAAGAACTTAAAGTATTACTGAATGAGGTATTCTATCCCTAGTATCCCTAGTATCCCTAGTATCCTTAGTATTCCATATTCTTTTTATTTTCAATAGCATATAATATATTATATATTGGGTCTAGTTTCGTAGTATCATTATATCCATATTTTTTAACAAAATTAACTAGTTTTACTGCGCTCTCGTCGACTAACTTCTCATTGTTCGTCGAGGTTATATAATATTTATATTTTGTAGTCGCTAGTTTTTTCTTGTCTATGCAATAGGTTTTTTCGTTTTCTCTGTTATAATATTCTACAAATCTTTTTTTCTTTTCTGCCAAATCGAACACCGCGAATGCATTGCTAATCTTAGTAATCGTATCGTTTGGCGAGAATAATACTGACGATATTATATTCTGCTCCCCTAAGAATATATTCGTTTCCTCTTTGATAAAGTTATATTCCAATTTCAAGATATAATCCTTTGTGATGTTATTGGTATTATTTATATGCAATATATATATATTATAGATATATGAATTATCATTGTCGTTTATATTAAAATCAATGATATTATTAATGTCCGCGCATCTCGTCATCTTGTTTGCGATGCGATATATATAGTCGCGATATAATATATAAAATATAATACCTATTATAAATAGAAAAAGTATATTGATAGATGCCATATATTTATTTTTTAATATATTGTTTGAAGTCATAGAGGATATTTCATTAATATAACTTTTAGATGTGTCTTCTATACTACCTAATAATATTTTAACATCACTACTAATACTATTAATCTTATTGGTAGTATCACTCATAATACTACTAATATAATGTCTTATTTATATATTTATATTATTTTTTTGCTGTATCTTTGAAAAAATAATATAATCTATTATTGCTATGGGGTAATTGGTATTGTTTGAATATTCTTTAGTGAATTTAATGAGTTCATTTGTAGTATAAGAATGGACTATATTATAATTTTTATCAACAGCGTAATACTTATAATCATTGCTATTTATTCGTGTGCTGATGTCTTCGATGGTATCGTAGGTCATTTTTTCTAAATTAAAATACTTGTATCCAAAGCTATTAATGAAATCTTTGTCGTTATTTAATTCCAATGCCTTCTTACCATCCTTCGAGTTTATTAATTCAGAATACTCTATGGCAGTCTTGTTATATAGCAGTAAGTCGCTATTATCATTTGATTTTTTATAAATCTTATTTAATTCGCTCATCGTTTTTTTGAGTTCGTCGAGGGTCTTTATAATTCCCGTGTAATCACTATTTCTATACATAAAGATGTTTTCTTCGCCCTCCATATTGCCAAAACTAACGTCAACAATCATTTTATTGAAGTTGTAGGTTATTTTGAGTATATATTCTGATGACTTCTTAATCTTCTTGGTATTTATTATGATTATATTGTATATGTAAGGTGTCTCATTATAATAATTATCATCTATGATTTTAGATATATTATTACATTTTGAATATTTCTTGGCATTTTTATAAATGGTATCCCAATAAAAGAATATGCCTATGATTATTATGATACATAGATATAGCACTGAATATAGTAATCTATATATATCTTTGTCTTCTGTGAGAATTTTAATAAGTTGGCATTGAAAATCGTCAATCATTATTAATATATATTATTCTTAATATAATATATTAATTTAATTATGTATTCATATATTATATATTCATATAATGCATATTCGTATTGATTGTATTCTCTATATCTAAATCGGGTATAGGGTTATTAATAAGGTCTGGGCGTATAATCTTCATTTTTCGGTATTTATTGGCTTCTTCTCGGTGTTTTATAGATTTGAACGAATCAGTATAAAAGATGTCTTCTAATCGGTCTTCATTATATTTATGTGTTAAATCATAGTCTATATGAAGTGTAAAAGGTGCAGAGTTTTCAGCAAAATGTTCAGTCAATTGATTGGTATCCTTAGTGGTATCCTTAATAGCATCCTTAGTGGTATCCTTAATATCCTCCACATCATCCTTCTTACTTTCAAAAGTTTCCATACATCTTTGCTGGGCTGCTTCGTATTGTTCGGGAGACAATACTGCTTTAAATATATTAAGAATAAAATTTATAATATCCTTATTTTTATCTAGTAATGTTTTTTCAAAGAACCATTCAAAAAACCCCATTTCATTTAATTCCGCCCAAGGAGGTATGCTTGCAAACGGATTAACAAAAATGATCTTTTGCACTATCGTTCCTATAAGCCATAATAGTAATATTATGATTAAGCATATCGTCACCCAAAATAAATAGAAATAGTAAGCAGTATGCAAAGGATATAAATTAACAACCCTATATGTTAGATTGGGTAATATCATAACAGGCTGGTTCATTCCAAGCGTATAATCTCTGAAATCTCCTACTATACTATCAATAAAAGGGAGCCTCGATACAAATGATAGGAATTCAATAATACAAAATGATATTAATATAAAAAATACTAATAAAGTTATATATATAATCATATAAATCAAATTAATTTTCATCGCTATTTAATATATTAATAGATGATTTTATAAATAAAATCTTTCCTTTTTGAAGATACTGCTATAATATTCCTTCATCCCTATATTGCTATTGTAATAAATGATTATTATTTGATTACATATATCATCGTATGCATCAGCATTTTCATATCTATCAAAGTATTTGTCAAATGTATTCATTACCTTGTCTTCAAAGTATTCGTCAGAACCCTTCAAAATCTCTCTATACCTTTTGATAATCTTTGAATGGAAAATAGTAATCATTGGCTCATTCAAAACATTCTTTATAATGTTGTCTTTTTCAAAATAGTCGTTTATGTTATCATAGAAGGTCATTAATATAGTAAAGATTAGTCTCAAAAATCTTCATCATTTTTTCGAAATACTTAAAAAAAAGAGAACATATTGATTATTCATTGCTTTAACAAATATAAAAAATTGATTACTTTATAATATAAAAATATACAAATACATAATACATAATAATGTCTAGTAAAAAGGTTTGCATCAATTGCTCTACATCATATTATACTGGACGTGAGCAATCCCCTTTACATTTTGGATTATCTGCTGAAGGCTATGACATCAATTCTATAATGGAAGGCTTTGATAAAGAGTTATGGATTGTTGATATAAAAAACAATAAAAAGGTCTGGACTAAGAAAGAGCATATTAATAAGATGACCTATGAAAAACCATTAATTACTGAGATGGCACAAAATAACTGCGATGTTAATAAAGAAGGTAATACGAAATCTATAAAGCGTGATGATGATGCTGATGCAGTGGTTGATGTAGTTGATGTAGTGAATACTGGGAATGACACGGATACTGCTGGGAATACTGGGATTGCTTGGAATACTGATGCTGTCGCGAATGTCGATACGACACATCAAGTTCCTCTTAGTAATACATCAGCAACCAATCAGACTTCTAGTTCTATGAATAAAAGCGGCAAGCCAAGTAAAACAATGAAACCCACTGACTATACATTGTTTATAACATATCGTATCTCGCAAATGAAGAATATATCAAATGATAATAAGAAAAACTATGATTGCGCGAGGTATGAATGGAAGGAATACAAGAAGAAGCCCGACGAATTAAAGGCTATTATGGTAGAAGTCAATAATTTTGCAATATCTAAATAAATAAAAAATGATTAAATATTATTTAAATATTTGATTTATATTAAAATATAATTAATGAACACTATTAATTTTAATAAGAATAATATTATTCTTATCGATAGTAGCTATTATGTATTTCATAGATATTTTGCAACATATAGGTGGTTCTCATTCCAAAATATAGATGTTGCCGTAGAGAACATTGTATCTAATGAAGTATTTATCAACGCCTTCTATAAACATATTAACAATGACATTAAAAAGCTCTGTAAAAAATGGAATACAAATAAAAACAATATAGTGTTCTGCTTAGATTGCCAGCGTGCCGAAATATGGAGGAACGATATCTATAATACCTACAAGGCGACTAGAATACAAAAAACTAACTTTAACAAAAAGATTTTTAATATATTTAATGAATACATCAAATCATTGGGCTTCCAATATCTATCTCAGTATAGATTGGAGGGCGATGATGTTATCTATTTGTCTCAAAAAATGATTAAAAAACATTTGGAATTTCTTAATGATACCGATATTAATATTATTATTATCGCGAACGATAACGACTTTTTACAATTAGTTGATAAAAAAGTCCACGTATATAATATGCAGTTCAAAGAGCTTATGAAGCGTGGCTATAATGACCCAAAAGTCGACTTATTATTTAAGGCAATTTATGGAGATAAAAGCGATAATATATCTAAGATTGGCGCGGGAATAACAAAAGAAAAAGCCTTAATGCTCTCTAATATGCTAGATATTGAAAGAGAAAAATATATAAAAGAGAATGGCTATGAAGACAAGTTTAGATTAAATATGAACCTAATATCTTTTGAGAATATACCTACTGCATATACAGATGTGTTTAACAATAACACTAAAATTACTATAGAATAGACAACACTACATACCTAAACCTACATACCTACTTCTAATTTTTTTATACTATCTATTTTATTTTTTTCAAGATTGGACAAATAATACCAAGATTTCTTTTCGGGTTCCCATCGGCATCCAAGTTTTTTCACTGCATCCTTGTTTTTAAATGGTATCTTCACATAGATTTTCTTATGTATTTCTAGTTCTACGCCTGCAGCATCAATAGCGATTTTGTCTTCACTCTCCACATTACTTTCAGACATCTTTTCGATATCTTGTATAGCCTTCTTGTTTGCATCTGTGATATTATCCTCGTAATACCATTTACTACAACGCAAATCCCACTTTGCTCCTAGTTTCTTAATAGCATCCTTGAATTCGTATTTAACATTGATGTAATGTTTGCTATATGTCGGGCTTTCCTTGATGTTTGATATCAAAGTTGTATCTATGCAATCCGATGCTGCGGATGCTGCGGATGCTGCGGATGCTGCGGATGCTACGGACACGACGACACCTACTGCCAAGTTCGCTAATCTATCCGCTTCAGCGTTTCCAATAGAATGCTCATCATCTAATCCTGTATGTGCTTTCACGTGGTGAATGCTGATGCGTTTTTTAAATGGCTTATATATCTCGTAAATCCTTTGAATTAATTTTAAATTAGGAGGAATTTTTCCTTCAGTAGTTTTCCAATCATTCTTAGATAACTTTGTAGAATATGGTCCAGCGCATTTAATCACATATTCTGAATCAGTATATATATTAATTTTACTAGTGGATTGTGGTCTGTTTAATTCGTCATACATAATTTCTACTGCGCGTATGAATGCAGTTAGTTCTCCAGTATTATTAGTTTGCTTCCCAACAACCCTAGCATACTCGTTCCTACTATCATCATTCTTAAAATATACACCATATCCAGCGATTGCATTGGGGCTACCATTGTGAATACAAGAGCCGTCGATATAAATATTGACGATTTCTGGGGAAGCGAGAGCAGCAAAAGCAGCAAAAGCAGCGGCGGCACTCATTTTAATATATTATATAATATATAATATCAATTTTTATATAATGTATTTAATTTTAGGAATAATTAAATCAAATACGAATAGGCATTTCAAATGTCCAAAGTTTTAATATATATATATATTAAATATTACAACAAATGATTAGGTGTATTAATAGTAATATTGAAATATATAGTGAAAATGATTACGACACTAATAATTGGAACCTCATTAATAATGATGGGGTATTTAATATACTTAATAATTATGCGAATAGTATTGATTTCTGTATATTGCAAAACGGAAATATAGGTATTGGGTCTTCATTACCACAAACCGCATTAGATATTGTTGGGGATGTTGATATACTTGGGACAACCACAATAAGGTCTAAAATAATAATTAATAATGTAGATAATTCACAACCGATTGCTCAATATGGAACAAATACAAATGCCGCAAATAATATATATATATATGGTGGTTCAGCAGCGCGCATAGGAATAGGTAGTGCTACACCAACGGCTACCATTGATGTCATAGGTAGCGCTAGTGTATCTGGGTTAATTACTGCAAGAGGCGGGTTATCAGTGTCTTATGGTTATACATTGGTTGCTGATGGCGGTATATCAACTGCGTCTATTAATGCATCAGGTTTGATAAATGCGACAGGAGGGATTGACGTGCCTTTGGGAAGGTCTGTGATAGCAAGAGGTGGCATATCAGCATCTACTATAATTGCATCAGGATTAATAAATGCAAATGGAGGGATTACATTACCATCAGGACGGCTTTTAACTGCAAATGGCGGCATATCTGCGTCATTTATGAATGCTTCAGGTGTCATAAATGCAAATGGGGGGATTGTGGTGCCCGTAGATAGAACTATAACTGCTAGTGGTGGTATCATTGCATCGAGTGCAGATATTGAAGGCACTATAAATGCATCCATCATTAATTCTTCAAGTATAATAAATATAACTTCGACAAATGCGACAACCCCAATCGCGCAATTCGGGACTAATAGTAATCCAGTGAATAACTTATATTTTGTAGGCGGTGGAGTAGCACGTGTAGGCATAGGAAGCGCGACCCCTACTGCATCGCTTGATATAGTTGGTAATGCTAAAATATCTGGGGCACTTAATGCGAATGGAGGGATATCTGCTACAACAATCAATGCATCAGGAGCAATCACCGCTACAACAATAATTGCGAGCGGATTAATAACTGCAAATAATGGTATATTAGTCCCCATAGGGAAAATAATAGATGCTAGAGGTGGTATATCATCTTCTACCATAGATGCCTCTGGAATAATAAATGCAAATGCTGGATTAACTGCTACAACAATTCGCACATATGGAATAATAAATGCAGATGGTGGATTAAAGTCGACGACAATAGAAGCATCAGGTTTAATAACTGCGACGAATGGCATATCCGCTACAACAATATCAACTTCAGGGCTACTAAATGCGAATGCTGGGTTATCTGCTTCAACTATTGAGGCGCGGGGAACTTTAACTGCCAATGGGTCATTAATTGCAAAATCAATAATAGCCTCAGAATTGATATCAGCGAACAATGGTATTTCAGCGACATTTATAGATACGTCAAATATACTAGCGAGGTCAGTGATATCTACTGCGCCTATTGTGCAGTTTGGAACAAATGCTAATGTTGCAAGTAATTTATATTTTGTAGGCGGCGGTGTAGCACAAATAGGCATAGGAAGTGCGACCCCTACTGCTTCTCTTGATATAGTAGGAGGTGCTAAAATATCTGGAGTAATTACTGCGAATGGTGGGATATCAGCGACAACAATTAATGCATCTGGAGCAATCACTGCAAATAATGGTATATCCGCGAATACAATAACTATCACAGATAATATATTAGTTAATTCAGCGGTTGCAACGATACCTATAGCACAGGTTGGTAATAATACCAATGCAACAAGTAATATTTATTTTATTGGAGGGGGAAGGTCGCGTATAGGTATTGGAAGCAGTTCTCCAAACTATCCTCTAGATATTATAGGTGATGTTAATATATCAGGGATTTATAGAAAAAATAATAGAGATGTTATTAATGATACCTCTAACTATGTATTATCAACAAGCAATATTATTTCTAACAATTTGAACTCTTATCTTCCATATACGTGGATTATTAATAATCAAAGTTTATACTATAATTTGGGGAATGTAGGTATTGGAACAATAGACCCTAAGAGGAAACTACATATTACTCACGC
>Ga0214921_10004392_pt1 | contig 20787 bp, 18 predicted proteins | sample LL1505_MetaG_FD_177992 | JGI IMG/M metagenome (GOLD analysis project Ga0214921, IMG submission 177992) | Freshwater microbial communities from Lake Lanier, Atlanta, Georgia, United States - LL-1505 | ecosystem: Environmental > Aquatic > Freshwater > Lake | place: USA: Georgia | collected...
ACCCTGAGCGGCCGAAAAGTGGAAGAACTCGAACACGAAACACGGGAGTTAAATGCGCAAGACGAAAAACGCTTTTTCGCCGACTTTGCTTTGTGGAAAAAGGCGCAACCCGACGACATGCAAATTTGGAGGAGCCCTTGGGGTGATGGAAATCCAGGGTGGCATATTGAGTGTACCGCCATGTCAACGAAATACTTAGGAAAACAATTCGACATTCACGGAGGCGGAATGGATTTGAAATTTCCACACCATGAAGATGAGATCGCTCAAAATTGCGGTTCCTTTGGCTGCAACCCTGCTCGGTATTGGATGCACGCAAATATGCTCAATGTAAACGGGCAAAAAATGAGCAAGTCCTTAGGAAACTTCTTTTTGCCCAAAGAAATCGTTGAAGGTAGTTCGCCTTTGTTTTCCAAACCGTATGCCGCTTCGGTGGTGCGCTTTTTTATGCTTCAAGCCCATTATCGAAGCACGTTGGACATTACGGAAGAAGCGCTCAATGCTTCTGAAAAAGGATTTGAACGCTTGGTAGAGGCAACGGGGATTTTGCAGAAAATTATCCCGAGCGATGCTACTACGTGGGATTTAGAAGCTTGGAAAAACGCGGCGGTTGGGGCAATTTTAGATGATTTCAATGCGCCCATGCTGATTGCGCAACTTTTCGAAGCGGTACGAATAATTCATGCCATGAACATCGGCAACGCGCAAATGACGTCGGAAGATTTAACGGATTTTACCGCATTTTTTACACAATTGTTGCATGAGGTATTAGGAATTGAATTCGTTCATCAAGCTGGAAATGAACGCTTGGAGGGGGTAATGGAGGTCATGTTAGCGCTTCGTCAACAAGCTCGGTCGCAGCAAGATTGGGCAACTTCCGACATGATTCGTGACGGTCTTGCTAAGGTGGGAATTCAAATAAAGGACAGTAAAGAAGGAACTACTTGGTCGTAATATGGCACTAATCAAATCGTGTAGAGGAAATACGCCGGTCTTTGGAACCAACTGTTTTTTGGCGGAAAATGCAACGGTGGTAGGGGATGTGATGATGGGGAATGATTGTTCCGTATGGTTCAATGCCGTGGTACGGGGCGACGTTAATTCCATCCGGATAGGGAATCAAGTGAATATTCAAGACGGCGCGGTATTGCATTGTACGTATGAAAAAACCACGTTAGTCCTGGGCGATTCGGTATCCATTGGTCATAACGCATTAGTGCATGGATGCACTATTGAAAGCCAAGTGTTGGTTGGCATGGGGGCAATCGTAATGGACCACTGTTACATCGAATCCAATTGCATCATTGCCGCTGGAGCCGTGCTTCTTGAAGGAACAAGGGTGGAATCTTGGAGCATTTATGCGGGAGTTCCTGCCAAAAAAGTAAAAACCCTTTCCCCAGAAGTTTTCACCGGCGAAGTACAACGTATAAGTAAAAACTATGTGCTCTACGCGAGTTGGTTCCAAGAACCCCTCAAATAAGCCAAAATTTTTGTTACTTTGTGAAAAATAGAATCTATGCGTAAGACGGCTTTTCTTGTGGCCTTATTCTTTTTGGTTTTAGGCTGTAAAAAATATACCGATGGCGGCTTTCTGAAACTAGCAAAAACGCACCTCTACGGAACATGGAAACTGAAAGAGTATTACCTGAACGGCTTTGATTATACAGATACGGTCATTGTTGTGAATTTACAAGAAACCTTTAATGAAGGGGGCACCTTTTCCCGAAATTATATCGATGCTACGGGGGCCTACCATGCATGCGAAGGCGGGTTCGACATTGCCTCGGAACGTACGATATTAAAAGTGTTTCCCGACAGCGTTTACCAACTTACGCCGAGCGCTACGGTGTTTTCTACGAATTTCTACATCAATCGATTAACGAAAAAAGACCTCTGGTATACGTTTCAAAAGGGGAAAAATTCCCATCAGTTGAGGTTTACCAAAATCAAATAAGCATGAAATATTTTCCTGTCGACCGTGAATTATTCATTCGAAACCGGTCGAAATTTGTGCAGCACGTAGCTAAGAGTTGTTTGGCTGTTTTTAATTCAAATGATATCTATCCGATCAGCGCGGATGGAACAATGCCTTTCCAGCAGCATCGGGACATATTTTATTTATCCGGAGTAGACCAAGAAGAATCCGTTTTAGTGTTGTTTCCAAGCGCCAGCAATCCTGCCCACCGCGAGGTGTTGTTTCTTCGCGAAACCAATGAAACGATTGCCATTTGGGAAGGAGAGAAACTCACGAAAGCAAAAGCATTTGAAACGTCAGGCATTAAAACCGTTTATTGGTTAACGCAATTCCCTACTATTTTTAAGCAATTAATGGCGGAAGCGGAGGGGATTTATCTTAATACGAATGAACACCTTCGGGCTAAAACCGAAGTGGAGACGCGAGAAGATCGATTTATAAAGCAAGTAAAAGCGGATTACCCGGCACACCAAGTGTATAAATCTGCTCCGATCATGCATAACATTCGTTCAATTAAAGAACCCGAGGAGCTAGCGTTGATGCAAACAGCTTGCGATATCACGGAAAAAGGATTCCGTCGCGTGTTGGATTTTGTAAAACCCGGCGTGTGGGAATATGAAATTGAAGCAGAATTCGCCCATGAGTTTCTAAGGAACCGTTCGCAAGGCTTTGCGTATACGCCCATTATTGCTTCAGGGAAAAATGCCTGTGTTTTGCATTATATTGAGAACAATCAACAATGTCAAGATGTCGACGTAATGCTGCTGGATGTGGGGGCAGAATATGCCAATTATTCTTCCGATTTAACGCGTTGTATCCCGGTGAATGGACGCTTCACGCCACGTCAAAAAGCTGTGTATAATGCCGTGCTTCACGTGAAAAATGAAGCCACAAAATTATTAGTCCCAGGAACCATCATGGCCGAATATCACAAGCAAGTGGGTATGCTGATGGAGGAGCAATTGGTGAATCTTGGCTTAATTTCCATGGAAGATATTAAATCACAAGACCCGGCTTGGCCAGCGTACAAAAAGTACTTTATGCATGGCACATCGCATTTCCTTGGGTTAGACACCCATGACGTAGGGCTGTGGCACGAACCGATTCAAGCGAACATGGTCTTTACCGTAGAACCGGGAATTTACATTCCGGCTGAAGGCCTCGGGATTCGCTTAGAGGATGACGTGGTGGTTCAGGCCAGTGGTCAACCCCACAATTTAATGCGTAACATACCCATCGAGGCGGAAGCGATAGAAGATCTCATGAATTAGATTTAATGATTTTTTTGGTTATTTCCCCCTTTGAAGGGGGATTAAGGTCTAACGACTCTGACGAGTATTAGACTCCGTCAGAGGGAATGAGCTTCCTGGTATTGGAGGGTTTTAAGTTGAAAAAATCAGTTTTGACACCTAAAAAACGCTGTTTTGAATGCTTCGAATTATCAAAGTGTGGCAATATGATGCTTGTGATAGCTATATTGGTTAGGATTATTTTAACACCTAATAAATTTATTATTTAAGCCCATAAACTGAAAATAATTTTTTTATTTAAGCTTAAAGGCTTATATTCGTACTGTAATTTTAATCTTAAAGACTTATGAAAAGCGCGAAACAACAGTTGATTTTGTCCCAGACAGATCAAAAAATAGGAGCATTACAAGTGCTTCGAGAGGTGTCGGTTCCACCAAAAGGTTGGTTACACACCCTCAGAACAGCACTGCAAATGTCTTTACGTCAATTAAGTGCCAAAGCATCCATTACGCCTCAAAGTTTGAAGGACATGGAGGTCCGGGAAGTAGCAGGTACAATTACCTTAAACACATTACGAGATGTCGCTAATGCAATGGATATGCAATTGGTTTATGGTTTTGTTTCCAAGCACGAATCGTTGGAGCAAATGATAGAGAAACGGGCTAAGGAATTGGCAACAGAAATTGTAATGCGTACCAATAACACTATGGCCTTAGAAGACCAACAAAATTCAAAGGAACGTATCGCTCAAGCAATCGCTCAAAAAACAGCAGAAATCAAATTTGAAATGCCTAAGTATTTATGGGATTGAACATTGAATACATAGATGGGCAAACACCCCTTAATGAAGAAGAGCTCGACGGACTGCTCATTCCTTCCATTACGACCCGTGAAGAATTGGACGAATTTGAGCAACTTAATATTGAAAAAGCCATTCAATGGACCTTTGGTAAGAAATGGAAAGCAGAGCAATTGTTCTCTGAAAAGTTTGTCAAAGACTTACACAAACGTATGTATGGCGAAGTTTGGAAATGGGCAGGCGCGTTTCGGGAATCCGAGAAAAACCTTGGAATCAAGAGTTATTTAATTCCTGCCGAATTAAAAGTGCTTTTGGATGATGCCCTCTTTTGGGTAGAAAACGACACGTATTCTCCTGACGAATTGGCGATTCAGTTCAAACATCGTTTGGTGAGCATACACTGCTTCTCCAATGGGAATGGTAGGCATTCACGTTTAATGGCAGACTTAATCATGGAAAAATTATTTAATGCAACATTTTTTTCTTTGGGCAGTATTAATTTGGTATAAGTTACCGATGCAAGAAAAGCATACATTAAAGCGATTAAAATGGCAGATAAACAAGATTTACAACCTTTAATGGTCTTTGCAAAATCTTAACCCAAGATTTAATGATTTTTTTGGTTATTTCCCCCTTTGAAGGGGGATTAAAGGGGATGAGCTCCTTGGGCGCGGGTTTGACCCGCGCCCAGGGATTAAGAACAATTTTTTCTATCTTTGAACTATTAATACCTGTTTCCATGATAGAACATCCAGAAAAGAAGCTAAAGCAATTGCGTGAGTTAAAGAATTACACACAAGAATATATGGCCACGGAATTGGGTTTGAGTACGCGGGCCTATTCTAAAATTGAGGCCGGAGAAACCCAATTAACCATTAACCGCTTAAATGAAATCTCACGGGTATTGGGCATTGAACCCATGGAAATCTTGGGTTTTGACCACAAGAACATTTTCAATAACTGCACTCAGGAAGGGGACAATAGCACCATGGGAACGTCAACCTATTTAGCTCCCGATAAACTCATGGAGCAGTACGAACAACGCATCAAACACCTAGAGAGCGAGATTATATTCTTGCGCGCGCTGGTGAAGTAGGGGGGGTTATTCATAACAAGTTCTTGAGCATTTCATAGAACAAAATGTATAAATACCTCTTCTAAAGACATCATAGGCTGTTTTATATGGTGCTTCCCCTGAAAATGCGATTCCCATATTCATTAATTCTAACATTTCGGGACTGGAATACGTATCGTAAAATACTTCCAATAATCCTTTGTTCGCAGTTTTACCCTCTTTGTCAACTCCATCAAGAATCCCGTTGATGGTTCCTTTACAACATTTACATTTGTATGGTTTATTAAGTTCCGCTTGTGAAAGTTTAGATTCAGGCTTAGGGGTTGTATCCTCAATTCTACCATCTTTGTATGCGATTCCACTTGCTTTGATTGAGCCATTTTCATTATATTGTTTAAACTCACCTAACAACGACCCTTCTGCCAATGATGTGGTGTCTATTGTACCAGACAATTTAATTTTTCCATTTTCGAAATAAGTTTTTATAACACCATGTGCTTTATTATTTCGCATGGTAATTTCGGATTTTATATTTCCATTTTCATAATATTCTTTACAAAGTCCATCTTGCTTTCCATTTTTATATTGAAACTCTTTATTAGTTTTTCCTGATGGAAAAAACTCTCGTACAGTTCCGTTTTTAATACCTTGATTACAATTAGCCTCATAAAGTAAATTACCCGATTCGCTATATTGTTTTATAATACCATCTAATTTATTGTCAACGAAATTACCCTCTTCTTGCAATTTCCCATTTTCGAAATAATTGCGGTAGGCGCCATTTGAGATACCATTAACAATTGTTTCAATAGTTTTAATATTTCCGTTTTTAAAAAATAATTTAAACTCACCGTTAATTTTTCCCGACTTAAATATTGATTCTTCTTTCTTTTCACCGGATTCATAATAAAAAATCCAAAGCCCATCTCTTCCGTTTTTAGGTATTCCTGATGTCTCACTAACATCTTGTCCGTTACCATCAATAAATTTACCCTCACCAAGAATATTTCCATTTTCGTAATAGTAAACCCAGTTCCCGTTGTATAAGTTGGCATTGAATATGCCTTGACGTTTAATCTTACCATTTTCATAATACTCTATATAATCTCCAGTTTTATTCTGTCCTTCATAGTCGTACTCATCTTTAATCTTTGGAACAAATTGTAGTTTATTAATTTCCTTCTCCAGGTTCTTTTTGTTGGATGTTAATTTTGAGTAATTAGTAGTCAACTCATTTTTAGCATTACTAATGCTTTTTATATACGAATTATATCTTTCCCAGAGTTGTTGTTGCTTTTCTCTAAGTTTGTTTTCACTTTTTTTAGCAAGTAATTTTGTAAGCTTTTTAACCCCTCCGATTTCATTATCAACAAAAGCAGCGAGTTCCTGACTCGTCTTAATCGTGTCCTCGACTAAGGATTTTATTTTTAATGAAAATTCTTCGTTAAGTTTTTCGAGTTTTCTGATTTCAGCCGTGTCTTTATAGTTTTCTTTTTTGAAGTTGGAATCAAAATGGTAAGAAGTGAAAACCCCTTTAGGCTTACCAGCTTGAATTTCGTATTTCGTGCTGGGTTGACCTTGATTTAGTGAAACAATAAACCCATTGAAGACGATCTCTCCATCATAATAAATTCCATCGCGTTGAGATAATTCTGCTTGAATTCTTGTGGGTTGACTGTAAAGCTTTCCTTGGATACCAATAACTGCGACAAAAAATATTTTCGTAAGAAGCGACGTATTTAAATTTTTAAATGATGGAGCGTTTTTCATAGTGAAATATATTTAAGCAATTACCCATTGCATAGGGGTTTATAAAAATTGATTAGTTCTTTTTTGATTGCAGTGAGTTGTTTAGAAGTCACCTTAGGGTTATGGTTGTTCTTAATCCAACAAAAACTAAAATGCGATAAGAAATCGTTGTTTTTTAATTCACCCCAATGGTTATCAGCAAATTCAATGCGCTTCCTTGAATTTAAAAAATCTCCCGACTGATTTGATGTGATGTTTTTTAGATGTTGGCTATTGTTTTTAGCTTTAATAGCTGCCGCATTTAAGCTAACACGTGCGCCACGCATGGAAATGGTTGCTATTTCTTTGTTCACGCGTTCATTTCGCACGTCTCGATTTTTGTCCCTTGGGAAAAATGAACCAATATATACGAGTTGGGTTTTGAAATACAAGAAAAATATACCAGGCCCACAGAATTCTTCTTCCTTTTTTCCAATTAATGTGAATTCTTGGTCTAAGGGATAAGTCCCATTACTGCTTTTAAGTATTGTATAAACTTGATCCGCCAAGAAGGAATTCACCATGCTAAACTTATGTCTACACAAAATTAACGGGTGTTTTACTGATTTAAATGAATTAAATATTCGCTTTTCACGCTAAATAATTCTTATTGTGAACTATAAGTTCTTTTTAGGGTGTCTGTTCCATGAGACGTGGGTGAACTTTTCCGGGTGTGGGTTTATTCCTGGGTGCGGGTTTAAACCCGCACCCAAGGTAAATGATTGCCATGGTATTAGGGAGTACTCGCGTGCGCTCGTGAACCCAAGGGTTGGAGCGTCAACCAAATTGAAAACCAAACGCAAAGCGTTTTCAGGGGTTTTAATTTCAATTCTTCGCTTAAGTAAACTTAGCTCGAATTAAAATTAAAAAACCCGGCGAATGCCAGGTTTTCAATTTGGTTGCGGAGAGAGAGGGATTCGAACCCTCGATACACTTTTGGCGTATACACACTTTCCAGGCGTGCTCCTTCAACCACTCGGACACCTCTCCAACAATAGGACTGCAAAGGTATTCGATTTTTTCTGTGTTACAAAACATGTAGATTGCCCAATGAAATAAACACACTATTTCTTTAACATATCCATAAATGCAATAAATTAGCGAAAATTTTTCATGTCGGGTTCCTACCATAAAATCTCATTTGCAGGCGTTCTCATAACGATTGGTATTGTTTTCGGAGACATAGGAACCTCGCCACTTTACGTTTTTCAAGCAATTACAGGACAAGGCTCGCAGCTTTCTAGGGATTTTGTAGTGGGGGGGTTGTCGTGTGTGATCTGGACGTTGATTTTATTAGCGACCATTAAGTACATTTATTTTGCCTTAAATGCCGATAACAAAGGGGAGGGAGGAATTTTTGCCTTGTACGCCTTACTCAAAGAGAAAAAAGCAAAATGGATTGTTATTCCCGCCCTGATTGGTTGTGCAACACTTTTGGCTGATGGGTTTATCACGCCCGCCATTTCGATTTCCTCCGCCGTGGAAGGGATCAATAACATCAACCCTAATGTTCCAGTAATCCCCATTATTGTAGGTATAATTGTAGCCCTTTTTTCCATCCAGCAATTTGGAACAGCGTTCATTGGAAAGGCTTTTGGGCCTATAATGATTTTATGGTTTGCTTATTTAGCCTATTTAGGAGCAATCAACATCCTGAAGAACCCCAGTGTGTTGGAGGCGTTTAATCCTTATGCTGCGTTTAATTTTGTAACAAATGTTCCCGGCGGGTTCGCTGCTTTGGGGGCCGTGTTTCTTTGTGCCACGGGTGCAGAGGCCCTTTATTCCGATTTGGGCCATTGTGGTAAGGGAAACATTCGCATCAGCTGGGGCATTGTCGCTTCGATTTTAGTGTTTCATTATTTAGGTCAGGCGGCGCTTTGCACTTCGGAGCATTTTTCATTGAAAAGCGGTGCCACCATTTTTTACAGTATGGTGCCGGAGAACCAGTTACTATTTGCTGTAATATTGGCTACTGCGGCAACTATTATCGCTTCTCAAGCATTGATTACGGGGGTTTTCACGTTACTTAATGAAGCCATTAAACTGAAACTTTGGACCAACTTGAAGGTTAAATTTCCTTCTGAACACCAAGGACAAATCTATATTCCTTTCATCAATTGGGTGCTTATGATCGGGTGCTTGTTGGTTATCTCTATTTTCAAAAAGTCCAGCGCAATGGAAAACGCTTATGGATTGGCTATTACAATCAACATGGTCATGACGTCAGCCCTTCTTGCGTTGTTACTTTTTCTTAGAAATCCGAAATATAGAGCGTTTTACACCGTGTTGTTTTCTATCTTTATAACGATTGAAGGCGTTTTTCTCTTATCCAATTTGGGCAAGATTGTTTCTGGAGGCTGGTTCACACTCGTTCTTGCCAGTGCTTTTTTCGTGTTGCTTTTCTTTTATTACAAAGCCCGCCAACTTCGGAAAAACATTACCGAATATTTACCTATGTCCGCGAGTATTCCGCTCTTAAAAGCGGTGAGAAAAGACCCCGGAATTGTATTTGAGGCAAGCAATTTAGTATTTCCTACCCGGAGCCCTTCGCACGACAAATTGGACGTTTCTTTATATCACGCGTTGTTTGGAAAAAAACCGCGCAAAGCCGGGATAATTTGGTTCATGCACATCGAAATCCTCAATGAGCCTTGGGGAGTTCACTATTCTGTTAATGAACTCATAGATCAGGAATGCTATTATATTAGTATTCAATATGGATTTAAGGAAGAGCATCACACCGAATATATGATGCGCAAAATCCATGGTAAAATGGTAGAAAAAGGAGAGCTTACCAACAAAAGCATTTTCGAATCCATCAAAAACACCGCAATTCCCCTGGATTTTAAGTTCGTGGTTCTCAATTCGCGAATCGCCACCGATAACCGCCTTACCCCCTTCCAGCAGTTAAGCGTAAGAGTATACCGTTTTGTAAAATCAACGGGGTTGAAGCCTGCAGAGGATTTTGGACTCGATAAAACCAACGTTGAGGTAGATTACATTCCAATTTCAGTAACGACCATGATCGATCAAGAAGCGATTGAAGATTTTGAAGATTATTCAAAAACAAAACGCCGTTAGGAAATTTCACCGCAAAGTGCCTGTTCAAACAGCTGCTGGGAAGGACGAGCCGCTTGCCCTAGCATCCACATCAGCTTGGTGATCGCCGCTTCCGTAGTCATGTTTTTACCATTCCAAGATTCTAATTGCTCCAAAAGCTTTCCCGAAGCATATTGCCCCGGTCTAACCCCGCCACGTATGCATTGAGAAATGGTCACAAGAATTCCTCCTTGTACCACATAATTCTGCAATACCGTCGAAAATTCGGCATCATTCGGCGTGTTTCCCGCGCCAAAAGATTCAATCACCACAGCACGGTGAACCGCCACCTGAAAAACCGAGGCGTATGCAACTAACCGAATTCCTGGGAATAATTTTACTAAGCCCACATCCGTGGCGAGTTCCTTGTAAAAGGTGGGTTGACTTTTTGCAGAGGAAAGCCCAAGCGCTGGGTGAATTTCAATTTCCACCCCAGCGAAGCCTAGTGCAGGATAGTTTGGAGCATCGAAGGCATCGAATTGATGGGCGGAAACTTTAGAAACGCGATTCCCGCGAAACAATTTGGACTGAAAAAACACCGCCACTTCTTTCACGGCAGCATTTCCTTCCTGGTCCTTTTTAGCGGCAATTTCCAGGGCAGCCAATAAATTTTCTTTCCCATCGGACCGCAATATCCCCACGGGCAACTGGGACCCCGTAATGATGATGGGTTTTCCAAGGTTCTGCACCATAAAGCTCAAAGCAGAAGCCGTGTAAGCTAAGGTATCGGTACCATGTAATATCACAAACCCGTCCATATGGGAAGCATGAGCTTCTATGATTTCCGTAAGTTCAATCCACTGCTTCGGATGCATTTCGGAGGAATCGAGAGGCTGCGCAATACTCACCGAAAGAACCTCGATTGCAAGTTGTTGGATTTCAGGTATTTGTTGTTGGATATAATCAAATCGAAGCGATTGAAGCTCCCCTGTTACGGGGTGGGCCATCATTCCAATCGTGCCGCCGGTGTATATTAGCAGTATGCGGGGTTTCATTGCACGGATAGGTTTAGGTTAAACAATCGTTGGGCATTTTCAGTCGTCATTCGGATAGCCTCCCTTTCCGGGATTTCCAAAGTATTGCTCAGTATGTCTGCAATATGTGCCAAATAAGACGGTTCATTCCGTTTTCCACGATAAGGCGTTGGAGGCAAATAAGGCGCATCCGTTTCCAAAAGCAGCCTGTTTTTGGGTAGTTGCGGCACCAATTCATACAAACCGCTTTTTTTATAGGTAAGCACGCCTCCGATGCCAAAATAAAAGGATGGGTGGTGTTCCATAATATAGGACGCTTCCTTTTGGGTTCCTGTAAAGCAATGAAATACGCCGGAAAGCGAGGTGTTTTTATATTCGTTAAGCACCTGAAAGACCGGTTCAAAGGCCTCACGTACATGCAGCGCCACAGGTAGTTGATACGCCAAAGCCCATTCAAGTTGCCGGCGAAAAGCCGTTTCTTGGGCTTTTTGGTACGTTTGATCCCAATATAAATCCATCCCGATCTCTCCAATAGCCACAAGGTTGTTTACGCCCTCTTCCAATACCCGATGCATTTGGTCAAGCACTTGTTCAAAATCCTCTTTCACGTAACAAGGGTGCATCCCAAGCATGGGATAACACGGCATGGAGCACTTAGCAATCGTTTCTTGAAGGATGGGCCATGACGCCCAGTCGATGTTGGGTAGCAACAATTGTTGGATACCCACCGAACGTGCTCGCCCGATTACCTCTTCAAAATCCTGCGCAAAGGCCTCGTCGTACAAATGGCAATGGGTATCAATCATCGGATTTACTGCGTTGTTGTTCCCAATGCCAAGCGTCACGAATAGCTTCTGCCACGGTTCGTTTGGCTTCCCAACCTAGAACGGCTTTTGAATGGTCGACGTTCGCAGAAATTTCGGTAATGTCGCCATCTCTTCGCGGTCCATAAACAAAAGGAAGATGGATAGAGGCCACGGATTGAAACAGGTGGACCATTTCTAAAACCGACGTTCCTTTTCCTGTGCCAATATTGAACGCCTCAAGCGGAGCAGCACCGGGATAGGTTAGGGCTTTAACATGGGCTTCAGCAACATCGCAAACATGCACATAGTCGCGAATGCCTGTGCCGTCAGGGGTAGGATAGTCGTTACCAAAAATCGTTAATTGATCGCGTATTCCAGCGGCCGTTTGGGTAATATAAGGAAGCAAATTATTGGGAATGCCTACCGGCAATTCTCCGATAAGACCGCTTGGGTGCGCACCAATGGGGTTGAAATAGCGCAAACAAATCGTTTCAAAAGGAAGGGTGTTGCGGTGCAGGTCTTCGATGATTTGCTCACCCATCCATTTCGTATAGCCATAAGGCGATTCGGGCAAGCGTTTGGGGGTGGTTTCATATACCTGCTTATGTTCCGGCTCACCGTACACCGTGCATGAAGAGGAAAACACGAATTTTCTAACGGAAAACCGTTCACAGGCTTCAAGAACATTCAGGAGTCCGATGAGGTTGTTTTGATAATAGCGTAAAGGAGCTGCGCATGATTCTCCCACAGATTTGTACGCAGCAAAATGGATTACTGCATCGATCGAAAACTGATTAAAAAGCGAAAATAGGGCTTTTTTATCGCAGATATCGACAGAAAAATGAGAAAAGGAGTGGTTTGTTAACCGGGTGATCCCTTCCAAAATTTCTGGAGAACTGTTGCGTAAATCATCCACAATCAGGGGATAATAACCTTGGTCCACTAAGGAAACAACGGTGTGCGAGCCGATGTATCCAGCACCGCCGGTTACAAGGATTGTTTTCATGTGCTAAAGGTACGTATTTCCGTTATGAACTAAAGCCGACCGAATTTGTTTGGTTTACATGATTAGTTGGTTACTCCTTTTTACGTGGTGTTTTTTTCCAAACAAGGCCACCCATACGTTGAAGGTTCAAGTTTCTGGTTGTCCCTCGGATAAGGGGTATGCGAATGTAGCACTGTTTAATAGTAGCAGTGCGTTTCCCTCGTACGGAAAACAATATAAAGGCACGATTGTAACCGTTAAAGACGGAAATTGCCTGGTTTCTTTCAGTGATTTACCTGCTGGAACGTATGCTGTGGCGGTTTTTCACGACGAAAACGGGAACCAAAAATTGGATAAAAACCTGTTCGGTGCACCCACAGAGGCCTATGGTTTTTCGAGGAATGCCCGCGGAACGTTCTCCGCACCGTCCTTTGAAGAATGCCAAGTTTCGCTATCCAACGACCGGCAAATAAACATTACGGTAAAATAGTTTACATAAACACAACACGAATTTAACATGTCGTGTCGTCAGGTTAAAGACCTTTGTTAAATGCAGTCTTTTTCGCACGATGTTGTGGTAATTTCCGATGTTCATTTAGGTACCTACGGTTCGGCTGCGCGAGAATTGGTGGTTTACTTAAAAAGCATCCATCCAGAGATTTTAGTATTGAACGGGGACATTATCGATATTTGGCAATTCAATAAAAAGTATTTTCCGAAAGCACATTTAAAAGTCATTCGTGAAATCATCCGCATGATGAGCCATGGAACCAAGGTATATTACATTTTAGGAAATCATGATGAGGCCTTGCGCAGATTTACCAAGTTTTCCATGGGGAATTTAGTGATGGACAACAAGCTAGTCCTCGATTTACCGAGCGGAAAGGCTTGGTTTTTTCATGGCGATGTGTTCGACTATTCTGTTAAACATTCTAAATGGATTGCAAAACTTGGGGGAAAAGGCTATGATTTGTTAATTTTATTAAATACCTTTATCAACAAGGTGTTAATTAGCTTGGGAAAGGAACGCGTTTCTATTTCGAAAAAAGTAAAGGACAAAGTAAAAGGCGTGATCAGTTACGTAAACGATTTTGAACAGAATGTTGCGGCTATTGCTCGAGAAAAGGGATACCGATACGTGGTTTGTGGGCACATCCACCAGCCCGCTATGAAGGAAATGGGGTTAGAACATGAGCGCCAAGTCGTCTATTTAAATTCGGGCGATTGGGTAGAAAACTTAACTTCGTTGGAATATGTCAACGGATCTTGGAGTTTGTATCGGTTTGATCAGAAATTAAATGCCGAAACGAAGGAAGAGGAAATGAATTCTGTGGATATTGATTTAACAACGGTGTTGGAAGGTATTGAAAAATGAAGATTTTATACGCAGTTCAGGGTACAGGTAATGGTCATTTAAGCCGCGCTATGGCTGTGGTTCCTGAGCTGATGAAGTTTGGCGAGGTCGATGTGCTTATTAGTGGCACTCAATCGCAAATCACGTTTCCTTTTCCAATTAAATTTCGATATCAAGGGTTGAGTTTCATTGCTTCAAAATCGGGCGGCGTTAACATCCTAAAAACCTTATTAATCACGCGACCGTTCAGGTTTTGGAGAGAAATTCGTTCCTTGCCGGTTGCGGATTATGACTTGGTGCTTACCGATTTTGAACCTATAAGTGCATGGGCTTGTCGATTGAAAGGGATTCCTTGCATAGAAATGAGCCATCAAGCAGCAGTCCGTAATCCCTTAAGCCCACAAACTACCCGTCCCTTTCCGCTTGGAAGATGGATTGTTAAAAATTACTGTCCTTCCACCAGCGCGTTGGGTTTCCATTTTGAATCGTATAGCGATAACACCTATCTTCCTATTTTACGTCGAGAAATCATTGAAGCGGTACCTACCCAAGGAACCCATTACGTCGTTTATTTAACCGGCTATAATGACGCAGCAATCCTTCGGATTTTAACCCAAGTGAACGTTCCGTTTGTTGTTTTTTCAAAGGAAGTGAAACAATCGATTCAGCAGGGGAATTGTATCCTTAAACCGATTAGCAATGAGGTGTTTTTGAATGATTTGTTGCATGCAAAAGGAGTGATTTGCGGAGCAGGTTTTGAGCTTCCCGCTGAAGCACTGTACCTGAAGAAAAAGCTGTTGGTGATTCCTTATTCTAACCATTACGAACAACACTGCAATGCAGAAGCGGTTAAACGACTGGGGGCCAGGGTGTTGTATTCGTTAGGACAAAAGGAAGTGAGTCATATTCAGGATTGGTGTGCGGAAAACGAACCTGTTACCTACGAATGGAAGGATACGTTAAGCCTCGCTGTTCAGCGGGTTATCACGGAAAATTTAGCTAGCTCAGGAGCTACAGCTGCAAAAAAAGCGGTCAATCTTTAAGTTGGTATCGATAATATAAATTTTGCTGCGCATGAAACGCAGGACCTTCTTGTTGACGATATTCATTTTTCATGTCGGAATCTATCCAACGCGACTTTACGGTGCCGCGCCATTGGTAATCTAATATTGCATCGATTTCTGCTTGTATTTTGGGGTCAAAAATTGGGGTAGCAACCTCAATGCGCGCATCTAAATTGCGTTCCATCAAATCCGCGCTTCCAATGTAATACAAGGGTGACCCATGGTTGCCAAAAACAAAACAGCGGGCATGCTCTAAATAGCGGTCCACAATACTGATAACCGATAAATTTTTATTGCGCTTATGGTTGGTTTTTAAACAACAGATACCACGAACAATCATATCTACTTTAACTCCTGCTTCGCTAGCCTCAACAATTTTATCAATCATTACTGGATCGGTGAGATTGTTTAGTTTAAGTTTAATAGAGCCGGGTTTTCCCGCGTTTACCAAGGCAATTTCCTTGTCCATGAGGCTCAGTAGTTTTCGACGGTAATTAATGGGCGAAACCAAAAGATTACGAAAACTCACGCGCTCTAAATTGTTTTCCAATAAGCGAAAAACCTTCGCTACTTCCGAAACAACCCGCTTGTTGCCCGTTAATAAGGCGAAATCAGTATAAATTTTCGAAGAACGCTCGTTGAAGTTTCCTGTTCCAACATAGGCCACAGAATAATCCCCTTCCTTTTTTTGCCGTTTTATGTACAATAATTTTGAATGCACTTTTAAATTTGGCACCCCAAAAATGACTTTTGCTCCATATTCCTCTAATTGATTTGACCATTTTAAGTTGTTTTCTTCGTCGAATCGGGCCTGAAGCTCCATAACCACCACCACATTTTTCCGATTCAAGATGGCGGCAATTAGGGCTCGCATAATTTGCGAATCCGGCGCCAAACGGTAAACGTTGATTTTAATTTCGGTCACCAAGGGATCTATCGCCGCTTCGCGTAACACGTCCACAATGTATTCGAACTTTTGATAAGGAAAGTGCAAAAAGACGTCTTTTTTAGCTAAGGTTTCCAAGATTTGTTTATTGTTCTCTAAATCGGGATGTGGGTTGGCAGGCTGGGATGAATACACCAAATGTGGTTTATTGAAATCGGGAAATTGGAGAAAATCTTTGAAATTGTGATAACGTCCTCCCGGAATAGCGTTCGCTGTTTTTCCAAGTTTTAAGCAGTCGAGCAGGTACTTTAATACATCATCCGGCATGGTCTCATCGTAGACAAAACGCACTGGAACCCCTTTTTTTCGTTTTTTAAGGCTGCGTTCGATTTTCTCCGAATAAGACTCGCCTAGGCTATCCTCCAGGTCGAGTTCTGCATCACGGGTGAATTTAAAGGTATAGGCCGAAATTTTATCATGTGGTATATTGGAAAAGATGTCGCTCAAGTGCTTGCGAATTAAATCATCTGCCAAAACAAAAAAGGAACTTTCGTTCTGGTTTACGACAAAGAAGCGGTTTTTACCTGAGGGGATTTGCACCAAGGCATAACGGTTGGACAACCCTTTGTTTTGAATTTTTACTGCCAAATAAATAGCATCATCTCTCAATTCAGGAAAGGCGGATTTACGATCCAACATTATAGGAAACAACATGTGCTTGAATTGGTCGTTAAAATAACTTGCGGTTCTTTCCGAAAGCTCACCCACCAAAGCGTCTTCATTCAAGGTGTAAATTCCTTCTTTTCCGAGCAAGTCAATTAAATTCGCATAACAGGCCTCAAACAAATCTTGCTGATGCAAAACAACTCTTCGAATTTCTTTGTAAAGTTCTTCAGGTGTTCCATCATAGCCATAAATTTTTTTCTTGTTGTAAGAAATTAACCTGCGCACCTCGGCTACTCGTACACGAAAAAATTCATCCAGATTGTTGGAGTAGATGCCTAAAAAACGAAAGCGCTCAATTAAAGGAACCCGCGGATCCATCGCTTCTTGTAAAACACGCGCATTAAAGTTTAACCAACTTAATTCTCGGTTGATGCTTTTCATAGATAGTGAATTTTCGATAAATTACGGATAAATAGGTTAACTGAACGTTAATCGAACTCAAAGAGAACGGCTCCTTTTTCTACCACGTCTCCTGCTGCAACAGTAATGGATTTAACGGTCCCTATTCCGTTAGACTTCAACGTATTCTCCATTTTCATCGCCTCCAACGATAGCAACGCCGTGCCAGGTTCCACGGCCTGACCGACTTCAACCAAGAGCTGAAGAACCCTTCCCGGCATGGGAGCCTCATAGCGCTTTATTTTACGAACTTTAGGCTTATCCAAGCCCAATTGTTCGATTAATGCGTCGAGGTCATGTTTTTTACGTACATGAATTGTTCGATGATTGATTTTCAAGAGCAATTCCTGAGATTCACTGTCGTCTTGGAGTACCTCACCATGGTAGCTTACCCCTTCAAATTCGAGGATAAAATAGGCGTGGTCAATCCATGTTACGGAGGCTCCTTTGGAGGTAGGAGTTTCTTGTTTGTCAAATAGCCAACCCATCATTGTTTTGTTAAAATAAAGGTAAAATCATTCGTGGTAAGAATCTCTTCTTGGACTCCTCCGTTCAACGCCTCTTTCAAAATAAGTTCCGTTGCAAGCACTTCCTCGGCAATGTAATGCCTAAAAGCCGCGATTCCTTGGCTAACGCTTGGGGTGGCTTGGTATTCCACTAAGATTCGGTCCGTAACATCAAATCCCCCCAATTTTCGCGCATTTTGAATCCGATTCACCACTTCTCGTGCAATTCCTTCTTGCGCTAATTCTTCGGTGATCTCAATATCTAAGGCCACGGTCAAGGGTCCTTCAGAAGCCACCACCCATCCCGGAACTTCTTTCGTGCTTATTTCAAAATCGGCCAAACCGAGCGATATTTCTTGGCCCTCCAGGGTTAACACAGCCCCTTGCTCCAGTTCTATTTGGGCGATATGTTCCGCGGTAAGTGTTTTTACCCATTCGGTAATTCCCTTCATATGTGCGCCGTATTTTGGGCCAATGGTTTTGAAATTCGGTTTAATCTGTTTCACTAAGGCGGTGTGATCCATCCACTCGATTGCTTTAATGTTGACCTCCGATTGAATTAAAGAAGCAACGCGCCCAACATAGGATTTTTGGGGCTCTGGCAATGGTGGAATTAAAATGCGCTTTAACGGCTGCCGCACCCGAATTTTTTCTTTTTTGCGCAAGCTAAGTACTAATGAGGTTATCGTTTGTGCTAAGGTGATTTCTGCTTCAAGCGATACATTGATGATGGAACGATCAATTACTGGGAATTCCGCCAAATGCACGGACTCGGCTTGTTGACCTTGCGTTAAATCCAAGTAAAGACGATCCATAAAGAAGGGAGCAATGGGAGCGGCAAGGATGCTTACGGTTTTTAAGCAGGTATAAAGCGTTTGATACGCGGCTAATTTGTCCTGCGGATCCTCGTTTTTCCAGAAACGCCTTCTGCCCAAGCGAACATACCAATTCGATAATTGATCCCCAACAAATTCTTGAATTTGGCGCCCTGCCTGAGTTACATCATATTGGTCGTAACATGCATCGACTGTTAAAATCAGGCTATGTAACCTCGACAAAACCCATCGATCCATTTCTGGCCTTTCCGCCACAGGAATTTCAGGAGCAGCTAAATCCAAGTGATCTACGTTGGCATAAAGGGCAAAAAACGAATAGGTGTTGTAAAGGGTGCCAAAAAATTTTCGCTGGACTTCTTGAATTCCAGACTCGTCAAACTTAAGATTGTCCCACGGTTGCGCATTGGTGAGCATGTACCAACGCGTGGCATCTGCGCCATAGTGGTCTAAGGTAACGAAAGGATCAATGGCATTGCCTAATCTTTTGGACATTTTCAGGCCGTTCTTGTCCAATACCAGCCCGTTCGATATCACATTTTTATAGGCTATTTTTCCGAAGACCAAGGAAGAAATCGTATGCAAGGTGTAAAACCATCCCCGAGTTTGATCTACGCCTTCAGCAATAAAATCGGCCGGATAGTAGGTGTTGTTTTCAATATAGGATTGATTTTCGAAGGGATAATGCCATTGCGCAAAAGGCATGGCGCCCGAATCAAACCACACATCGATGAGGTCCGGTTCACGATACATCGGTTTTCCAGAAGGGGATACGAGAATTATGGAATCTAGGGTGTGCTTATGGAGATCAATCAAGGCATAATTTTCCGTGCTCATATTTCCGGGTTCAAATTCGGAAAACGGGTGATCGGACATCATACCGCAACTTACGGAGTGCTCGCAAGCCTTAAGTAAAGCTTCAACAGATCCAAAGCATTGCCGTTCGTCACCGTTTTCAGTGCTCCAGATCGGAATAGGAACACCCCAAAAACGGGAACGGGATAAATTCCAATCGTTGGCGTTTTCCAACCATTTACCAAATCGTCCGCTACCTGTGGATTCCGGTTTCCAGTGAATCGTCCGATTCAAAGCCACTAATGTTTCACGATTTTCGGCAACTCGAATGAACCAAGAGTCCAGGGGATAATATAAGACGGGCTTGTCGGTTCGCCAACAATGCGGATACGTATGTTCGTATTTTTCAACTTTGAAGGCCAGTCCACGCTCTTTGAGTTGGATGGCAATTTCCACGTCTACCGATTTTTCGGGAACTTCCTCGGGAGAATAATACGCGTTTTTTACATATTTCCCCCCTAATTCGCCCACTTCAGCACGAAATTTACCTTGCAAATCCACCAACGGTACGGGGTGTCCGTGTTCATTTAGAATGAGTAACGGGGGTACGCCAGCCTCTAGCGCTACTCGGGCATCGTCTGCGCCAAACGTGGGGGCAGTATGCACGATTCCTGTTCCATCTTCCGTGGTTACAAAAGCGCCTCCAATTACCCGAAAGGCCTTCTCAGGGCGCTCATACGGCAAACAATAGGGCAACAGTTGTTCGTATTTCAATCCAAGCAACTCACTTCCCTTAACGGCAATCCCTACCCAATAGGGTAAGGACTTTGTATCCTCGGGCATCAAGACTTCGGCTTCCTGAGAAACTTGAAAATACCCTTTACCCAACAAAGCGGAAACAAGGTTTGTTGCACAAATTACTTCAATGCGCTCGAAGGTGTAAGGATTAAAGGTTTTAATAAGGGAATAATCGATTCCATGGCCCACAGTCAATGCGGTGTTGGATGGCAGCGTCCAAGGCGTGGTAGTCCAAGCTAAAAAGTAGCGATTGTTTTGATAGCTTCCCCAGGGATTGTGTTGGTTCGGAAGCCATTTGAATTGGGCTACTACCGTAGTATCTTTTACCATTTTGTAGCAGTCCGGTTGATTGAGCTCATGCGAAGATAAACCGGTTCCGGCTTTCGGTGAATAGGGTTGAATGGTATACCCTTTATAGACTAAGTTCTTTTGATAAAGTTCGTTGAGCAACCACCAAACAGATTCCATATATTTACTGTCATAGGTTACATACGGATCCTCCATATCTACCCAGTATCCCATTTTCTCCGTTAGGCGGTTCCAAATATCGGTGTAACGCATCACGGCGGATTTACATGCCGCATTGTATTCGTCTATCGAGATTTTTGTTCCTATATCTTCTTTGGTGATCCCCAGTTCTTTTTCAACCCCTAGCTCAACCGGTAAGCCATGGGT
>Ga0214921_10004393_pt1 | contig 20778 bp, 15 predicted proteins | sample LL1505_MetaG_FD_177992 | JGI IMG/M metagenome (GOLD analysis project Ga0214921, IMG submission 177992) | Freshwater microbial communities from Lake Lanier, Atlanta, Georgia, United States - LL-1505 | ecosystem: Environmental > Aquatic > Freshwater > Lake | place: USA: Georgia | collected...
GCTTTTATCAGAAGAACTAGAAGAAGTGTTTGATTTTAATAAATCTTCATCGTTATCAGAATCACTCGAAGTGGTTGATACTTCTTCTAATATTTTAATTTGACTAGATGTTAAATTATTATCATTACTAGGTTTTATTATTTGTTTCATAAATATACTACTTAATTCACTATCAGGTACATCCATTTCATCTTTATCTGAATCAGAATCTTCAAGTAATGTGTAATTATATTTGCTTGCTTGTTTGTCTTTGAATGATAAAATAATAGGTCTTAAAAATAAAGAAAAGGTATTAGTTTGATGATTAATAACTAAAGCATATACTTCTAATAACATTTTACACCAATAATTAACAGGAATATCTTGAACGTTAATTCTACTTTTATTTTCTATTTGTAACATTGTTTCAAAATCAACATTCTTAATTACTTTAATTTTAAGAGCTCCATCAGGAAAACTATCAGAGTCTTTCATAATTCTTTTATATTTGATTGAATCTTTATTTTCCTTTATACCATCGAACCATAAAGTTGAATTATATTTTGCATCTTCAATAATTTTGTCATCAAGATCTTCAAAAAATTTATTTAATAATTTAGCTTTATCTTTTTCTTGTGTAATTAAAGGAATTTCTAATTCGTGATAGTCATTAGATACTTTTGTAGGTTGATTAATATTTAATAAGCTAGGACATTGAATTACTAAAGGTTTAATTTTTTTATTGTCTTCATATTTTATAAACACTAATTTTTTTGTTTCGGTAGTTTTTACTTTTGTATAGACAATATTAGATAAGTCTATTTGATGAATTCTATAGGGTTCTTGATAATTCATATAATATAATATAAATTAATCATCTTTAAATCAAAATTTAAGCATTAGCAGACTTGCCCTTTCCCTTTGCGGCTGCCTTCTTTGGTGCAGGCTTTGGCTTTTCAACAACTTCCTCCTCTTCCTCATCCTCGTCCTCTTCAACTACCACCTTCTTGGCTTGTTTTGCGGCAGGCTTAGGCTTCTCGACAACTTTCTCCTCCTCCTCTTCATCATCATCGTCGTCGTCATCGGACTCAATTTGTTGAACCTTCTTAGTAATCTTGGTTTCAACTTTAGGAACAGGCTTGGCTACAATTTCTTCGTCCTCCTCTTCCTCGTCGTCATCCACTGCAATCTTAGCAATTGGCTTGGTAGTCTTAGCAGTTGTTGGCTTTTCCTCACTATCACTGTCCAAGAATTCATCAGAGACCTTGAGCTCCTTCAATGAAGCACCAGACTTGGGAGAAGGGTCAACTTCAGCCTTGATTGCCTTCAAAGTTACACCGTACTCGGGACTCTTCTTGGTAGATTGATGAGCCCACAATTTAATAACAGCTACAACAAATTTAGCTTTAGATTTATAAGAGAGAGCCTTCTCCTTAACATCAGTCATTGTTTTAATATTCTCCAAAGGAATACGCTTCTTCTCTCCATCAACCATTGTTGGCTTGAAAAAAGTAGTATCCACCTCACCGGTATCATAATCAACACTAATCTTAACCTTTACGGAAGGTATAGTAATCTTTGGCTTTCCACTCTTTGTTTTCTCTCCGGGTTTGACATCAGGAACTTTTACACAAGGAGACAACTTATACTTGTCTGCCTTGTCTCCAAAATATTTCTCTTTAAATTCAGGTGTGTTCAAATGATCATCCAGACTTTTCAATACTTCAAGCAAATCAGCACTCTCCTTAACATCAGGGTCCAAAGGAACTTGGCAATATTCACGGTCCTTATCAGTCTCGTGAAAGTCATCAATATTTGGAACTCCATAAAAATCAAGCGCAATATTAGGAAATTGCATAATTAGTTTTCCGCCATTATAAATAGGGTAAGCAGTTAGTTGACCGTAAGAATTCTTGTTAGTTTCCAGCTTGGAAAAAGACAATAGGTCCAGGTCTAGTTCAGATGGCTTAATTACCATTTCAGTAGTTTTCTTTTGAGATTTTGACATTAATATACTGAAAATGTTTGCTAATGTATAATTAAATCAATTTTTTTATATCTATTAATAAAAACCAAATTATATTTAAAGATAATAGAATTTATATATAATATGGAGAAACAAGCATCTTTTGAAGGACTAAACTTAAGTGAAAATTTATTAAAAGGGGTATATTTATATGGTTTTACCAAACCATCATCCATTCAAATGAATGGAATAGAATCTATTAATTCGGGAAAGGATTGTTTATTGCAATCACAATCTGGAACTGGGAAAACAGCTACTTATTTGCTAGGTGTTTTAAATAGATTAGAAGAAACAGATAAACAACAATCTCTAATTATCACACCTACTAGAGAATTATGTGACCAAGTGTATAATGTAGCTATTGCACTATCAAAATTTACAAAACTTACTGTTGAAAAATGCATAGGAGGAACTAGTATTGGTGATACCAAAGAAAAACTAAAAAGAGCTAATTTAATTATTGGTACTTTAGGTAGGGTTCATCATATGTGTATGGAAAAAACGATTCATTTACATTCAATGAAAATTTTAGTTATGGATGAAGCAGATGAATTATTGTCAGATGGTATAACTGAAAAGTTAAATTATGTATTAGATAAAATTCCAACTGGAATTCAAACTATTTTAATTTCAGCAACAATGAATATGAATGTTTTTAATTTGAGTAAAAGAATTTTACACGACCCTACAAAAATCTTATTGAAAAATTATGAAGTAGTAGTTGAATTAATTAGTCAATTTTATTTGGATGTAGAGAAAGAGGATTTGAAATTTGAAACTCTTCTAGATTTATATAATTTGTTATCTGCATCACAAGTTATTATTTTCTGCAATACAGTAAAAACTGTTGATTGGTTGAAAGAAAACTTGGAAAAGAATAATTTTACAATTACTTGCATTCATAGTAAAATGTCACAAGAAGAAAGAGATAATACAATGAAAGATTTCAGAGATGGTAAAACCAGATTACTTCTAACAACTGATATTTTATCAAGAGGTATAGATATTCCTCAAGTAAATTTGGTAGTTAATTATGATTTGCCACAAAACAAAGAAACTTATATTCACCGAATTGGAAGATGTGGAAGATTTGGAAAAAAAGGAGTTTCTATTTCAATGGTAAAGTCAGAAGATCCATCTGATATGAAAACATTAGAAATGATGAAACAAAAATATAAAATTGCGATTAAAGAAATGCCTTCTGATATAGAAAAGTATTTAAACTAATTTATACTAATATAATAATATTAGTATGAGTATAGCTATATTTAATGGTTTCCCATTTCATTATGAAATGTTTGGATATATAATAGATTATTGTAAAAAAAATTCTATAAAGTTAGATATTTATACAAATCAATTAAATGATTTAGGGTGGCTAAAGTTTTATGAAAGCTTTTTTAATTGTAATTATATTGATTATACAAAATTTCAATATGAAAATGATTATGATAAAATTATTTTACTTACGGATGATGATAGACGTTTTTTAAACAAAGGTTCACATTTAAATAAAACAATTTGTATAGATCATTCTTGTTTTCTAAGAAATAATGCTATTAATATTCACATTGGAACAAGATTTTATACTGTTAGACCTAGTTTAGATTGGATTTTACCTGTTTATAGATTAATAAATGTAAAAGAAAAAGTTAATAATTCTACAATTGTTTGTATTGGTAGTTCTATTCCAAAAAATTTTACTCATTTTATTAACTTTGTTAATTATAAATTTATTTTTATAGATAGAAGAATTAATGTAAAAACTTATGAAAAATATGATAATATTACTTGTTATAACAGTTTAGATACATCAATGATGATTGAAATATTAAAAAAATCATCTTATGTTTTAATAAGTGATATTGATAAAGAACATATGTGTCAGAAAATAAGTGCAGCAATTCCTTTAGCATTAAATTGTTTATGTACCTTAATTATTCCAAAGAAAATGAATGATATTTATAAATTTAAATCAGCAATAACTTATGAAGATAAAATAAATTTAATTGAACCAAATGTTGAATTAGTAAATGAAGATTTAGATGATTTATTAAAACATAGAGATTCTATTTTTGATAAATATTTGCTTACTCAGAAGGCATAAAAAAGTTAGCTTGGTTAATTCCATATTTTATAATATCTTTTAATATAGAATCCTCTTCCAATGGAGTGAATGTGACACGACCACCAGATTCATCCGCAGTATATTCTGAATTTTCTAATTTGCCTGTATCTAAATACAAATCAAAGGCTCCTGTACCTCCTGGAATTACTTTACCTAACATTACATTTGAAGAGACTGATTTCATTGTATCCCTTTCATTAAAGATAGATGCATTCACAAAATGGTCCATTGTTTGTTCAAAAGATGCTTTTGCGAATGGGTCTGAATCTAATTTACTTAGACCGTGTCTGTCAATGGAAGTAATATCACCATTGTGAGTCATCATATCAACCAATAGAGATAAGTGAGTTTGATTTAATTTATCTCCTAACACATCCATATATTCTTTAATCAATATTTGACGTGTTCCTTCAATTCCATAATTTCTATAAACAGTATAAATATCATTCACTCTTGTTCTAGTATTATTAATTCCTTTCATATATTTAATCTTTTCCAAATTAATACCAGTAGTAGTTACCACAAATTCCTTTTCTACTTTAACTTCTCCAGTACTTTCATCAAAATTAATTACACGTTGTTCTTCCATATTAATATCTCTAATACCATCAATACCTTTCAATGTAATATCATTCAACACAATATTCAAAAAGTCAACTAGAATTTGGTAATTGAATGAAGACATTGAAAATCTAACGTGGATAATTTGTTCTTTATCAGCTGTACTATTACTTAGAATTGCACATCTGCTAATTTTATTAAAAATATCTTTATCATTTTTCTTCATTGTTTTGATATTTGTAAAATTCTTGTACCAGTAGGAAATAAATTTAGTCTTGATATCCAATAAGGTAGTTTCTTTATCTAACATCTTTTCCAAGTTTAGTTTAATTCTAAATACAAATGGTAAAGAACTTAGTTCTGCTTTTTGATTATTTACAAAGAATGGTGTAGATACATTATCATTCTTTAATATTTTTTCAGTTCCAACATCGTAATAAATAGTTGCACTATCAATCAAGTTTTTAATAGATAAGAACTTGAAATAAGATGCAATTCTATTTACTGCATTTCTATCACTTCTAATTTCATTATTAAAGTAGACCATAATTTGAGGTGTCTTGATGTCTTTAGACAATGATAACAACTCAAGAATACGAGGCACTCCTGAAACTGCTCCTGATTTAGAAGCCACTCCTGCAAAGTGTTTAGTGTTCAAGTTCAATTGGGTAGTAGGTTCACCAATTGATTGAGCTGCTAAGATACCAACCATTTCACCAGGTTCAGCAATACTTTTAATAAAATGAGTTTTGATATCAGCCCAGATTTTATTAAGCTTTTCCTTATTTAAACCATAATCAAAAATACATTTATTAGGAGATAGATATTCATGTAAAGCTACTTCTAATATAAATTTCAATGATCTATCATCTTTAATAAATCTTTCATTGCCTTTGTTAGCAATTTGTAACAATCGAATGTCGGGTGATTCTAAAAATGCATTGATTGAATCTAGAATGTCTTGAGGTTTCAAATCTAAACATTCAGTTTTGTTAGAATAATCTTGAGTTAATCTAAAAAGATTCACAGGCAACATAAACTTTTCCTCCATAGTTTTAAAGTTCATTAATGCTTTCATTTGAATTTGTCTCATTTCATTTCTGTATTGTTCAAGTTTATCCAAATACTTTCTATTAAAATCCTTTAGGTTGGATATTTTATGTTTCTTCTCTAGTTTCTTAATTTGTTCAGGGGTGAACCCAAAGACAGATTCTAGTTTCTTATTATCCATTTCAATGATATTTAATTTGATTTCGGTTTGACTTGCTTGATTAATACCGTTTTCTCCGTATACATATTGAATTACAACTCCTCGAGAATTTCTATTTGTTCCGTCATATTTAATACTTAAGTCTTCCAACCCTTTGATGAGTTTCCGTTGTAAATATCCAGTCTGCGCCGTTTTGATCGCGGTATCTATCAACCCTTCACGACCCGCAGTACTAAAAATGAAAGCTTCATATCCCTTTAATCCGTCCAGCAAAGAGGATCGAGTAAATCCTCTAGCTTCAGGAGTATCGTCATCTTTATGAAAGTAAAACATTGTTCTTCCTTCAACCTTTTTCATCATACGTTTACCCTCAATAGATTGTTGTCCAATACAAGCAGTCATTTGCTGTAAGTTAGTTTCTGTTCCTTTAGCACCTGAAGATACTAAAGCCCAGAAAAGATTGGACACATTCAAGTTCTTTTTAATTGTTCCACCAACATCATTACCAACCACTGACATTTTAGCATTCAAGTCGGCTTCAATAATAGCAGGTGAAATTTGGTCAATATCATTTTCGTATTGAGTCAAAATATATTTGTTTTCTAATACAGTATTATCAATCAATTTCTTAATTTTATTCTCAAAATCTTTATCCAAGAAGGAATCCTTAAAACTAATAGTCATACCTCTTTGCATCAAGAAATTCAATATTAACTTTTGAGCATCATCAATAAATTGTCTGGTCTTGTTAGGTCCAAACTTATCCCAAATAAAATGAATGATTGAATTCTTTGCTGTGGACAAAGATGATTTATCTAATAGGCCTGTTAATAATTGGCCATCTTTAATTTGAAAAGTAATTTCTCCTTTATCATTCTTCTTTACATTGTTAATACCTTTTGGAATAATATGACTAAAAACTTCTTGACCGGTGTATTCTTTATCCATATCAAGTTCGTCTTTAGTAGTAGAAGAGGTATTACATAATATATTAGCAGCATCTGATCCTTTAATTCTAACATCTTTTTGTGTTAGTAAAAATGCGCCTGATAATGCATCTTGCTGACATCCTATAATTGGGTTCGAGTCTTTTACGCCTATAATTTGATATTTTACGTTGGCAATTCTTTTTAACTCGTTCCTTGCTTGGATGGATTGTGCTAAATGTATGTTCATTTCATCCCCATCAAACCTATGTGAATCACATCAGAATTTCTAATATTGTGATAAAACAGATAAGTACCCTAACTTTCATTAGGGAGTAGACTGTATCTTAAGCAAGCTTTGAATTGGTTAAATTCATTCAGTTTCCGAAGAAACAGCGCTTACCAACATCCGTTCAGTCGTTGAGAGCCTACCATATCCTAACCAAAGCGGATTTAGGTAGTAACCCTGCGGATTTCCCAATCTCTAATTTTATTACTGTTGGAGCCGGCAATTAACCGGGTTCCTTTTAATGATTTCTCACTAAAAGTAGTAATTAGAGCTCTAAGGGGGTCCCCGCAACAAGATGTTTTGCAAATAGCTTCATATATTCTTTATCTAAATCTAAATTTTTACTTTTAAAGAATTTTTTCAAGTTTTTAGTGTGTTTTTTAATTTGTTCAGGAATTATTTTGTCGTGTTTGGATAAATTATCTTCTTTTTTATAAGGCATCAGATTTTTCCAGTTAAAAGCGATTAATTGATTTTCTTTAATTAACAAATCAAACGTATTTAACGGGATAACATGATCTATATGCCAGTGAATACCATAATTCCCCCAATTCATTTCATTAGTGAAACAAAATTCTAACCATTCTTTTACAAAACCAAAATCTATACCAATATATTTTTTTGTTGAATCATCCTTATCAATTAAAGCTAAAAGACGACGATGCGTATTTTTCTTTATCTTAAATTCAGGATCATTATTATATTTTTCAACAAACTTTTCATTAATTCTTGGTTTATTTTTTTGGTGCCAGTCCGATTGCAATTTTTGCATTTGTTCTTTATTATTTTCGGCCCAGATTTTTGCTTTATTGTTAGATTTTCTGTAAGCTCTTCCATCAGCTTTTTCACATTCACGACATTTACTTCTATTATCTCTAAAATCATTTCTGACTTTAGAAATTAAACATTGTACACAAACTCTTTCCATTTTTATTAAGCTATTTACTAGGAGTAAATTGTAATTTTATTACAATTTTTTTAACCTTTTAAGTTCTCCTTTTGCCGACCTTGATGGGATTGTTAATCGGCTCCGTATGGTTTACACGCTGATACATTTACTCTGAACGTGTTAACATTATCCATATCTAATACATGAATTTGGTGAGCCATCATAGAAGGCTTATGCAGTGTTGGTTGACGATTAAACAATACAAAATCACCATTCACTGAATGTCTCTCTACAATATCACCAATATTCAATCTAATAGATTTCTTTCTATATTTTAAATCTATCTTTTGAACTTCACTCCTTCCATCTCTATAATTAGTTCTCAATACAAAGTTAGCACCAGGATATTCATCTCTACCATTTTTAATTAATGCTGTTAACTTTTTAATATTATAAGGTGTTACTTCTTCAGGAATAGTTAATTCCATAGCAATCTTCTTTGGTACACCCAATTGGTCAATATTAATATAAGGGTCTGGAGTAATAACTGAACGACCACTAAAATCAACACGTTTACCCATCAAGTTACTTCTCACACGTCCTCCTTTACCTTTAATTCTGTCAGAAATACTTTTAGTAGGTGTTCCTGTTTTAAATTCAGACCTAGGTAATGAAATTGATTCATTATCAAAAAATGTAGCAATATGATATTGTAATAGTGTATGATTAGTATTTGAAAAAATAGATAATTCATTGTCAACCGTTTCCTTATCCAATTGAGCTCTCAATCTAGAATTAGCATTAACAATATCTGAATACTTTAGTGTTGATGCATCTTCCATAGTAGAAGAAGAAAACATATCTATTTTAGAAGTAGGACGATTATTAACTGGAGACACTGGTAGAATCTTAATAATTAAATCTTCAGGTCTGGCAGACTTTGGATTAAATCCAAGTAAAAAACAATCGTTATCTGATACATTTCTTAAAATATTATAACAGTTACGAGGTGTTAAAATTTCAATAACCTTTCTACTTTCTTCAGTAACTTCACCTGTCTTTTCATCAGTTTGTGAAGAACCTATTTCTCTTTCTAAAATTAAATTTATAGATACCTTATTTGCGTTAATTTCTCTTTTAATTTTAGGCACTTGAGTTCCACAATTCCAACAAAAGTTAACACTCTTGGTTATCATTTTAATTTCTTTATACCTAGTCTCTCCTCTTTTCAATAATGACTTTTTAAAATTAACGTCATTCTTTTCAATTAAAATATTAGAACATTTAGTACAGATACATTGTAATAAAGACTTTAAATGGTCCAAAAAACCATAATGCCAAACATGCTCTGCTAATTCTATATGACCAAAATGTCCTGGACAATCTAAAAAATTTAAACCACAAGTTGTACAATTTAAATAAGGGTCGCAAGTACCTAATCTAAGGTCCACTAAGCCTCCTTTTTTGGGTTCATAATTTTCATACGCATCTGCTAAGTTAAGACCAAAAGGGTCAGAACTAACAGAGGAGTAACTTTTAATCTCCTTATTTGTAAAGATGCTAAAATCTACTGTATGAATTCTTTTAACATCCTCCCCGTAATATTTTGATTCGTATGACATTTCTTTAATTAATATAAATATCTTTATATAAAATTTTTAAATCAATTTTTTATATTAATTTAAAAAATTATCTAGTTTAAACTAATGGATAATACTTTTTACTATAAGGCCGTAGGTGAAGCAATTGTTTTTGCCTCTATTCAATTCTCAATTGGCTCTGTTGAAATGAGTTCTAAATTCTCTGTAATGAACTTTTCAAAAGATCAAGAAACTTTACAAAACGCAGCCTATGCTTTGACTGACTATTTAAAAATTGCTTTACTCTGGATTGTTGGAACTTCATTGATTATGTATTCTAACTTTGGAATGTATGGTTTGATAGTCAATGTAATCATTAACTCAGTCATCGTAGGTTGGATTATGTACAGCTACCACATTTGCTTCCAACACGCTGCTAAAAAATACAACTTAAAATATCCTAATTGGTGGGTAAAACTAACAAAGTCTTGTTAAATAAGTTAAATAAATTTTAAATTATAATTAAAAATATAGTAATGATAGATAAATTAATAAAAGATTTTATTGATAAATCAATAATAGAATTAAAAAAAAAAGAAAATAAAGAACGAATAGAAGAAGAAATACTAAATCCAATATTTAAAAGTTTTACTGAAAAAATATATCCATATGTATCTTTATTATTTTTAATGTATTGTTTAAATTTAGTTTTAATTATAGTAATACTGATTTTAATAATAATATATAATAAAAAAAATATCTAAAAAAAATATATTTTTTCTCATTTAGATTAATGCAATTAATTAATTTAATAGTAATTTTCTTAACTCTTGCTTATTTACTTCCCAGGGCTACAATGTATTTCCCTGCAGTAATTGGAAATGTACATTATTACAATCTTCTCGCAGGTTTATGTGTATATATTGTTCAATTCTTGTATAACTTGTATGTACAATATACTAAACAAAGAACTGACTTAACTCTTAGAACAAATGCAATGGAATCTTTAATCAGAGGAGTAATTGCAGTTGCAGCCTTCTATGTTTATGAGGAAATTCACAAATATTACGATGTTAACCTTCCTATTACCCCTAATGAACAAAAAGCAGTGCTTGTGACATTAGTCTTCCTTGCATTATTATTATTAAAACGTCTCATTCGAGCTTAAAAATGTTTTAAATTTAATTTCTATAATAAATTATAATGAAATTAAATTTAACTTTAAAAGATTTAGTAAAATACATAATTTTTATAGGAATTGTTTACACTATTCTAAAAATTATGCCATCTAAACAAATTAATTTACAAGACCTATTTCTAGTAATTTTAATTATAGTTGGTAGTGTTATTTTCTTTCACTGTTTTTATAACAAAGAAACTTTTCAAAATGCAGACTCAAATGAAAATGATGAAAATGCAGAACAAGTTGTAGCAGAAGGAGACAATATTAAAATAAGTACAGAATCTGAAGATGGACCTGGACCTGAATCTGAATCTGAAGATGGACCTGAATCTGAAGATGATGATAAGACCGATTCTGAAGATAAAGATGAAGATAAAGATGAATCGGAAGATGGAACTGAATCTAAAACAGAATCTGAATCTAAAACAATATCTGAATCTAAAACAACATCTGAAGCTAAAACCACTTCAGAAACTGCTTCAGAGACTGTTTCCGAAGATAAACCTAAACCTAAATCTAAATCTAAATCTAAAGGTAAATCCGATTCTAAACCAGATTCTGAATCTGAATCTGAGACTAATGCCAAATATGGTTTAGATGATGAACAAAAAGATAACTTAAGACAAGAAGCTTCTATAAATGAAAGTAATGTATTAAAATCAGCTGAAAAAGATCCATCATTAAAAAGTATTATGAAAGACACTTCTGATGTAAGTAGTTCAAGAAAGGCTTTTGCTACTTCTTCTATATCTGCTGATCCTAATGCACCTACTGCCTCTACTGGTACTGCTTCTACTGCCTCTACTCCCTCTACTGCCTCTACTCCCTCTACTGCCTCTACTGCCTCTACTGCCTCTACTGCCTCTACTGCCTCTGCTCCCTCTACTGCTTCCACACCCTCTACTGGTGCTCCCTCACCATCTAAGGATTCTAAAGCATCTAAGGATTCTAAAGCATCTAAGGATTCTAAAGCCTCTAAGGATTCTAAGGAATCTAAAGCCTCTAATGCATCTTCTGAATCTAATATACCAATATATCAAGGAAACTTTTTATCAGAACAACCAAATATTAATAAATATAGTGACGAAATGATTAAAATGAAAAATGAAATGAAAAATACAATATCTAATTTACAAAATAAGATTATTGAACTTTCAAAATCTAAGAAAAATGGAGTAGGTGATAATTTTGTTGAATCATTATTAAAAGATTTAATAGACTTAAATGTATTTAGTACAACTGATATAAATATTGTTTATAATAAATTAAATTCAGGTTTATTTACTGCTGAAGATATTATTCCAGAATTACAAAAATTAAAAGCAACTGCTAAAGGAAAATCACAAATGCATTCAGACCGTCCTACCGCTGGTGATTTTATTACAACATATGATTTACCACCTGACTTTTACAAACCTTTAGGTTCCCCTGAATTATCTGCTTGGGATAATCAATATACTATTTTAAATACAGACAAATGGCAAGTTCCTCAACCAAGACCTCCTGTATGCATAAATAATTCTCCTTGTAATGTATGTGAACTTACTGATTTTTCAAGTGGTTATCCTGCAAGTTTAAAAGATTGGGATGCCTCTAGAAAAATATCAAATATACCATTATCAAATAAAAAATTAGATTTGTCTCATAGAAATAAAGAAATAATAAATAATATGGATAAATCAAATAAATCTAATTTAAATGCAGGGATGAATGAAAATAACTTTAAAATAAACGCAGAAAATAATGGGAAAGTTGGTGGCTTTGGTCTTTCAAGGGTAACTTCAGAAAAAATTAATATACCATTTTTAGGTAGTGCTACTGGAATAAAACCTGGGAGTAATAAAATGAATCCAAATGGAGGCTATCACGGTGGTTCCGATTTAGGTGGAGGGTCTGCTGCTTGGAATAAAAGAACTTCAGAAATTGGTACACCAGAAGAGTCATTAGATGGAAGTCAAAGAGGTCGTAATTTTAAGGGCAAGTCGTCAAATGGGAAACAAAAAGATCGTAGTAGTAGCAAAAGTAGTAAACGTAGCAAAAGTAGCAAAAGTAGTAAAAGTGACAGAAGTGACAGAAGTGATAGAAGTGACATAAGTGACGCGAGTGATAACAGCGACAAAAGTGAAAAAGGTGGAAAAGATAGAAAAGGTGGAAAAGATAGAAAAGGTGGAAAAGGGGGAAAAGGGGGAAAAGGAGGAAAAGGAGGAAAAGGTCGTAAAAGTCGGAAAGAAGAAGACTAGAATTAAATCAAATAACTTTTAATTGAATTATATAACTGTGAATTATATTTACAATTCTTATATTTAACATTAGTATAAACTTTTGTTAATTTTAAGGCATCCTTAAATGGTGTTTTTTCTAATTCTAACTTTTTTAAAAGGTCCAATCTATCTTTAAATATTTCATCTGATTCAGAGAAAAATTTAACGACTATTTCATTTTTATCTAAATATTTGATATTTATTGTTTGAGTTTCCATATTTATTATTTTATTATAATAAAACAATTTTAAGCAATTTTTTCGTTTACTGACTATTTTTATATTTGTATTAGTAATGTCAGAATCTATTGTTTTCGGAATCGATTTGGGAACTACAAACACAGTTATTTCTTATTTTAAAGATGGTAAAATAAAAGTACTTAACGACGGTGCTTTTAAACTAATCCCTTCAAAAGTCTATTTCTCACCTGATAATAAAATTTATTGTGGTAATTATATACCTTTGGGAGTCTCGGATGTTATTAATTCTTTTAAAGTTGAAATCGGAAGAGAATATCAGGTTGAAAGAAATAATAAAAAATATAATATTACTGACCTATTAAATATTTTTATTGCTCATTTAAAATCATTATTACTTGGTAAATTTCCTGAATTAACTAATCCTAAAACAGTAATTACTGTTCCTTCTAACTTTTCAGATAATCAAAGAGAATTAATTAGAGGTTCATTTATTAATAATACATTTGATGTTATTAGAATTATTAATGAACCATCTGCTGCAGCATTGAGTTATGGATTAAATCAACAAGGAGATAAAAAGTTTATGGTTATAGACACTGGTGGTGGTACAATGGATATTACAGTTTTAGAAAAATCTGATAACTTTTTTGAAATTGTTCATAGTATTGGATTAAATGATTTAGGGGGTAATAATTTTACTCAAGTCATAGTAGATGATATTTTAAAGAAGAATCAAAATATTAAAAATAACGATAAGCTCTTTTATTCAGCTCAAAGAATGAAAGAAAAGTTATCTTATTTAGAAAGTTTTGAAATTAACTTGAAACAATTTTTAGGACACGATAGTTTTTATAGTTTAAGCCAAAGAGATTTTACTAAATTATGTACTAGATTATTAAATCGTGTAGATGAACTATTATCTAAAATTATAGAAACTTATCCTGATATTGAATTTTTCATCTTAGTAGGAGGTTCTAGCAAAATGAAAGTTTTACAAGAGAAAATTTATGATATTACCAGAAAAAGACCTTGGGTTCACCCTAATTTAGAAAGTGTTGTTTCCGAAGGTGCAGCTCTATACGCTGCTATTATAACTAATATTTACAAAGAAAATGAAGACATCTTTTTATTAGATATCTTACCTTTATCATTAGGAGTTGAAACTGCAGATGGTAATTTTTCAGTTATTATTCCTAAAGATACTCCATTACCAGCTAAAAGATCCCAGAAATATACTTCTGATTCTCCTGGTGATAATGTGGTAAAAATCAAAATCTATCAAGGGGAAAGAAAAATAGCAAGTAAAAATACTTTAATTGGTGAATTTGAATTTGATAAAGTATCCGATGTAGGTATTCCAGTTATTGACATTAGTTTCAAAGTAGATTTAAATGGTATCATTAATGTTACCGTAATTGACAAAAAGTCAGGAATGGATAAAAACATTCTAATTAAAGATATTCCTCAATTTGATAGAGATGCATTAGATAAGATTATTAAAGAAGCTGAATTAAATAATGACCAAGATATTGAAGTAACTACAAAATTACAAAGAATCTATATCATTAAAACTAAAATAGAAAATGCACTTATTAATTTAAATATTAATGAACTCTTATCAGAAGAAACTAAAAATGATATTAGAAGAGAATTAAATGAATTAGAAGAATCACTTGAGGAATTATCTAATCACGAATTATTGGAAGCAATCAATAAATTAGATGAAAAGTATTCTGGATTAACTCAAACTTTAGAAATAGATGATAATGATAATAATGATGAAAAGAAAATGGACGATTTGGAAAAGATTTTAATTAACGAAGTTAAAAGTGATATTGTAAGAAGAGCTAATTTACTATTAGCACAAAATCCTGAATGGGGTGAATTTTTAAATCCTCTTTTGGAAGAATTAGAAATAACCAATTTATCACAGGATTATTTGAATGAGAAACTTAAGATATTAAAAGAAATTCAAGATGATGATACAGTAGAAAGAGATTATAAGGAAGAACTCAAAAACTTGTGTATTTATTTGAAGAATGAAGTTGAAGAAGGTTTATTAGATTTACCTGATGAGAAAAAGGACAAATTAATTATAATTATTAAAGAGAATATTAAATTATTAGAATCAGAAGATGATATTAATTGGGAGGAAAAGTTAGGGGAGTTTAATAAGGAGTGTGAAGCTATTTATGGCTAAAAGTTTTTGGGTTTATTAGAGTAAATATAAAGTTAACTTTTTAGTTAACTATATATTTGTATTTTGTATGTTTTTAGTATATTTTTTTAGTTGATTTTAGTTTATTCAAGAAAGTGGGACTTATGCAGCTACAGGTGCAGCTACTACATCAGCCTTCTTTACCTTGGTGAGCTTGTTCTTGTATTCCTTGACGATTTCACGGGCTACACCATCAGCACTCTTGATAGAGTATTTGACGGGTACGTTGAGTTTCTCACGTTTACCGTTGTAGGTGTAGGTGGTTCTCTTGCTTCCGCGAGTGGATTCACGGATGGAGAAGGTGATGTCGGTCTTGACGGTCTTGTTTTCACGGAAGAATTTGCTGAGGGCTTTGTTGGCAGCTTGGTAAGGGGTCAAGCCGGTGAATCTTCCGGAGTATTCTTCAGTTCCAGGGAGTTGAACCTTGAAAGAGCGAACACCCTTGGGGTCATCTTCGCCTTCTTCCTCGGCATCATCAGCTTTGGCTTCTTTCTTAGGGGCGGCGGCCTTTTTAGGTGCAGCGGCTTTCTTGGCGCCACCTTCTGCGACAGGGGCGGCAGCTTTCTTAGGGGCAGCGGCTTTCTTAGGAGCGGCAGCGGGGGCAGCTGCAGCAGGGGCAGGGGCAGCGGCTTTCTTAGCACCACCCTTTTGGGCGGCGGGGGCAGCAGCTGCTGCGACGGGTGCAGGGGCAGCAGCAACAGGAGTAGCAGCAGCGGCGGGTTTCTTTCCACCTTTTTGAGCAACAGCTACAACAGGAGCAGCAGCGGCAGGAGCAGGAGCGGAGGCGGCGGGTTTAGTGACAGGTTTACTAGGAGGCATTTTATATACAATATGTATATACTATTTTTTTAAATCAAACACACTAATACTCTTTTTAAGTGCGTTTGTTCTTTCCTTAAATATATTTTCAATAGCTTAAATGATTTTATAAAAACGAGGTTTTTTAACCAATATTTGATTTAATTTATAATGATTAATAATGACGGAAATAGTCAAAAAGGTTAAATTAAATCTTTTACAACACTATTACAAATACTACTCTACTATAATATTTAATTTAAGCAAACATATTGAATTTATGTATTCTAATTTTTTATTAGATTTTCCAGTAAAACAAAACTTGATTAATAAATTAAACGAAATAAATAAGAATATTAATAAAATATATAATGATTATATTATAGAAAAATTAGAGCAAATTAATGAAATTAATAAATGGGTAGGCACCAGCAAAAATACAGACTTGACTGAATTAACATCTTTCTCCGATTTCTTAAATATTCAAGCTCAACCATTATCTGAAGTAAGATTAGAATTAATAGAGATTGTAAAAGCATTTGGTTATAAAAATGTAGAGGAATCATTAGAATTTTTAATTGGTAGTAATTATAAATTTATTTTTGAAACAAGTATAATAACTTATCTTAGTCAAATAAAGGATATTTTCATTCCAATTAAGTTTGATATTTTTGATGTAAATAAAGACGAGGAATTTTATTGGAGAGTTCCTAAAAAGTTTGAAGACGATGATCCTATTCAACAAACAAGAGAATTGTGGATAAAGTATGCAAATAAGTATATTAAAATCAGTGGATTTTTCATAAATGACGAAATTGGTATTATTTTCAAAACAGCTCAAATTAATTACCCATATTTATACAATATTAAAAATAAAGCTGAAAAAGAATTAGAAAATTCATCAATAGATAAAAAATTCTTCAAAAAATTTATGAGATATGATTATTTAGGTAATATTTGCGTAATGAGTACAAGTACATATGTATCACACGTAGAACATTATTATCAAAAGTATTTAGAATTGAGGTCTTCCCCTTTTCTATCAATAATGAAAGAATTTATATCAGAAGGTTCAAATTTGAAAAATATGTTTGATATTATCTTTATTTTATTATTAGGTTCTGATGATAATATAGATATTGCTGGATTACTATTAAATATTGTAAAAGAAAAGAAAAATAATTCATTAGGTATTTATAATTTAATTAATAGTAAACTAGGATTTTATTTACAATCAAAGGTTAAAAGGACAAATAATTATATCAAACAAGAATTAGATAGAATTAAAGCATTAACAATTGATGATGTAGATTACAAAAAACAACTTATTTCAAATAAAAATATTCCCGACAGTGTAAAATCTGTAACATTAGAAAAGATTCAGGAAATGAAATTATATAATAATGAATATTATAAACAATTAACCTTTGTAAAGACAATATTAAATTTTCCTTGGTCATCCTCTAACGATGATTTACACTATGAAAGTTTAAAGAACGATAGTAAAAAGACAATTAATTTTTTAACATCTATTGAAGATAAATTAAATAAATCATCATTTGGTCATGAAGAAGCTAAAAAATCATTATTACAAATTATTGGAAAATGGATTTCTAATCCTACTAGTCAAGGTACTAGTTTTGGATTCGTTGGTCCTCCTGGTGTTGGTAAAACTTTATTAGCTAAAAGTGTCAGTAAATCATTAGGAATTCCTTTTGCACAAATTACTTTAGGAGGTCAAAACGATGGAGAATTATTACACGGACACGGTTATACTTATTCTGGTTCTCAACCTGGTTTAATTATTAAAAAGATGGTAGAGGCGAATAAATCTAGATGTATATTATATTTTGATGAATTAGATAAAGCTACATCTAAACACGGACAAATAAATGAGATTACCAGTATTTTAATTCACTTGACTGACCCAAATATGAATAAATCATTTCAAGATAGATTTTTCCAAGGAGTTGAATTTCCATTGGATAAAGTGATTATGATTTTCTCTTATAATGATTCATCTTTAGTAGACCCAATTTTATTAGATAGAATAAAAGAAATCAATGTAAAACCGTATACCACTTCCGAAAAAATAAAGATTTGCAAAGATTTTATTATTCCAGAAATAGTAGAATCAATCGGATTAAAAGAACAAGAATGGACCAAGTTAAGTGATGATATTATTGAATATGTAATTGAAAATTATACCAATGAAGCAGGAGTTCGTGATATTAAGAGACATATTGAGAAAATATTTTTAACTCTTAACTTGGATAGATTATACAAGAGAGGCTTATTTGAATCAACTTGTCCCACTCCTAAAAATAATAAGGATAAGGTATCATCTTTAGAAAAATTAGAAAAGGATATGATTAATAAAATATTAGAGAAACCAAATATTGAACTTGTTAAAATTCATCCTCAACCAGAAATTGGAATAATTAATGGAATGTATGCAACTAGTAATGGCGATGGAGGTATAATACCTATTCAAATCTTTAATAATTATTCATCTAAAGAAAATTCTTATGAAATTAAATTAACAGGTAAACAAGGAGAAGTAATGAAAGAATCAGTTCATTGTTCATTAACTGCTGCTATTTATTATATCAAAAGAACTAAAAAAATAAAAGATTTAGATAAACATTTATCTGACAACTTTAAATATGGATTTCATGTTCACGCTCCTTCAACCTCAACACCTAAAGATGGTCCTAGTGCAGGTTGTGCTTTTACCTCTGCATTTATATCAAGAATCTTAGGGAAGAAAATCAGAAATGATATAGCGATGACTGGAGAAGTCGAATTAACAGGAAAGATTACTAAAATAGGAGGCTTAAACTTTAAATTAATAGGGGCTAAAAAAGCCGGTGTTAAATTAGTGTTTGTACCTAAAGAAAATGAAAAAGATTTAGAAGAGATTAAAGAAAAGTATCCTAAATTATTTGATGAAAACTTTGACACAAAATATTATGATTATATTGACGATATTATAGAAAGTATTTTAATTTAGAGAGTGATTGATTTTTTAGAAGTCTTACCTGCTTTCTTTGGTTTAACTACTTCAATTACTTCCTCTTCGGAAACTTCTTCATCATCAGAAGCATCCTCGTCGGATGAACCAGTTGATTCAGTCTCCTCAATCTCTTCTAATAATTCCTGTTTCAATATTAAATTAGCTTCAGATAAATCATTCTTTTCTGGATTAATAACCGCGTGTTCATTCTTTTTCTGTAAAACCAAATCAGTTACTTTATTATTTAATATAATTTTATAATAAGGAAAAATTTTTCTATAAGTCTTTGAAATTGTAACATCAGAAATGTCAAAAATTTCTGAAATCTGTTTTTTATTAATGGGTAGATTGTAATTAGTTGCAACCAACAAAATACATCCAGCAGCTACAGATGGAGGTTCGTGAGTTGATGCAATATCTAACTTGTGAATATTATTACAAACATCCTTTGAGATTTCAATAAATTTTTTATCAATATCCAACTTCTTGGATAATCTTTCAATGAAATCAGCTGCTTGAGAATTTTTAATCTGGTAAAATGTAGAATTCAAATCAATATAATCCAAAATCTTTCTACATCCACGATGAACGTGTTTAATTTCCAAATCATAAATATCTGCAATCTCTTTGGGACTTCTGGGTTCTCTTTGCATTTTACAAGCATAGAAAACACAAGAAGCAATCATTGACCTTCTGTTAATACAACGCATAATCATATTTTTACCCTTTCTCTTTCCGCGAATATGTTTGCTATCACTTACTTTTTTATAAAGGATTTTTGCAGAATCTATAATTGATTGCGAAACTCCATACTTTTTACATTTGGTTTGAATTCTTTCTAGAACTTCTAACAAACTTTTTTCTCTATAAGGCATCTGTCCTTGTTTTTGTAATGCACTAATTTTATTATAACCTTTGGTTGCAATTTTAGTGCCAAGAGCAGACTTGGGAAAAAAGTAATTGGAAGGACATCCGTATCTAGATGAACCATTACCATTGTTTTCTTCATCGTGGGTAAATTCTGGGTTTTCATCTAAAAATTCTTGGTTAATAACTGCACATTCTTGGCAGACCAAATATCCTTTAATGTTATCTATAATTAATTTATCACTTTTACAAGATTTACAAATTTTTTTCTTCGACTCTAATTTTTTATTCAAATCCATACCAAAAAGAAGGTTATCAATTTGGTCATCGGTTAGGTCTAGATAATTGTCTAATGAGGGATCCATAATCTATTTATAGATATAGTATGTCTTTAAATACTTTTTAATATCAATTTTTAATTAATATTTTATATATATGTATAATGTTAAAAAGGAACTTATTAATTAGAAAAAAATTATTAATTAATAAAAAAATTAATAAAAAAATTAATAAAAAAATTATTAAAGAAGAGATTAAAGAAGAGATTAAAGAAGAGATTAAAGAAGAGATTAAAGAAGAGATTAAAGAAGAGATTAAAGAAGAGATTAAAGAAGAGATTAAAGAAGAGATTAAAGAAGAGATTAAAG
>Ga0214921_10004396_pt1 | contig 20769 bp, 22 predicted proteins | sample LL1505_MetaG_FD_177992 | JGI IMG/M metagenome (GOLD analysis project Ga0214921, IMG submission 177992) | Freshwater microbial communities from Lake Lanier, Atlanta, Georgia, United States - LL-1505 | ecosystem: Environmental > Aquatic > Freshwater > Lake | place: USA: Georgia | collected...
ATGTAGTGGGTAAAACCGACAATTTTATTATCAACTTCAGCAACTAAGCCTTTGATATTAAACTCAGAGTTTATGCGTTGCCAAGTTAATTCAAATTGCGCATCAGATAAGGAGGATTTATAAAAAACTATATACTCTTTAAATAATTCAAGCCATCTTGTTTTATCACTCTGAGTGATTGGCCTTATTGAAATTGACATGAAAATATCATATCTTAAATAAGCACATTGATATCAATAACAAAAACTACGCTATTTTATAACAATTATGGGTATCTACTCTTCATATAACCTAATGCATGAGAAGCTAAGTCATCTGAATCTTGCCAAAGGTTTCGCCAAATACATAAAGCATTTGATAGCGCGGGATCAACGACAACTGATGAGAATGATTCAAATGTTATTGGTCCGGAGTATTTAATTTTCTTTAGTGCATCAAAGAATGTATTAAAATCTACATTGCCAGAGCCTAGGTAACCACGGTGGCTTTCACCTATGTGCACATATCCAAGAGCGTCGCCAGCCTCAATTACAGCCGCTGACATTCCATCCTCTTCAATATTCATATGGTATGTGTCTAAGTGCAAATAAGCATTTGGTCTATTAACTGACTCAAGGAACTTAAGCCCCTCTTTACCGGTGTTCATAATATTGGTTTCATACCTATTAACCACTTCTAAATTTATGTTTATACCTTTATCAGCTGCATAATCAGCGAGGCGCGTGACTGCAGAGATTGAGTTAGCTCTATTTTCTGGAGAAGCAGGTCCTGGGTATTTTCCTAAACTGCAATAAATAACTCCACAAAGCTCAGTTGAGCCAATGGCATGTAATTTATCTACAACTTTACGAAGTAACTCGTCACCGGCTTTAACAATAGATGGATTTGTGCTCGTAACATCGGTCTCTGAAGACAGGCCGAGTGATGCGGTGGCGAATAATCCATATTCAGCCAGCACCGCTTTTGTCATGGCTACATCTATCTTGTCTGGTTCAATCATCAACATTTCAATATAGTCATAACCAGCTCGCTTAGCGCTAGCTGCAGCCTTTCTGGCACTTACTTCTGACCAATCACCAGCCCAAACAAGTGCATGTCCGCCAAATGTCAAAGCTTTTTTGTTTGTCATATATTTTCCTATCTATTGAATATCGCCTGAAACATAATTAGAATCTTAGAGTCTAATTAATGATCTAGGAAGGCTTTTTACTAAAATTATGAAAGCAGTCCTTTTAACCGAAATTGGTAAGTTAGAAGTTAAGGAAATTCCAACTCCGATACCAGGTAAAGATGAAATAGTTATTAAAATGCTTGCTTGCGGTATTTGCGGCACCGATCGACATATTTTACTAGGCGAGCATCCAGCTGCCATGCCGTTAGTTTTAGGCCATGAATTTGGTGGTGAGATTACTGCAATAGGTGAGGGTGTTGAGTTTAGAGTTGGAGATCTAGTTTCAGTTGACCCAAATATTATCTGCGAAAAATGTGATCATTGCATTGCTGGAAGATCTGCTCACTGTCGAAATCTGGCTGCACTCGGTGTGACATTAAATGGCGGCTTTGCAGAGTATGTTCTGCTACCTAAAAGCCAGGCGTACTTAGTTCCAAAAAACTTAAACCCACTGCACTTAGGTTTAGTTGAACCTCTTGCGTGCTGTATTCGGGGAATGGACCTTGCTCAAGTAAAACCTGGCGATCGCGTTGCAGTCCTTGGCGGCGGTTCGATGGGAATGTTAGTTGTACAACTTGTTAAGTTAGCGGGTGCATCAGAAATAGTTTTAGTTACGCGACAAAAGGAACGGCGTGAGGTAGCTATGCAACTTGGTGCAACTAGCACAATTGATCCAGTTGCCGAAGAGGTATCAAATGTTCTAAAAGATATGGATGTCACTTTTGAAGTTGCCGGTGTTCGTCAGACTTTTCAACAGGCTTGTGCAATAACTCGCTCAGGTGGAACAGTACTTGTTTTAGGTGTTGCTCCATCCCACGAGCGGGTGGAATTTAGTGTTTATGATTTATTGATTAGGGGATTACGAATAATTGGCTCGTATATCAATCCATACACTCAGGGCAGAGCAGCGGAATTAATCTCTAGTGGAAAGTTAAACCTAGACTTATTGATTTCAAGAACTATTTCTCTAGATGAATTACCTGCTGTATTAGCAGTTAGCCCCGGCCAGGGCGATATCAAATACATTGTTACAGGAGATTAATCAATGGAAAATGATCCGATAGTAAGTAGTGAAAATGTTTTAAGTCGATTCTCACTGCGTGGAAAAGTTGCACTAGTAACTGGCGCTGGCCAAGGGATTGGCAGGTCATTTGCTCATGCATTATCTGATGCTGGCGCAGATGTTGCAGTAGTCGATCGCGATAAAGCTTTAGCCCAAAAAGTTGTTGAAGAAATATTAAAAAGAAATCCTAATCAAAAATCAATTGCAATTACTTCAGATGTAACTGATGAATCACAAGTCATTTCTACAATTGATGAGATTGTAAGTAAGTTAGGGGATTTAACAATTGCATGTAATAACGTGGGAACTGGGCAGTGGATCAATAGTGAAGATATGCCCTACTCTGATTTTCAGGCAATGATAAAAATTAACCTTGACTCAGTATTTTTGTGTGCTAAAAATGAAGCTAAGTACATGTTTACGCGTGGTTATGGAAAGATAATTAATACTGCTTCAATGTCTGCGCATGTGGCTAACTATCCGCAAAATCAGTCGCACTACAACACTTCAAAAGCAGGAGTCATTTCACTTACTAGGAGCTTGGGCGTTGAATGGGCTGATCGTGGAGTAAGAGTTAATAGTATTTCTCCTGGATACACCAGAACTCAGTTAGTTGAGGACTTACTTAAAACCGAAATCGGAAAGAAAATGTGGCCAGATTGGAAGTCAAGAATTCCACAAGGAAAAATGGCCGAAGTGACTGATTTACAAGGTGCCATTGTCTTTCTTGCATCATCAGTCTCAGATTATATGACCGGCTGTGATTTAGTAATTGATGGTGGGTATACAGCCTGGTAATTCATCAGACCAAAATGTATAGGCTTTACCCATGACCGTCTTAGTATTTGGCAGCTTAAATTTGGATTTAGTTACCTACGCCGATAAATTACCGGCAATTGGTGAAACTATTGTTGGTGAAAAACTACTTCGATTTCCTGGAGGCAAGGGTTTAAATCAAGCAATTGCAGCGCGTAGAGCCGGTTCTGAGGTTTTGATGGTTGGCTCAATCGGCAATGACTCTGATGGTGATTTTTTATTTGATATTTTAAAGAGTGAAAGTATTGGTTCTAAATTTATTACCAAAACTGCAGAGCAAACCGGAATTGCAGTTATTGAGGTGTCAAAAAGTGGAGAAAATAGAATAATCATTATTGCTGGCGCTAACTCTAAAACTAAGTTTTCAGATGAGATACTAACTAGTTCACCCTCAGTAACTGTGGCGTTAGCTCAATTAGAAACACCAATTGCTGAGGTTGTAAAGTTTATTCATAAGAGCAAAGCAGCTGGAAAAATAACTATCTTAAATCCAGCGCCAATTCAAAAACTTGATGAACAATTACTCCAAGACACCGACTACTTAATTGCAAATGAGACCGAGGCATCGTTTTTGGTGGGTAACTCTGTTGAGAGTTTAAGTAAAGATGAAGCAAGTGCTATAGCAAAACAATTACAAAAAAGTGGTTCGAAAAAAGTAATAATTACACTGGGCGCACAAGGAAGTATTTATCTAGATCATGAAAAGAGTTTATTTACCCCTGCCTATAAAGTTAATACGGTGGACACTACGGCAGCTGGAGATGCTTTTTGTGGTGCATTTGCAACCGCTATATCTCAAGGTCGGCCAATTGAGTATGCACTCGACTTTGCCTCAGCGGCGGGAGGGTTAGCTGCAACTAAGGCAGGGGCGGTGCCATCTATTCCAAGTCAGCAAGAGATATTGTCAATGATTACATCTTTAGACTAGGTTTTCATCATGATCAAAAATGGAATTTTGCATCCGCAGCTAGCTTCACTGCTAGCCAGATTTAGGCATGTTAATTCAATTGCAATTGTAGATGGACCATTTCCAACCTATCCAGGTGTTGAGACTATTGAATTGGCGATCACAATGGGTTGGCCAACAATTCCACAGGTTCTAGATGAGATTCTGCCATTTCTAGATGTCACCTCTTTAGTTTTAGCAAATGAGTTTGAAGAAAAAGTTGATAAGCAAACAGTTGAAAAATACATAACACATCACAAAGGAATTCCCACCACAAAGGTTGCCCACACCGAGTTTAAGAAACTAGTTAGCCAATCTTTAGGTGTAATTCACACAGGTGATGGCATCCCGTATAGCTCAGTTATCTTAAGGTCTGGTTTCTAAAATTATGAAGAAAAAAGCTAGTGATATATGCGTTGGTGTAATTGGCGCTGGAATTATGGGCAGCGGCCACGCACTTTACATATCAGAGAGTGTTAAGGGTGCTCGAGTAGCCGGTATTTATGATGCAAATGCGACCGTTGCTAAAAAAGTAGCAAGCCAGGTAAAAAAAGTTAGTAGCTATCCTGTTGCCGTTTATAACTCTATTGAGAGTTTGTTGGCAGATAAGAATATAACGGCAGTAATTATTGCCTCACCAGATCATCTTCATGCTGAGCATCTTTCTAAGGCATTAGATGCCGGCAAAGATGTGCTTTGTGAGAAACCGCTCGCCTCAAATGATTCTGATGCTAAAAAAGTTGCACAAATTGCAAATAAATCTAAATCGATAGTTGGTATTGGATTTATGCGTAGATTTGATCCAGCTTATTTAGAACTCAAACGAGTAATACGTAGTGGGAAATATGGAAAAGTTTTGCAAATTCGCTGTACATCAAGAAACGTTAGCTCACCAACAGCGACTACCGCTATGTTGCTGACAAATGTTGCAGTCCATGAGGTTGATGTTATTAGATGGTTATTAGAGGAAGAAATTAAGTCAGTAAATGTGAATTTAACTAAAGTTACCTCAAAGGCAAATTCAAGACTTTCAGATCCAATATCGGTAAATTGTTATACCGCATCCGGTGTCTTAGCGACTATTGATATTTGCGCAAATAGCACCTACGGCTACGAAGTAGGTATGGAGGTCATTACCGAGAAGGCCTCACTCGTAATTGAAAATCTAGGGGATTTAACAATTGTTAAAGATTTTTATCTACCAAATCGAAAATCTGGAAGGCTGCATAAAGATTGGATGGGCCGGTTTAAGCCAGCTTATATTGCTGAACTAAATGCATTTGTTGAGTCCATTAAAAAGAGAAAGCTTCATCCAAACTTTGCAACTGCAAATGATGGTTTAGCTGCCAGTATTGCATGTGGACTGGGCGTAAAGAGTTTACCCCGTCACCATCGTTGATTTGATTTACCCTCAATTAAACGTTTGTAAGCTTGTTTAACTTCAGAAACATCACTAATTCCAGAGACTGCTACCTCCCAAAAAGCACCACCCTCAGTCCAATTTTCCGCATCGGTATCAATTACTAACACCGAAACTCCAGGTAAATCCTTTGCAGCACTGAACTCCGCTGCCAAATTTTCAATTGTAACTTTTACCGCTCTAGCACCAAGTGATTTAGCATGAGAAACAAAATCAACTTTAAATGGTGCCTTAAGATCTGAATCATTAAACATTGTTCGATAACTCTTTGATCCATTTGAAACCTGCAACCGCTGGATTACAGCAAACCCAAGGTTGTCGCAAAGAATATAAATAAGTGAGTCGCCGTTATTTACTGCAGACAATATTTCACTGTTTAGCATTAGATAAGAGCCATCACCAACCATTGAGACAACTTTTCCTTTACTGGCAGATTGCTTTAGGGCAATAGCAGCACCCCAAGCACCTGCTACCTCATACCCCATACATGAGTAGCCATACTCGCAATCAAAAGAGTCAAGACTCTTACTTAACCAATTATTGTTCAACTCACCAGGTAAGCCGCCAGCTGCGGTAAGCACATAATCTGATGGCGAAGCTGCATTATTAATAGTCGCTACCACTTGGGCATATGAGGGTAGATCAGGTTTATTACTAATTCGTTTTTCAATATTGTTCTTCACCATTTGTTGCGTGGTAGCACGCTTAGCTGACCAACTAGAATCGGATTTATAACCAGTTAATTTGCTATGTAACTCTAAAATACTCTCTTTAGCGTCACCAATTAGTGCAATTGAACTTCGCTTTGTTGCGTCAAAGCGAGCGGCATTAATTGAAATTATTTTGCTTACCGGATTTTTGAATATTGTCCAAGATCCAGTTGTGAAATCTTGCAACCTAGTACCGATTGCAATAATTAGGTCAGCTTCTTCGGCTAATGCATTTGCTGGATCACAGCCAGTTACTCCTACCGGACCACACCAGGATGGATCTGTAGCAAGTAGTGAAGATTTACCAGCTACGGTTTCAACAACTGGAATTTCAAAAGTTTTTGCAAAATCTGATAACTCTTGATGTGCCTTGCTATATCGAACACCGCCACCAGCGATTATCAACGGTTTTTTCGATTTCTTAATTGCATCGGCAGCATTATTTACTGAGTTTGAATCTGCTCTCTGCCGCCTAATTTCATGAACTACCTCTTTGAAGAACTCATCTGGAAACTCATAGCTTTCAACCTGCACATCTTGTGGGAATCCTAAAAATACTGGTCCGCAATCAGCTGGATCTAATAAAGTTTGAACTGCATTTGGCAGAGAAGTAAGCAGTTGCTCTGGTTTAGTTATTCGATCCCAATATCTGGTAACTGACTTAAACGAGTCGTTGACAGTTGTAGTTGGTGAATCAAAGTGCTCAACCTGCTGCAATACTGGATCTGGCTTTCGAGATTGAAAAGTATCACCAGATAAAATTAATAATGGCAAACGATTTGCCATAGCAACACCAGCGGCAGTAACAACATTTGTTGCTCCAGGTCCAATTGAAGTAGTGACAATTCCACATTGTGTTCTAAGTTGCGCCTTGCTAAAACCTACCGCTGCCAATGCCATGCCTTGTTCATTTTGACCTTTAATTGTTGGTATTTCTTTGCGGTATCGCTCAAGTGCATCACCAATACCTAATGCATTGCCATGACCAAAAATTGCAAAAGCAAATGGGAAAAAGGGCTTGACTTGACCACCACTTCTAATCTTTTGGGCGCTTAGATACTTAATTAAGGCCTCTGCAGTAGTGTATTTCATATTCCTACTCTATCTAGTAATCCAACTTTGTGAAACAATACTTATATGAAATCTTTTTATTCAAGAATAGCTTCGGCTCCAATCTCTTGGGGAATATGCGAAGTTCCTGGTTGGGGAAAAATGCTACCAACTGATCGAGTTTTATCAGAGATGAATAATTTAGGTCTGCCAGCAACAGAGTTAGGAGCACCTGGATTTCTTCCTAGCCAAGCAAATGAGATTTCTGAAAAACTAGATGAATTTGATATGAGTTTAATTGGCGGATTTACCCCGGTTGTTGTTCATGATAAAAATCAAAACCAAGAAACATTAAATCAAGTCAAGAAAACAGCTGAATTATTTAAAAAAACAGGAGCAACTCATTTAGTTTCATCACCGGTATATACCTGGAATTGGGATACACCTAAGCCCCTTTCTAATGATGAATATAAAAATATGTTCAGTATGTTTTCTCAGATAGATAAAATTTGTGAAGATTATGGCTTAACCAATGTATTACATCCACATCTTCAAACTACGGTTGAATCTAAAGATGAAATTGAGCGAGTGCTAGATGGTTGTGATGTTAAGTGGTGTTTAGACACCGGACATATGGCAATTGGCGGGGTAGATATTGTTGAGTTTGCAAAAAATGCTGCAGATCGAGTTGGCCATGTGCATCTTAAGGATGTGGATCTTTCAAAGGCAGCACCAGTATTAGCAAGAAAAGAGTCGATTATGGTTGGGGTGCAGAAAGGTTTGTTTACACCCCTCGGCGCAGGCGACGTTCCAATTGCGCAGGTGATTGAAGTATTAGAGGGTGCTGGTTATCAAGGTTGGTATGTGATTGAGCAAGATTGTGCAATAACTGGAGAATTACCGGCAGAGGGTGCTGGTCCGGCGCTTATGATGAGTAAATCTATGGATTACTTAAAATCTTTGGCAATAAGTTAGATTAATTAATAATGGTTAAAGAAAATATAGATGTAATAACGGTTGGTCGAATTAGCCTAGATTTCTATGCAAATGAGTCAAAAGTAGGTTTTGAGAAGATTAAAACATTTACCATGTCAATCGGTGGTAGCCCGACAAATGTTGCAATTGCAGCTTCTCGCCTAGGTAGTAAAAGTGCATTAGTAACCAATATTGGTAAGGACTCTTTTAACGATTACATTATTTCAAAATTAAAAGAGTTTAAGGTAAATACTGATTTTATTGAAGTTGATCAAACTGAGTTTACTCCTGCAGTTTTTGCAGCTATGGATGATCCCTTTAATCCATCGATGTTCTTCAATCGAGCGAAAAGTGCCCCAGATACTAAGGTTGAAAAATCTAGATTAGATGATGAATTAGTTAAAAAAGTAAAAGTATTTTGGATTTCAGCATGTGCACTGGCTCAAGGTGAAACAGCAGCCTCGATAAAATCATGGTTAGCAATTAGAAATAACGCTGCTCATACAATTTTAGATTTAGATTATCGGCCAAGTTTTTGGGAGAATGAAGCAGTTGCAAAGAAGGTGACCCTTGAAGCGATCTCAAAGAGTACAGTTTTAGTAGGTAATCGCCGTGAGTTTGAGGTGGTATCTGGATTAACAGATCCAAAGCAAATTAGTCAGCACTTTTTAGGAGATCAAATCTCAACTGTGATTGTTAAATTAGGTGAACAGGGAGTTTATTTATCTTCTAAAGACGAAGAGTATTTATTGCCACCACTTAAGGTTGATGTTAGGTGTGGACTTGGCGCCGGTGATGGTTTTGGTGGAATGCTAATTCATGGCTTATTAAATTCTTGGCCACTTGAGAAAATTGGAAATTATGCCAATATCGCAGGTGCCATAGTTGCATCCAGGCTTATGTGTTCAGATGCAATGCCAACTATGAGTGAGGTAGAAGCGATGGTGAAAGAAAAAGCATGAGTTGGTTACGTAGAGGAGAAACGGCTATTACTCCTCAATCAGCAGGCTGGAATTACTGCGGTATGGAGATCTTTGATTTTGCAGAAAGTAAAAGCTACACAATCAAAATGGATCAGAAAGAGGGAGTATTGCTCTCACTCTCTGCTGAAAATATTGAGGTAATAATAAATAATGAAAAATTTAAACTCCAAGGACGTACTGGAGTTTTTGCTGGGATATCAGATTGGATATACATTCCAGTTGACTCTGATTTAACAATCTCAGCTGCTTCAGGTCTGGTTGCACTCACTACCGCTAAAAGCTCCAAGCTTTATCCAATTGCTTATAAAGATAAGAGCCAAGTATCAATTGAGATAAGGGGAAATGGGCTCGCCACAAGACAGGTTAACAATATTGCCACTCCAGACAGCTTTACACAGGCCGATCGCATTTTAGTTTGTGAAGTGTTAACGCCAGGTGGAAATTGGTCATCTTGGCCACCACATCGCCACGATGGAATCGCAGGTTGTGAGTTTACAAATGAAGAGATTTATTACTTTCAAATTGGCACAAATCAATCAGATCATGGGGTAGATACCGGACATGGTTTCTTTAAGGTCTACTCCTACGATGGTTTAATCGATGAGACTATGACAATTAAAGATAGAGATTTAGTAATTGTTCCCCACGGTTATCACGGCCCATCAATTGCAGCTCCTGAGTATCCAATGTATTTCTTAAATGTCTTGGCCGGACCATCAGATAAAAGAAGTATGGGCTTTTGTGATGACCCAAATCATCACTGGATAAGAGATAGTTGGAAGGATCAAAAGCAAGACTCTCGTTGCCCCATGACGACAATTAATGGCAGAAATACTCGGTAAATCAATTATTTATTAATACTAGCAACCTACTCTCATCTTAATCTGATTAACTAACCCTATGAAATTAGAGTTTTTCTCTCACAGCCAAATTTTGGCACCATTTTTCTTTCTAATTGGCTTGCAACTTCGAAATGAAACTACTCATATTAAACAAATACTTCTTCCTAGTTTTGCCGCAGTTGGAGGCATGATTTTTCCAGCATTGATATTTATATCGCTTAATTCAGATCCGAAAATTCAAACCGGCTGGCCATTAGTAATGCCTACCGATATTGCCCTTGTCATGTTGGTGTTACTTGCTTTAGGTAAGGGAGTAAGAGTTGAACTTAAAACATTTCTTTTAGCACTTGCTGTTGCCGATGATCTCTTATCTATATTGGTCCTTGCTGGAAAATACTCGGGCGCGTTAAAGCTAAGTGAGGTAATAGCAAGTATCGGAGCGGTGCTACTTGGTGCGGTACTGGGTAAGGTGTGGTTTGAGCGAGTCTTTGTTAATTTTGTCAATTTAGTAATACTTCCACTTTATGTTTTTGCAAATATCTATCCAGCGATAAGTAAAGGCTTTGAATTCAACTCAACTTTAGGCAATTCAATTATTATTTCTAGGCTAGTTGGAAAGGTAATTGGTATAACTCTTTTTGCTTTAATTGGTAGTAAAATTTTAAAGCAGCAATTAACTATCACAAAAAGTGAGTTGGTAGCTGGTTCTACCTTTGCCGGTATGGGGCTTGCAGTATCCATCATGATTGCAAATCTAAGCTACGACTCATCAATACTACTTAATCAAAGTAAGGAAGGTTTATTGCTTGCTGCGGTAATCTCTGGGGTGGTAGGCAGTGCAATTTTAATGATTTCAAAACGTAGAAATTTAAATTAGGAGATTTATATGTGTGAAAAGGTAATTTGTAGAAAGTGCAGTAAACCAACCTGGGCAGGGTGTGGAGAGCATATTGAGCAGGCACTTGGTGGAGTTGCAAAAGCAGATCGTTGCCAAGGACATGCTGCGGATCTAAAACAACCTGGGTTATTAAGCCGATTATTTAATCGCTAAGTATTTAGAGAAAATGCATATAGAAGTAGTCAAGGCTGAGTTATCTGAAGTTGAACGGCTTCGCACGCTTCGCTTGACTGCGCTTGATAATGCTCCTTATGCATTTGGTGCAAAGCATCAGGATGAACTTTTAATACCTTTATCTAGTTGGCAGGATCGATTAAAGAATACCTATTGGTGCTTTGTAACTGCTGATGGGAAAGATATTGGCCTACTTGCTGTTGATAAGGCGGAAAAAGATCGCAAAAGTGATTGCTGGATCTCAAGTTGGTGGATAAGTGAAGAGTATCGAGGCAAAGGAATTCCTAAATTGATGCTTGATTGGGTAGATGCTCTTTGCGGTGAGAATAACTGGAGAAAAATGGGCCTCGGGGTTTGGCCAGAAAATACTCGAGCCATCTCTGCCTACATCAAATTAGGATTTGTTGCTGGAAGTGAGCCAATGCCAAGTAGATCAGTACCAGGGCTGATGTATCTACCAATGTTTAAAGATGTAGGTAGCAAGATATGAGTAAGCGTGAGATTGATTCATATATTACAAAGCAGAGTGAGCCAAATAAAAGTAATTTAAAGGCTATGCGCGCAATTATTTTAGAGATCGAACCAACATTAAAACAGGGACTTTCTTATGGCATACCAGCATTTAAATTAGATGGCGATGTAGTTTGTGGCCTTGCCGCCCGCAAAGGTGGGTGCTCCTACTATCCATTTAGTGGCTCTGTACTTGCTGCACTAAAAAATGATTTGATTAAATACAAGCAAACAAAGAGTGCACTTCACTTTGACGCGCCACTTCCTAAGACACTTGTGCGTAAATTGATGACGCAGCGCATGGTGCAGATTATGGTTAAAAAGAAACGCAAGTAAAGTTGTAGTATTAGCTTATGAAAAGCTCTAATAAGCCAATACAGATGAGTGATATCTCTCAAGCTGAATTAGATCGTTATGAGAGCTTAGATCGTGAGTGGCGTGAATATGGAATCGCTGCTCCTGCCAGACGAGCACTCGTAGATGCAAAATTATATAAAGTTTCAGATCTTAGAAAAATTTCTCAATCTGACTTAGAAGAGCTGCATGGAATGGGTAAGAGCGCTATTGCTCGTCTTAAGGTATTAATGAATGCTAAAAAAATTAAGTTTCGCCCATGAAGCGTTTATTTAATTGGTTTATAAGTTTATTTTCTAATCGTAGAACCTGGGTTCGCCAAATAACAGTTGCTGCTATTGCCTCTGCAACAGCTTGGGTAATAGGAGATCAATTAGTTTTTAGCGGGGGATTAGTTGCAGCAATAGTTTGTGCATTAAGTATTCGTATCTCTCTATATAAGTCGGTAAGGGAGGGATTGGGACAGATTGTTGGTACTGCAATTGGCGCTGGGGTTGCACTACTTACAGTTCACTACTTTAACTTTGGTGTGATCGCTATCGGCCTGACAGTTTTTCTCTGCTCTGTTGTAGCTAGAGGACTTAGATTGGGAGAGGTTGCAACCGTAAACGTGCCAGTTACCGCGCTTATTGTTATTGGCCCTGGAATTTCTGGTTCCACTGCGCAACACCGTCTGGCATCTACATTAATCGGAGCCGCAGTAGCAATAGTTTTTTCATATTTTTCTCATGCAAGTACTCCAGCAGGGAGAACAGTTTCGCAGATAGCCAGAATTGGTAAGAGGAGTGCTGAGTTAATAAGTGAGATGGCAGAGGGGGTTGCAGCCGGTATAACTCAAAAGCAAGCTGGTAATTGGTTAGCAAAAGCAAGATTGTTAGTTGAGGAGATTCCATCTTTGCGATCGCAAGCACTTGAAGCAAAGCAGTATGCAAGGTGGTCGCCACTTGCCGGAGTTGATGAGGCCGAAGCACTTTATGTACAGGGAGTTGCAGTTGAGCACATGGTGGTGCAGGTAAGAACTATTGCTAGAACTTTATTTGATTCAACCCTAGATCCTAAACGTAAAGATACTGTTGATCGCGAGATTGCTTACGCACTCTCTGCTACCAGTTATGCCATTACAGCCAAGATTGAGTTAATTGAATCTGATTACCGCGGCAGTGAAATCGATAATATTGCAAGGGATTTACGACTTGCAGCCGATAACTTAACTGAGGAGTTACTGGCACGTGCTGAACAACTTCCTAGAAGCCAGTTTGTGAGGTGCATATCTTTAGTCTCGCAGATGAAAATCATTGCTAACTCACTAGATGAGAGTTCCCCGGCACTTCACAATGTGCAGACCCCAGGAGAGCCAACTAGTGCAAAGGTAATTTCACTTTCACCGGTTGTTGAAACCACCAAGCTAAGTAAGCGAGTATGGCTTGGGCTACGTAAGTTTCTAAGACGGTAGTAGAATAAAGATATGAGCAACTCTGAGATAATCCAACTAGCTAGTGAATATGAAGCAGCAACCAATTACTTTTTGGATGCGGTAAAAAAGTTAAATTCAGCTGATCTTGATAAACCTAAGAGTGATGGCTGGAATGCCAGACAGGTAATTCATCATTTGGCAGATAGTGAGTCTCAGTCTTGTGCGAGGCTACGTAGATTGATCGCCGAGCCAGGATCGATGATTCAAGGTTATGATGAAAATAAGTGGGCTGAGAGCACAACTTTAGGCTACAAAGAGCTACCAATTGAGAGTTCACTTGCCTTATTTAAGGCATCAAGAGCATCTTCACTTGAGATTATTAAAAGATTAAGTACAGAGCAGCTAGCAAATGCTGGTGTTCACTCTGAATCTGGTCCTTATGATGTTAGAAAATGGCTGAAGACGTATACAAATCACCCAAAGGATCACGCTGCTCAGTTATTAGCCAATTAACTCAGCGTTAGAGTACTTACGCTGTGGATGGGTACAGATCTCATTACTCATATTTTCAGCACACTGAGTACATAGTAAATTCAATGAGTTACAAGGCGCCTTTGGACAATCATAAAAACGATTAGCAGGTGCCGAACACTTCTCACAATTAGCAATTGATTTTGTCTTATCACTAAACTCAATCGACATTCGATTATCAAATGTGTACAGCGCACCTTCCCATAAGCCATCATCACCAAACTCTTTACCGTAGGTAAAAATTCCCCCATCAATTTGATAAACCTCTTTAAATCCTCGAGTCTTCATAACCGCCGATAAAACTTCACATCTGATTCCACCGGTGCAGTAGGTAACAACCGGTTTGTCCTTTAGGTGGTCATACTTTCCACTTTCAATCTCACTTACAAAATCTCTAGTTGTAGCAGTCTCTGGAACTACCGCATTTTTAAATCTACCAACCTGGGCTTCAAATGAATTCCGGCCATCAAAGAAAACTACATCATCACCACGTTTAGCAACTAATTCATCAACCTGTGCTGGTTTTAAATGTTTGCCAGCACCAACAACACCATTTTTATCAACTTTGATCTCAGATGGATTACCAAAAGCTACTAACTCTGGCCTTACCTTCACACTTAGCTTTGGAAAATCATTTCCAGTTCCATCTGACCATTTAAATTTCATCTTAGCAAAACCTTCATAAGATCTAGTTTGGCGAATATATTTTTTAAGATCATCTATATCTCCACCTAATGTGCCATTGATGCCATGAGGTGAAATAATTATTCGGCCCTTTAAATTTAAACTCTGACACAAGGTTTTCTGCCAAACCTTTATTGCCGCTGGGTCTGATAGCGGGGTAAAGATGTAATAAAGAATTACCTTGGGAAGTTTCATGTTCATATTTTAAGCATTAAGTGAGTTAAATTTTAAAACTTGGCCTAAGGGGTAAATTAGAACTGAGGTAAGCACTATCAATAAGTGTCGCTTGGGCTAGCGCATCCTTAGCATCAGTTTTGATTGCTTTACCAAGATGAATCGCATCACCTAGTGCCATTAACTGATAGCTGTAGGTAGAAAGTGATGGGAAATGTTCGACTCTCTTGTTACCTGCAACATCGACAAGTACTCGTGGATCCCAACCAGAGACCACAAAATTAGGTAGGTGAACGCTGCCCTTACTTCCAGTAACAGTTAGTGGAGCACTGAACTCTGCTGATTCAAAATCACCTTTTGCAAGCCCGGATACGCCATTTGGAAACTTAAGTTGAATATTTAATTTAGTATCTAACTTTCCATTTGGAGCATTTGATTCAGTTTTAACAACAGTTGGTTCACCATTGGCAATTAACTGGCTGATCATGCGCTGACTATGAAGTGCATAACAACCAACATCCATAAGGGCGCCACCTGCTAAATCAAATTGCAATCGAAGATCGGTTGCATCCGGCATTGGCGTAACTAAAGCTGATTCAACCTTTATTACCTCACCGATCTCACCAGATTTAACTATTGCAAGTAATCTTTGAAAAACTGGGTGGTAGTAGTAGTGAAAACCCTCCATGTAAACCTTGCCTGATTTACTAACAGCAGCAGCAACCTCTTTAGCCTCAGCAGCATTACTAACCGATGGCTTCTCAGTTAAGACATGTTTACCAGCGGCAAGAGCTTTTAAATTCCACGGCGCATGGGCACCATTGTGAAGTGGATTATAAATTACATCTACATTTGGGTCATCTATAACATCTTGGTATGAACCATAAGCTTTTTCTATCTGGTACTGCTTAGCAAATACATCAGCACGTGCTTTATCTCTAGCACCAACTGCATATATCTGATGATCTGTTGCTTGTGCTGGAAATATTATTGCTCTCGGTGCAATTTTTGCTGCGCCTAAAATACCGATTCGAAGTGGCCTATGTGAATTTTCCATATCGTCAATCTACCCCCTATTTACTTTCCGTAGTATCTAGCCATAAATTGGGCTTTAAACTCAAAAAAACTGCCATTTTCAATGCTTGCGCGCATCTGATCAACTAAGCCAACAATAAAGTGTTGGTTGTGAATTGTGGCCAAGGTAGCAGCCACCATCTCTTTTGCTCTAAATAAATGGCATAAATATGCCCTGGTGTAGTTGCGGCAGGTGTAACAGGTGCAATCTTTCTCTATTGGGAAAAACTCATCTTTATGGGGAGCATTTGAGATATTAACCCGGCCATCTTTAGTAAATACCGAGCTAGTTCTTGCTTGTCTTGATGGGGCTACACAGTCAAAGGTATCCGCACCATTTTCAACACCAACAAATAAATCATCTGGCTCACCAATTCCTAAGAAGTGACGAGGCTTATCCTGTGGCAGCTCCTCGTTTACCCATTTTAAAATGCTACCAAGTGTTTGCTTATCAAGTGCGCCGCCAATTCCAAAACCATCAAAGCTAACTCCATCTTCACTCATCGCAGCTAAATCGGTGGCCGCCTTGCGACGTAGCTCTTCATACTGTGCTCCTTGGATAACACCAAAGAGTGCTTGATATGGTTTATCTTTACGTGCTTTTGTTAATCGATCATGCTCAATTAAACAACGCTTTGCCCATAACCTAGTTCGCTCTAATGCTTTGTCTTGATAACTTCTAGTGTTATGTAATGTAGTGCACTCATCAAATGCAAAAATAATATCGGCGCCAATCTGATGCTGCACCTGCATCGATACCTCTGGTGTAAAGCGGTGCATGGAACCGTCTAAATGTGATTTAAAAGTCACACCATCATCATCAACATGAGCAAGCCGCTCTTTATCATTAGCGATTACATCATCTGCTTGAAAAGTATTTTCATCCATTGCAATCACTTTTTTAAATCCAACCCCAAGTGATAAAACCTGGAAACCGCCTGAGTCGGTAAATGTTGGTCCATTCCAATTCATAAATTTAGATAATCCACCTGCGCGGTCGATTAATTCAGAGCCAGGTTGTAAATAGAGGTGGTATGCGTTTGCTAATACTGCTTGCGCACCTAGATCAGATAAAGATTCTGGAAGCACAGATTTCAACGTTGCCTTTGTTCCAACTGGAATAAAGGCCGGAGTATTAATTACTCCATGTGGAGTTTTGATTTGGCCAGTGCGACCCAATTTTCCCTTAAGGCTCTTATTTATGGTGAAGCCAAACTCAATACTCATAGGCGCAGTCAACCACCACTTAGGCTGAGGTAAAAAAGGCAAAATAACATTTTTGGTACCGACCTATGGCTCACGATCACCCCTGAACGGGTAGTTATTTAGCCATTTCTTGACTACCTTAAGCGTATTCACATCGCTTTTTAAGGAGCCTAATTTATGAGTAGCGCCATCCTTAATCCCCGTACGGAGCGGGTTGAGGGTAGATCCCCATCTCAACTGGCATGGCAGCAGCTGCGCAAAGATCGCTCAGCCAAAATATCAGCCTCACTTATTGGCTTATTTTTATTTTTAGCTCTTACTGCTCCAGTTTTTACGTGGATCATGCACACAACTCCAGATGAGTTTCACTCAGAAACTCTAGATCCAGAGTTTGGCGCAATTCCAATTGGAAAGTTTGGCGGGATCTCTGGCATTCACTGGTTTGGAGTTGAGCCTCGGACTGGTCGAGATGTTTTTCTAAGATTTGTATTTGGCGCTAGAACTTCATTAACAATTGCATTATCTGCAACCATTGTTGCTACTTTAATTGGAATTATTATTGGATTAATCTCAGGTTTTTTTGGTGGAAAAACCGATTTAGTTTTATCAAGAACAATGGAGATTACACTTGCTTTCCCATCAATTTTATTTGCACTTGCAATCACTCCTGTTTTAGAAAATGTATTTGAAGGTTGGGGATTACCATCTGGAAATGGCACCAGAATTCCCGTAATGATCTTTGTGCTCTCCATGTTTGGCTGGCCCTATATTGCTCGTATTGTTAGAGGGCAGGTTATTTCTCTTCGCGAGCGCGAGTTTGTCGAAGCCGCCAGAGCCTTAGGCGCCTCAAAGTTTCACCTAGTTTTTAACCAGATCCTGCCAAATCTATGGGCGCCAATCTTGGTAACTGTGGCATTAAATATTCCAACCATGATAACGGCAGAAGCTGCTTTAACATTTTTAGGAGCTGGGGTTATTGATCCTGCCTCTGATTGGGGAGCGATGCTGCTAGCTTCAGTACCTTTTTACAATATTAATCCCACTTATACATTCATTCCAGGTTTTGCACTTTTCTTACTTGTACTCTCATTTAGCATGCTAGGTGACAGTATTCGAGATGCTCTCGACCCCCGAAGTTCCCGGTAGAACATATGACTACCGGGTTAAACAAGAAACAACTACTAGGAAGGGTTCAAATGAACCTTAAAAAGAAAGGTCTGGCAATTACTGGCGCACTTGCACTTGGCGCATCATTAATTGTCTCGATCAACTCTGCCCAAGCGGCAACACCAGCCTCTTGGATTGGACCAGTTCCAGCTAAACCTGGTGCTACCAAAGGCGGAACCGTAACAATTCAAGCACAGGGCGATTTTGAGCATTTAGATCCCGCTCGTAACTATGTTGGTGGCGCTCTAGATTTCTACCGACTATTTATTCGCTCACTTACTCAATATCGCACAGTAGATGGCAAGACTGAGTTAGTGCCAGATATTGCAGCTGATTTGGGTACCACCAATGATGGCGGACTTAGCTGGACATTTAAGCTTCGTCCAAATCTTAAGTATGAAGATGGCTCTACGATCACTTGCGAAGATTTGAAGTATGGAACTATGCGTTCCTACAACGATGACATCCTAGATGGTGGAACTACTTATGCTAAAGACTTCATCGACAACCCAACAAATTACAAGGGTCCTTACACAGAGCCAAATGCAGATCTATACGGCGTGCAGTGTTCAGCAAAAGGTGATGAAATCACCTATGTATTAACACAGCCAATTCCTTACTTCCCATATGTAACTACATTTGGTTCATTCTCACCAGTTCCAAAGGCGAAGGACACTAAGCAAAACTACGACAACCGTCCATTCTCAGCTGGCCCATATAAAATTGAGTCATATGATCGTGGTAAGCAGTTAACCTTAGTCAGAAATACCTATTGGGATCCAAAATCTGATCCAATTCGTTGGAACTACCCAGATAAGTTTGTAGTTAAAATGGGTGCAGATCAAAACGTGATTGAACAGATGATGATCGCTGACTCTGGCGAGGCTAAAACTACTGTTGCAACAGATACAAATATTGTTACAAATCTGTCAAAGGTATTAAATAAGCCAGCCTATAAGGATCGCTTATTTAACTATCTATCTCCATACAACCGTTACTACGCAATCAATGTTGACACGGTTAAGGACGAAAATGTTCGTAAGGCGATTCAGTGCGCATTTGACTTTAAGTCAATCTTGCTTGCTGCAGGTGGAACAACCGCTGGACAGTACGCAAACTCAACTATTCCACCAACAATCAAGGGCGCATACCGTAATTTCACAGTATGTGATCGTGATGTTGCAAAGAATCCTGAGGCACAAGTTGCAAAAGCAAAAGCTTATTTAGCAAAAGCGAAAATAAAGAAGACAACTTTGCGACTTGCCTATCGTGATAAAGGTGTTGAGCCAGATCGTGCTGCTGCCCTAGAGCAAGCACTGAAAGCAGTTGGCTTCACCGTGATCATGGATAAATATCCACGATCTGGTTTCTATGCAGCTGCTGCAAAGCGTGGTGGACCTAAGGAGCCAGACATTACCCAGACATCATGGGCATTTGACTGGGCTGCTGCCTCTGGAATTGTTTATGCCTTGTTTGATGGTCGAACAATGAGCAAAGATGATGCCAAGAGCAACCACTCACGTGGAAACTTCCCAGATCTACAGAAACTCTTTGAGAAAGCAGATCAATCAGCACCTGCTGTTCAAGAGAAGATTCTGGGAGATATTGAACAGCAGTTGATCCAAGATAAAGCTGCCCACGTTTCGGTCTACTTTGAGATCAGCCACCAGATGGCAGGATCAAAGGTTGGCGGAGTTCAGGTAGATAATGGCTGGGGCGATCTCAGCGTGCTTGGTGCATACATAAAGAAATAAAGTAAAAATAGTTAAGTTAGTCGGTGGTATTAATATCACCGACTAACTTAATCTCTATTTAGGAGTGAAAAAATGTTGAAATACATAGTCAAGCGCATCTTTGTTGGCTCATTTGTGCTGGCCATTGTTTCAGCGATTGTGTTTGGAATTTTTTATATTTTGCCATCTGATCCAGCTCGGCTTGCGTGTGGTAAATCATGTACCCCAGAGCTTATGGATCGAATTCGCCACACACTAGAGTTAGATCAGCCGTTAGCAGTGCAGTACACCCGTTATGTAAAAGGGATTTTTGTCGGCAGAACTTATCTTGCTGGTACCGATGCGCAGTTAGATTGCAGCGCTCCTTGTCTTGGTTATTCATACCAAACCGATCAACCAGTAACTTTTTTACTTAAAGACCGCCTGCCAGCAACATTATCAATTGCATTTGGTGCCTCAATTTTATGGTTATTAGTTGGACTATCTAGCGGAATAATCTCTGCTCTGCGCCGTGGGACCATGATTGATAAATTCTCACAAGGTGTAGCTCTGGGTGCGGCTAGTTTGCAGATTTACTTTGTCGGTTTAATTTTACAATTCATATTTGTAGATAAGCTAGCAATACTTCCTATTCCTGGTTACACCTCACCATTTGATTCCTTAGGTGATTGGGCAAAACAGATGGCACTGCCTTGGCTGACTCTGGCATTTTTACTCTCTGCTATTTACTCACGACTTACTAGAGCGGGAATGATTGAGGTAATGAGTGAGGATTATGTTCGAACTGCAAGAGCTAAAGGTTTATCAGCTCGGCAAATTAACTCAAAGCATGTGCTGCGCGGTGCAATTACGCCAATTGTGACTGTATTTGGCT
>Ga0214921_10004397_pt1 | contig 20769 bp, 21 predicted proteins | sample LL1505_MetaG_FD_177992 | JGI IMG/M metagenome (GOLD analysis project Ga0214921, IMG submission 177992) | Freshwater microbial communities from Lake Lanier, Atlanta, Georgia, United States - LL-1505 | ecosystem: Environmental > Aquatic > Freshwater > Lake | place: USA: Georgia | collected...
CTGGCGCCAAAATGGACTAGGCTTTCGGCCAGTTGGCGTCTTTACATTGATGTCGATCAGCCAATTAAATTTGGTCAATGGCTGAATTGTTTTTTGGTGCTTCGCCTTCATGGTCTGAAAGGGCAAATCTGTCATTGGTCGTGGTGTAAAAACTGGCACCAAACCTGGCTACGGGGTGATAGTCTTTCAGATTAACTCGCCATGCTTGTGTATCTATCAGCCCGTCTCTGGCTGCCAACCACTGAATACGGCCAATGAAAACGTAACGACTAGGTGTCTCGAGTTTCTCGTGCAGCACACACTCAAAAGCAATAGGCGCCTCTACAATTCTGGGTGGCTTCACCGTTTGAGAAGGGCTAGAAGTTAGCCCAACTGCAGACAACTCGCTAACTTCTGATGGAAACGCCTTGCCACAAGCGTGCATTTTTTGAGTCATAGGTTCGTCAGACATGTGCACTACAAATTCACCATTGTGCAGAATATTGGCAGCGGTATCTTTAAGTTGACCGTCTTGAAGTCGATTGATGCTAATCATCAAAATAGGTGGATCTTCCCCAATCATGTTGAACATGGAAAATGGTGCCGCATTGACCACGCCATTTGCGCCAAGGCTAGTGACCAATGCGATGGGCCTTGGAACGATAAGGCTTGCCATTAACTTGTAACGTTCATAGCTGCCAATTTGCGTGAAGTCGACTTCAGTCATCGATAATTTTTCAGTTCCCTCATGATCATAACTAAAAAACAGCAGACCCAATCAAGACTGATTGGACATCTGCTGCTTTTGACTAGACAAGTCGATTATTTAGACATTAGACAATCACTTCAACTTTGGCGCGTTTGGCAACGGCGGTCCAAGTGCTGATCTGAGATTGAATCAACTTGGTGAATTCATCGCCCACCACTGGCGTTTTGCGGGGCAAGGTTTGAACGGCTTCCAAGGCGGCCATGACATCTGGCTTAGCCAACAACTCGGGGATGAGCGCTGTAATTCTTTGCACAATTGGCGCAGGAAGATTTTTAGGTGCAGACATACCAAGCCATTGGGAGCCAGTGAGTGAGTTGTATCCCAGTTCAGCAAAGGTAGGAATATTAGGGAATGCTGGCAGGCGATTCGGCGTAGAAACTGCCAATGCTCTCACGTTGCCCGATTTGAGTCGGTCTACATTGGTGGTGACGGGGTCGAAAACACTGTCAATTTGGCCTCCGAGCAAATCCTGCAAGGCAGGTGCACTGCCTTGGTAGGGTACATGATCATGTTCATTGGCTTGACCTTCAATTTTGAGCAACTCACCAAAAAGGTGATTAGCAGAGCCAATGCCTGAGGAACCATAACGCACAGGCTTGGTCTTTGCTGCGTTGACATATTGAGCTAAGGTTTGATGCGGAGACTGACCGCGAACTATCAGTAGCATAGGCGCTTCAACCAGCATGGCCATGTGAGTGAAATCATTGACAGGGTCAAACGGCATACTTCGGCGCGTTGCAGTTGCATAAACGTGAACCGAAGCATGACTCACCAACAATGAATAGCCATCTGCGGGTTGACGGGCTGCGTATTCAGTGCCGATTAAACCACCTGCACCTGCCCTGTTTTCAACGATGACCGTTTGTGACAATGCCTGTGACAAATGCGGCGCCAACAAACGTGCAACTGTGTCCACCAAACCGCCTGGAGGGTATTGGCAAATAAGACGGATAGGCCCTCGGGTAGGCCAAGCACCAGACTGGGCATGAACCCATGGTGCTGCAACTCCAGCTGCTGCTACTGCCAATAAATCACGACGCTTCATACCGACTCCTTGAATTGAATGAATGAAAAAGCTAAGATAAATAATGGGTTTGTGTAACAACTTCTTTTCAGCACAAAACATGCCTATCATTTTTAATTTCCAGCGCCTCAAAATGAGGATTTGAAAAAAAAATGCACCAAAATATTATCTGAATGCACCAAAAACGAGATGCAAAAAACAACTCCAATTCATTTGCTGGTCATCAACCCCAACACAAATGCACTGACAACAAAACGACTGCAAGAAGTTTTAAATCCTAAGTTGCCAAAAAGTGTTTATTTAAGTTTTGCAACGGCTCGCTTCGGTGCAAATTACATTGCCTGTGAAGCCAGTCATGCCGTTGCATCGCATGCCTGTATAGAAGCTTGGGTCGAACAAAACAAAAGTAGCAGTCAGCCTATTGATGGTGTGCTCATAGGTTGTTTTGGCGATCCTGGATTGTTTGCACTAAGAGAAATTGCCGCATATCCAGTCACTGGCTTGGCCGAAGCATCGTTCCTTCAGGCCGCCGCACTGGGGCCTTTTTCCATCGTAACGGGCGGTGAACGTTGGAAGCCCATGCTTCAGCGCTTGGCAACCAGCTTAGGCTTTGGGCATCAGCTAAGACACATCGAAACCGTAACGGCCACCGGTGCAGACCTGCAGGCAAACCCTCAAATGGCCATTGAGTGCTTGAAGGTGGCTTGTGAACAGGCCTCCAAGTTTGGCGTGAAGTCGATCATCCTAGGCGGAGCTGGCCTGGCTGGTTATGCTCATCACATTCAAAATCTCATCTCGTTGCCCATCATTGACAGTGCAACCGCTGGTCTTGAAGTATTGATGAACAAGCAAGCACCGTTGCCCATCAGAAAAGAACATGGCACCTATGCTGAATGGGTGGGCATGTCAGAGTCGATAGAATGCCTGAAGTCAAATGTTTGACCTAGGCATTCTGCGAACTTAAACAGCTTAACCAATTGTTAAAACGGACTGTCTCCAAGCGCAAGTCCCTCGCGCCGTGGATCAGCACCACCCCATAAAACTGGCAAGCCTGCGTTCCAAGCAGCGGGGGCTCGAACGATGGTTGAGACACCACTAGACTGCGCAGAATATGACACGGTGTGGCCCAAAGATCGGAGCCCTACCAATAAAGGATCGTTCAAGCCGTTGTTAGTGACGTCGATGGATGGATGTTCACCACCCACGCCAGTGGTGGCACTGTTTGCAGCGCCAAAATTAACCATGGAAGTTGCTTGCTGAGCATCTAGCTTCCAATCCAAAGCACTGACCAGTGTTTTAACCACAAACTGGATGATTGTTGCGCCACCAGGTGATCCAGTTGCCATGACAAAGTCGCCACGGCTTCCGTCTGCAGCCTTACTGAAAACCAAAGTGGGGGCCATTGAGCTGCGTGGTCTTTTCAGAGGGCCAATTCGATTTGCAATCAAGCCTGAAGTATCAGAAGGATCAAAAGAAAAATCAGTGAGCTGATTGTTGAGAATAAACCCACGGGTGAAGTGAAAGGATCCCATGCCGGACTCAACCGTGGTGGTCATGACAAGTGCATTGCCATACTTGTCCACGATAGACATGTGAGTGGTTCCTTTTCCTTCTGCTGCACTGCTACCCAAAGCCTGAGCAGCAGGAAAGACGCCAGCTTGGGCAGTACCCATGCTCTTTGTTGGAGAAATTAAGGCTGCTCTGGTTTTCAAATAGTCTTTTGCAACCATAGAGCTCACACCGTTGCCTGGCAAGGGCACAAAGTCAGTGTCTGCAACATATTTGTTGCGGTCTGCATAGGCCAGTCTTTGTGATTCACTGATGACATGAACGGCAGCAACAGATGGCTTGCCACCTTCAGAGTTGACCAAAGTCGGCATGTATTGGCTGGCGGATAAATCAAAATTTTCCAAGATGCCTAAAGATTGAGCAACAGCAATACCGCCCGAGGAAGGTGGGCCCATGCCGCACACCCAATAATTGCGATAGGTGGTGCAGACAGGCTCTCGTTTGATAGCTTTGTAATTGGCCAAGTCGCTCAACTCGGTTAAGCCTGGCGTAATTGGAACTGGGTTTGCGCCACCCGAACTTGTGACTTTAATTTTGTCGACAATAGATTGTGCGATGGGCCCTGTGTAAAAAGCATTGGCGCCGCCTTTCGCAATTGAACTCAAGGTTTGAGCATAATCAGGGTTCTTGATAATGGTACCAAGTGTTTTAGGCGAAGAGTCTGCATTGAGAAAATAAGCAGCGGCATCGGGATCGCGCAGCAAATCATTTTTAGCACCGGCAATGGCATCTGCCATGCGGCCACTGATGCCAAAACCATTTGTCGCCAGTTGAATAGCAGGATCAAAAAGCGTATCCCAAGGCTTTTGCCCATGGTCTTGATGCAAAAGCTCCAACATTTTCACTGCACCTGGGGTACCGATAGAACGTCCACTGGCTCGTGTGCTTGCAAAGGATGCTCCTAGAGCAGGCAATGGATTGGTTTGGTTGGTATCACTGATATAGCGCAAGTAGTTTTCCGTGGCGGCAGCAGGCGCTGTTTCGCGACCATCGTAGGAAAGGACTTGTTTGGTATTGGCTTTGTAGTAAAGCGCGAACGCACCACCGCCTAAACCTGAGGACTGGGGCTCAACCAAACCTAAAACCATTTGAATGGCAACAGCAGCATCTGCAGCAGTACCGCCAGCACTTAGAACTTCACAGCCGGCTTGGGTTGCGCGGGGGTTGGCAGTGACCGCCATGTAAGTGGCACTGGTCACCACCTTATTGCCCAGTTTGTAGCCTGACGACTTCTCAGGAATTGCGGGGTCTCCGGGCAATCCAGAACCCACTGAAACACCACCAGCGCTTGTGGCTTGCAAACACGCTTTTAATTCGGCACCACTGCCACCGCAAGCAGATAGAACCAGGGCTGTTACGCTTACCAAAGCTAAAGAATGCAAGCGTTGAAACTTGCCCAAAATTGGAGTTTTCATGGTCGACCCTTGAGTAATGTCTGTCAACCAATATACGCCTCATTGTCATAAAGGCGCAACCTAGGGTAAACATTGATTCAACTTACTTTATTCTGTATTTGGCTGCTGTATGTGTTTCTGGCAGCTTGTCATCGCCAAATAACTTTTTACGAAAGGTACCCGTTTCGTATTCGGTTTTGTAGGCACCTCGCTCTTGCAAACAAGGCACCACATGTTGAATAAAGTCATCAAAGCATTCAGGCACAACCGTGCGTGACAAATTAAAACCGTCCACGCCTGCTTGGTCACGCCAGTCGATCATCTGCTGAGCGATGCTGTGTGCAGAGCCTACCCAAGGCGCTTGCCTGCTGCCAAGAATCAATTGCGACAACAGCTTTCGCCTTGTCCATTGAGGACCTGCTGATCGCGTCATAGCCTCCACATTAGAAACAATGGCTTGGCTTTTGCCAGTCTCAATGGGCTCGTCGATATCGTATCTAGAAAAGTCAATGCCCATTGACGCAGCTGCATGCACCAAAGCGCCCTCTGAGCTGGCATAGCGTTTATATTCCTCAAACTTCTCTTGCGCTTGGCTGTCTGTGGGGGCAGTGATGATGGTGGCACCCATCCATATTTGAATGTCGGATGCAGCCCGGCCCTGAACAACTGCTTGCCCTCGAATGTTGTCTACGATGGTTTTCACGCTGGGCATGCTTTGTCCATTCAAGAAAACGCATTCGGCATGCGTTGCTGCAAACCTTGAGCCCCTCGCAGAAGATCCAGCTTGGTACAACAAAGGCGTACGTTGGGGCGATGGCTCGCTTAAGTGCATGGCTTGTACTTGATATTGAGGCCCTTTGTGATGGATCAAATGCACCTTTGAGGCATCGGCATACACACCACTTTGTCGATTGGCTAAAACTGACCCCTCCTCCCAGCTCCCTTCCCAGAGTTGGTAAACCAAGGCCATGTACTCATCTGCCAAATCATAACGATCGTCGTGCGCAATCTGACCGGAAAGACCTGCAGCCCTGGCAGCACTGTCTAAATAACCTGTCACGATATTCCAACCGATACGACCCTTGGTTAAATGGTCAAGGGTCGACATGCGTCTAGAAAATAAATACGGAGACTCGTAAGTGAGATTGGCAGTGACGCCAAAACCCAGGTGTTCAGTCACACTGGCCATAGCTGGAATCAGCATCATGGGGTCATTCACGGGCACTTGTACCGCGCCCTGTACAGCAGCATTTGGGCTTCCACCCAGCACGTCATAGACCCCCACCACATCGGCAAAAAAGATGCCGTCAAACAAACCTGCTTCGAGTCGACGGGCGTAATCTGTCCAATATTTCAAATCAAGGTAGCGCGTCGATTGATCGCGTGGGTGTGTCCACAGGCCTTGCTGGATATGGCCGACACAATTCATATCGAAAGCATTGATTTTGATTTTTTGAGACATATGTGATGGCGTTCATGCAGAAGAATGATCTGTTAAATTCATCATCACCCGTGCTTGGGTCACAATGATTACCAACACAGTCTACTCATAAAACATGCCTACCGCGCCGAAAAGAATTCTTCCCATCCTTGTTTTGGCGCAATTTGCGGGTACTTCATTGTGGTTCGCGGTCAATGCCGTCATGCCCGATTTGCAGCAGCAAATGGGGTGGCAGCCTTCCGCAGTGGGACGCCTCACATCAGCATTGCAACTGGGGTTTATCGTTGGAACCTTCGTCTTTGCTTTGCTGGCCATTGCTGATCGGTTTTCGGCAAGACGTGTTTTTTTGTTGTGTGCTTTAGCTGGCGCTTTTTGCACTTTGGGGGCCTTACATAGCGTGACTTCATTTTCTGAACTCTTGTTATGGCGTGCTGCAACTGGCTTTTTCTTGGCCGGCATTTATCCAGTCGGCATGAAAATAGCATCTCAATGGTTTCCAGAGGGCTTAGGCGTTGCACTTGGCTGGTTGGTGGGTGCACTGGTCTTGGGGTCTGCAAGTGCGCATGGCATTCGGGCTTTGTTTGATCAACTGCCTTGGTCAATGGTGATGATCAGCGTCTCAGTATTGGCAGCAGGAGGCGGCTTGGTTCTTTTTATAACGATTCCAGAGGCGCCCAATTACTCAGCGGGCATCAAAAAACTTGAATGGCAAGCATTGTCTTGTCTCTGGACAGACTGGCGTGTGAGAGCTTCGGTTCTGGGCTATTTTGGACACATGTGGGAGCTTTATACGCTCTGGGTGTTGGTGCCCCTTATCTTGGCAACCCAACTTGCGGGACAATCGCTTTCGTTTGCTGCTTTTTGTGTGCTCGGCATAGGTGCCTTAGGCTGCATTGGCGGCGGATGGCTTGCCAAATTTTGGGGCAGCGCTAGAGTTGCCACACTTCAACTCTGTCTGAGTGGCCTTTGTTGTCTTCTGGCCCCTTGGTTGATGGCAGCACCACTTCCCGTGTTCTTAACTTGGCTTGCACTGTGGGGCCTGACCGCTGCAGGTGATTCGCCACAGTTTTCAGCCCTCACGGCCAGCAATGCGCCGAAGCATGCGGTTGGCAGTGTGCTTACGCTGACCAATTGCATTGGTTTTGCAATTTCCATTGTCAGCATCGAATTGTTTACAAGTTTGGCAAAAGAAATCTCTTTGACCACACTTTTGCCTTGGTTAGCAATTGGTCCATTCTTTGGGTTAGTGGCAATGCGTCCTTTACGGCAAAAGCAAGTTACCTGAAGCTCTTAAACAAGACTGGCAAGGCCGTTTCGGAAGTAAAAACGCATCGTGCATCATGACCACATGCTGGCACCAGGATCGCTTTGTGATCGGCTTTCAGGCTTTCGGTCACAAATTTTGCATACGCAAATCCTCTTGCCAATCGGGTTGGCCCTTGCGCCATTGCGGAGCAAGAATCATCGAAACCATAGAGGGGCAAAATATCTAATTCACCCAAAAGATAGGTAGCAGGCCTTGAGCCTAATTGGCGTTTTAACTGTTCATCGGGGATTGATTTTGCAAAACCCACTTTGTTTTCTAGCCCGTAGGGCCAATGGTTAAATGCCGTGCAATTTTTCCTGTCATTGAAAGCAACAAATGCAGGTTCTGAAGCAGTTTTTGTCACAGGCATATAGCCAGGAGAATCAGCGGCAATCGTTTTTGGCAAGGCTGCTCGCGTTGGTCTTAGAGATTCTGGGTAGGTATAGGAAGATGGATTGCCTATGACGTAGGACAATTGAATTTTCCGATCAACCCATAATTTTTCGTGCATGTGGTTGGAAAATTGATAGCGATTGACGTACTGCCCGCCTGCTGAATGGCCCGCAATGACAATCGATCGAAGGCTTGGGAATGTTTTTGCATCTGAAAGCTTTGAAAGGATCACGTCCATCAAGTCAAATGAATTCAAATTCGATTCTTTGACATTGGCTTGGCCACCACCACTCCGCCAGCTGTCAGGACCTGAGCAAACCCAAGCCACCTCTTTAGCTTCCACTTGATCTAGGCAAGACCTTCCATTATTTGAAGCAAACCGAGGTGAAATAAGGATTGATTTTGGAAGTGCATCCGCCAAAAATGCAGCGGCCAAAATATGCCGAAAGTAGCCATCTGCATTTCGACCTTGTCCGTGAATCACTATCACGGCATGTTCGATTTTTTCATTGACGGAAGACAGTGAATGCGTTCGATAAATTCGAGCGCGATTTCCATTGGCATCTAAAGACACCCACTCGGTACAACTCTCATGAGCCTTGGTGCAAGGCTCTGTTGCAACGGCTTGCGATGAAGCCGCTAAAAATAACAGTGAAACAAAAAATAGTCGAAAGGATAGACATGTCATGGTGATCAAGAAACATTGAAAATTTGAAAATTTTGGCCCTTTTGGCCCTTGTCATCAATCCACTCTAATTTAAATTCAGCCGTCACAGTTGCACGCACATAGAACTCAAAAAAAGGATTGGCAGACAGGCCCGATGAGGGCTCGACACGAAACACTTCTTGCTGACCCAAATGACATGTCAGCAATCGAATGATGTTTCTTGGAACCACCTTGCCCGTTAGGTCTTGTAAATAACCAGTGTCCATAGGATGTTGGACAAGCATTCTCACCTTGACAACTTCACCAGTTCTCACAGGTTCAGGCCACTGCATTCGGGCTGTGTTCATGAGGCATCCACACAAGCAGATTCAGTCACAATGATTTCCATTTGCTTGTAACGAAATTCACCATTTGAGAGGCGAGCGAGTGCAACCAGCTCTTGGGTACCCGCCAATCGAACCCGTGTGCTCACAATGGCGCGACCATTCCAGGGCCCGAGGTGAAACACCGCCATTTGTGTCACAGGATTGCGTTGAGACAACAAATAAACATGGGTCACGTGGTCTTGGGCAGTCATTGCACTTTGGACTGTCACTTGAAGGGGCACCAAGGAACCGTTGTCTGCCAAAATGGGCGCCTCAATTTGCACATCTTTTTTAAAAATTTTGGCGCCCTGCACAATCGGCTGGACCATGTCATCGAAAGAAAGCAGCGAACCCGAATTCATACGCTGGGCATATGCAAATTGGCCCATGAAGCATGGCCATGAAATGCCAGCAAGCAAAAGACTTTGCAGTCTTTTGCGGCGCAACATGCCCTCAGCGTTCATTGCAAAGCGCCTTAAGCTTTGAGTGTCAAACCATGATTTTTAAGAGGCAGTGAGCGAATGCGTTTGCCCATGGCAGCGGAGATGGCATTGACCAAAGCAGGTGCAAGTGGCGCCTGCGCAGGTTCTCCCACACCCCCCCAAAAGCCACCCGTGGGTGCAATGACGACTTCGACTTTGGGCATCTCGTTCAAGCGCATCATGCGGTAATCGTGGAAATTGGATTGCTCCACACGGCCTTCCTTGATGGTGTTTTCGCCCCAGAAAATGGCAGTCAAACCATGCACCACACTGCCCTGAAATTGCGCCACGATGTTGTCGGGATTGACCGCATAGCCAGGATCAATGCCAATGACCACGCGGTGTATCTTGACTTCGTTTTTGGCATTGACAGAAACCTCGCACACACAAGCCGTCCAACTGCCATAGCCTTCAGTTTCTGCGACGCCACGAAACACCCCATTGGGCAGTTGACTGCCCCACCCGGCTGCCTTCGTCACAGCTTCTAAAATTCCACGGTCGCGTTTGGATTTTTCGTTGTTAGGCAACATGTCTAGGCGGAATGCAACGGGATCTTTGCCAGCCGCAAGCGCTAACTCGTCTATGAAACATTCGCGACCAAATGGGTTTTGCGAATGGCCAACGGTGCGCCAAAAACCCACTGGCACATTGGTGTTGCGCTGCGCGTAATCAACCAATGAATTGGGAATGTCGTAGGGGTGATCGTTGAAACAGGCAACTGCTTGGCCATCAACACCTCTTGGCAAAGGCAGTTTGAGGAGTGTTGCCAGAATAGAAGGCGCACTGACGCGAATGTGAAGTGCCTCCACTTTGCCGCTGGCATTCAAGCCTGCCTTGAATCGCATCAGGCTGGCGGGACGGTAAAGGCCATGTTGAATTTCTTCTTCCCTGGTCCACAACATTTTGACGGGTTTGCCCGCCATGGCTTTGGCAATCATGACCGCTTGTTTGGTGAAGTCTTGCGGACTCTTTCGGCCCAAGCCGCCCCCCAATTGCACGGGGTGAACTTTCACGTTGGACTGAGGCACGCCTGCTGTGGCGGCGCTCACCGCCAACGTGGCCTCAGGATTTTGAGAAGATGACCAAACTTCTAATTTGTCACCTTGTAACCATGCTGTGCAAACCATGGGCTCCATGGTGGCGTGGGCCAAGTAAGGCGTGAAGTAATCGGCTTCCACCACTTTGGCGGCTTTGGACAGGGCCTCAGTTGTGTTGCCATCGTTTCGCGCAACAGCCAATTCCGTTTGCTCCATGCCCGCTTTAAAGTGAGACAGGATGGCTGCACTGCTCAGAGTGCCGTGCTCCCCCACATCCCAATCGACAGAGACTTCTCGCAAAGCCTCTTTGGCGCGCCACCAGTTGTCAGCAACAACCGCCACAAAATCGCCCAAGTTCAAAACCTTGACAATGCCCCGCCGATTTTCAACTTTAGAGGCATCTAAGGATTTGACCTTGCCATTGAAAACAGGGCATGCAGCCACCGCTGCGTGCAGCATGCCTGGCAATTGGGTGTCGATGCCATATTGGCGTTTGCCCACAACGATGTCGGGAATATCAACTCTGGGAATTGATTTGCCGATGATTGTCCAAGTTTTAGGGTCTTTGAGCTGCACAGTTTTGGGGGCTTCTAATTTGGCAGCCTCAGCAGCCAATTGACCGTAGGTGAAACTGCGTTTGGTGGCGATATGAGTCACTTTGCTCATGGCAGCTTTGCACTCAGTGACTGGCACATTCCATTTTTGGGCCGCTGCAGCAACCAGCATCTCGCGCGCTGTGGCGCCTGCTTTGCGCAAATATTCTTGAGAGTTTCGAATGGTGCGGCTTCCTACCGAGGCCATGTCGCCATAGGCACGTTTGGTGCGCAAATTTTCATGGGCAGTGGCATATTCAACTCGCACTTTTTTCCAATCTGCGTCGAGTTCCTCTGCAATGATCATGGGGGCAGACGTCATACTGCCCTGCCCCATCTCAGCTCGGGCATATCGGATCACAATGGTGTCGTTGGGTTCAATTTCGACCCACACATTGAGCTGAGGTGTGTCTGCCGCCTGCGCGCGCTCAGGCAAGAAAAATCCCAATGACATGCCTGCGCTGGTGGTTCCTGAAACTTTGAGGAAATGACGGCGATCGATGCCCTCACGCTCTGTGGATTGCCCAGTAGGTTGGCGGTTCGATTTCATGCGCGACCTCCCTTCTTAGCCACTGAGTGAATGGCAGCACGAATGCGCGCATACGTACCGCAACGGCAAATATTGGTCATGGCCGCATCGATGTCTTCGTCTGTGGGTTTTGGTTTTTTCTTAAGCAAGGCTACAGCCGCCAACATTTGGCCACCTTGGCAGTAGCCACACTGCGGTACTTGGTGGTCAATCCATGCTTGCTGCACAGCGTGCAATTTACCTTTGTCGGCAAGCCCCTCAATGGTGATGACTTTTTGACCCGCTGCAACCGAAACTGGGTAGGAACAAGATCGAACGGGCTCCCCGTTCAGAAGCACCGTGCACGATCCACACTGCGCAATGCCACAACCGAATTTAGGGCCTTTGATGTCAAGTTCATCACGCAAGGCCCAAAGCAAGGGCATCTCGGGTTCGACGTCAAGCGTGTGGCTCTTTCCATTGACAGAAAGCTTCATGAGAAGTTGCTCCAAGAGGTAGAAATAAAGTTGTATTTTTTACCTTGAATTTGCTAATTTTCCTAGAGGGATACAACTGATGTCCTTTAAATAAGAAGGGCTGCTGATAAGCCTTCAAGGAATTTCACTCACATGCCACTCATTGGGTCCAACCAAGCCATGCAAATTTGATGTAAAAATGCAGGCGCTGTCTACCAACCGCCATCCAAAGGAATGAAATGATTGAAGAACACATTGATATTCAAACTGCAAACGGTTCAATGAACACCTTTGTTGTGTTTCCTGAGGAAGATGGGCCGCACCCAGTTGTCTTCTTTTACATGGATGCCCCTGGCAAAAGAGAAGAATTGCATGACATGGCTCGCAGGCTTGCCAGTGTGGGATATTTTGTGGTGCTGCCCAACCTTTACTACCGCAGAAGCCGTGATTTTTATCTTCAAGAACGAACGCCTGAAGCGATGGCAGTGATGTTTGCCCACATGGCCACCTTGAATGCTCAAACCAGCCAAACAGACACCCAAGCCATGCTGAAGTTTGTGGACAACCACGCCATGGCAGACCAACATCGAATTGGTGCAGTTGGATACTGCATGAGTGGGCCTATTGTGATGTGGATTGCCGCTCAATTTCCAAATCGATTCCAAAGCATTGCGTCCATTCATGGTGCCAATATGGCTACTGATGAGCCTGACTCACCACACCTCATGCCACCTCAAATCAAGTGTGAAAGCTACTTTGCTTGCGCCGAAATAGACAAGTGGGCACCACCAGAGGATATTCAAAAACTTGAAACCTCACTGATTCAAGCCAAATCGAACTACCGAATTGAGTGGTACCCCAAAGTGGAGCATGGCTTTGTGTTTCCTCAGCGGGCCGGCATGTACAACGCCAAAGCCGCAGAACGGCATTGGGAACGTTTGTTCAGCTTGTTTGAACGCACTTTGAAAACAAAATAAAAACTATCCCTCAGCAGTGTTCAAACAAGCGTTGAGTCGCAATTGAAATTATTTGAATCCCACTCGGTCTAGCATTTGCTGAACTTTGATCTGATTCATACCCACAGCGCTCACAGGCAACACTTCACTTTTGAAAACACCACCAGACATGGCCTTCAATGCCGGATTGTCAAAACTCATGCCCTTTGCAGCTGGCCATTCGTTGTTGCCATTGGCAAAATGATTTTGTGCTGAAGTGCTGGCCAAGTATTCCAAAAACTTCAAAGCATTGTTTTGGTTTTTTGAATTTTTGGCCACTGCACCGCCTGCAATGTTCAAGTGAGTGCCCCAACTTGCTTGGTTTGGAAATACAACGGCAACTTTATCTACCATGGCCTTTTCGGCGGGATTGCTAGATCTCATGAGTCGGGCTAAATAATAGGTGTTGGTAACAGCTACAGCGCACTCGCCAGAGGCCACACCTTTAATTTGGTCGGTATCACCACCTGCAGGATTACGCGCCAAGTTATTAACCAAACCCTTTAACCAAATTTCCGTTTGCTGAGGGCCGATGTGCTCTGTCATAGCGCCAAACAAGCTGAGGTTGTAGGGGTGAGATCCAGAACGAATGCACAACTTGCCTTTTAACTTGGCATCAGCCAACTTTTCATAACTATCGACATCTGATTTTTGAAGTTTGAGTTTGTCGTAAACAATGACTCTGGCACGCGTAGACAAACCAAACCAAGGGATGCCGCCATTCTCAGTGCGCTTTGCCCTTAGGTTCTCGGGAATGGCTTCCTCAAGCAATTTAGATTTGACAGGAAGGAACAAACCATCTACTTCGGCTCGCCACAACCGAGCAGCATCAACCAACAAGATGACATCGGCAGGTGAAGATGCGCCCTCCGCTTTCAATCTCGTCAAAATGCCCGCATCGTCTGAGTCGACACGGTTGATCTTGATACCTGTCGTTTTGGTGAAATCTGAATACAGCGCTTCATCGGTTGGGTAATGCCGCGCTGAATAAATATTGATAAAAGCCGCATCTGTCGATTGGGCAATGGCGAACGGCGCGGCGACGAAACTAGCAGCAATCAGGCAAAGGCTGCTAATTTTATTTACCAATTTAGTGTTCATTTTTACAATCTCAAGTCCGTAATTTGCAGATTCTACATCAAACAAGAATGATTCTCATTTGCATGCAGAAAGAAAGCAAAGGAACTGAAACTGAATATTTAGATTTGCCGTTCAAAAGTCACCACATGGTCAACCTCTGCGCGAATACCAATCCATTCGCCAATTTTGTGATCATGGTGGCTGGGAACATGGGCCATGACGGTCTCACCCGAGCGAAGTCTCAAAGTGTACAAAAACTCTGAACCTCTGAAGGACTTTCTCATAATTTCAGCTTGCACCATGGCTTCGTCGTCATGAACAATGTCGTCCGCCCGCAGCAAGACATCACAGTCATGGGTACCCTCGCCTTGCGCATTCACTAACTCATGATGATCTGTGAGTTCGCCCAAAATAGTCTGCACGTGAAGGTGCCCATTAATTTGGGAGCGAACACCTGGAATAAAGACGCCATGGCCAATGAATTCGGCTACGAAACGTGAAGTGGGACGATGGTACAAATGATAGGCATCGTCCCACTGATGGAGATGACCCTCTTGAATGACCCCAATGACATCGCCAATGGCAAAAGCCTCCATTTGGTCATGTGTGACAAACAGAGCCGTGGCATTGGCAGCCTTCAAAATAGTCCGAATTTCCAGAGCCAAACGCTCTCGCAAATCAACATCTAAATTGGAAAAAGGCTCGTCTAAGAGCAACAATTCGGGCTTGGGGGCCAATGCCCTGGCCAATGCAACTCGCTGTTGCTGCCCCCCAGACAGTTCGTGGGGAAATCGGTCTCTTTCGCCCTCTAAGCCGACCAGTTGAAGTACTTCTGCAATGCGTTGTGTTTTGCTGGAAGCAGAATGGCCATGCAAGCCAAAAGCAATGTTGCCAGCCACAGTAAGGTGCGGAAAAAGTGCGTAGTCTTGAAACACCATGCCCATGCGACGCTTCTCTGGTGGTGCCGTTAATCCTGACTGGCTGACTACGCGGTTGGACAACTGAACGGTGCCAGCAGCCACTGGCTCCAAACCGGCAATGGCTCTTAGCAAACTGGTTTTGCCACAGCCAGAGGGGCCAATGAGAACACCAATCTGACCTGCTTTAAGTTGCAGAGACACGTCTTTGACCGCGGGCTTTGCATTCCCCGGGTAGCGAACATCAACATGGGAGACGGTGAGAAACATACTCCCAATTGTAAGGACCGATTAAAGCCCCCAGTATTGAACGCAGAAGGGGCTTCTACAATGCATGGTTCAACTCAAATTTTCTAAGCAATGCACGCATTCCGAATCCGTTCGGTTGTTTTTATTTTCACAGCCCTTTTGATCAGTTTGCCCATCTTGGCACTGATCGGCTCCTGGCTTGAGTGGAATTCTGTTTCCACTCAGGTTTTAAGCGAAATGGCTCAAACGGTTCTGCCCGATTACTTGCTAACAAGTATGCTGTTGTGTGCAGGCGTTGCGATCGGAGTCACTGTCTTAGGTTTGACCACCGCGGCGGCTGTCACTTTGTTCAGGTTTCCCGGTCAATCTTTTTTTGAATGGGCATTGCTATTGCCCATGGCCATGCCCGCTTATGTGGTGGCTTATGCCTACACAGACTTTTTTCAATTCAGTGGTCCACTACAGACATTCATCCGGTCTACATGGTCCATGGAGGGCCGCGTCTTTCCGGAAATCAGAAGCCTTGGCGGTGCCATTTTTGTGTTCTCACTGACGCTTTATCCCTATGTTTATTTGTTAGCAAGAACCGCACTGGGCGAACGAGGATCACACCTGATGGAGGCCGCCAGATTACTGGGTGCACCCCTTTACAGGCGCATCTCTGAGGTAGCTCTGCCCTTGGCCAGACCAGCGGTGGCAGCTGGTGTAGCTTTGGCGCTCATGGAAACTCTGGCTGACTATGGTGTGTCCAGTTATTTTGGCATTCAAACTTTCACGGCAGGTATTTACAAGGCCTGGCTGATCATGGATAACCGCATTGCAGCAGGGCAGTTGGCAACTCTTTTGTTGGTCGTCGTACTCATTTTGTTGCAACTTGAAAAGCAAGCTCAAGCAAGGATTCGGTTTACTTCCAGCAACACCAACGCTGCACACTCTCGCGAAGCACAACCCGCCCAACTGAGCCAAGCTGCGGGGCTGGCAATGTCTGCATGGTGTGGCTTCCTGTTTTTTTTGGGGTTTGTATTGCCCATCATGCTCATGCTCAAACCCTTGCTCGTGTCAGATACCATGATTCCATGGCAACGGTTTTGGGAATGGTCTTTCAACAGTCTGCGCCTAGGCGGTATCACTGCTCTTTTGGCCGTAGGTTTCTCACTGATCATTGCATTTAGTTTGCGCAACAAGCCCGATCCCTTTGCGCGCTTCATTGCTCAATTGATTGGATTGGGCTACGCCATTCCGGGTGCCGTGGTGGTGGTTGGCTTGCTGCTTCCTGTCACTTGGGTTCAAAAGCAATGGCCAGAATCATCAGTGGGCTTTTGGATCACTGCCTCCATGCTAGGGCTTATTTGGGCTTACTTGGTTAGGTTTTGCGCAGTAGCGTTGCAATCCATTCAAAGCGGTTATGCACGAATTCCTTCTAGCCTCGACGACTCTGCCCGAACACTGGGTGTGAGTGGCTTGGCCTTGCTTAGTCGTGTTCACGCGCCTCTGCTCAAGCGCTCAGTTTTTGCCGCTGCCTTGTTGGTATTTGTAGATGTCATGAAAGAATTGCCCGCCACCTTGGTGCTGCGGCCATTCAACACAGATACCTTGGCAGTGGTGGCATTTCAACTAGCCCGAGACGAAAGATTGGGAGAGGCTGCTCTTCCCAGTTTGGCCTTGGTGGCAGTAGGTTTGATACCCGTACTTTTGTTAAGCAGGGCTATGCGGCAAAAATCATCTGCGCCTTAATGCGTGTAGCCATGGTCAATCATGATTGATTTGGCTTTGGAGGTTTTTAAAAAGTTCATCAAAGCAAGGGCTGCCGCATTGCCTTGACCACCTGAAAGTAAGATGGCATCTTGTTGGATGGGAGCGTACAAATGGGCAGGCACCAACCAGGCCGATCCGCGGGCCAATTTGCCTTGGGCAAAAACTTGGGACATGGCCACAAAACCAATTTGAGCGTTTTCGGTTTCAACAAATTGGAAGACTTGGCTGATGTTCTCGCCTTGTACTAGCTTGGTCCGAATTTCATTGATCAAACCCATGTTGATCAGGGTCTCGACAGCCGCTGCGCCGTATGGTGCCAGTTTGGGGTTGGCGATGGCCAATTTTTGAAATTGCCCTCTTCTCAAAATCTCGCCTTGCTGATCGACCAAGTTAGGCTGCCGGCTCCAAAGTACCAATTTTCCTATGGCATACGTGAAGCTGGAACCAGCCACACCCAAGCCTTCCTTTTCGAGCTTGGCTGGTGTTTCTCGATCGGCAGCCACCAGAATCTGAAAAGGCCCACCATTTTTGATTTGGGCGTAAAAACCACCTGTGGAGCCATATGACAGACGAACCTTGTGGCCCGACTCCTGTTCAAAGCTTTGCACGATTTTGCGCATGGGCTCACTGAAATTGGAGGCAACAGCCACCGTCACCTCGGCGGAATGCGCGGTCATGTGGCTGAGTAAAAAGAAGCCCACACATAACATGGGGGGCATAAGGATATGAAGAAACGATCGTTGGAATAAACTCGTCATGTCTGAAATAATAACGTCCCAACTCTACTTTAACTGAGCAAATTGTTAATCTTGCTCCAACACTGTTCACCATGAAAATTGCTTTAGCACTGGCTTTCAGCCTTTTTTGCGCTGTCTCTAACGCGCAAGCTCAAACTCAATCTCCTGATCCTTTGCAAGTTCGCAGCTGGGCTGCGGGGTGTGCCAACTGTCATGGCACTAACGGACGCTCTGAAGCTGGCATGGCAGCTCTTGCAGGTGTCGACAAAGACGTGATCGTCCAAAAAATGCAAGACTACAAGACTGGACGCACGCCGGCAACCATCATGCACCAGCTCTCAAAAGGCTACAGCGATGCCCAAATTGTGGCCATTGCAAGTTACTTTGCTGCGCAGAAGAAATAAGGAGCTTTCATGCAACGTCGTCAATTTATTCAGGGTGCGGGTACAGGCTCAGCTTTGGGCGCATTGGGCCTGATCACAGGCTGTGCTTCCATCGGTTCAAACAACAGCGCCAAGGTGGTAGTGGTGGGTGGTGGCTATGGTGGCGCTACTGCAGCCAAATATGTGCGCATGTGGTCAAACTATGGCATTGACGTAACCCTCATAGAGCCCAACCCTAATTTTATTTCTTGTCCCATCTCAAACTTGGTCATTGGCGGCAGCAAAACCATTGCAGATGTGACGGTCACCTACGACAACCTGGTCAAACGTCATGGTGTGAAATTGGTGAAAGACTTCGTGACCCAAATTGATCCAGACAAGCGACTGGTCAAGCTGGCGGGCGGCTCTGAAATTTCATACGACCGCTTAATTCTTTCTCCTGGCGTCGACTTCATGTTCGATGCTTTGCCAGGCTTAAAACAAGCAGGCGCTCAAGACAAAGTTTTGCACGCTTGGAAAGCTGGCGCACAAACAGTTGCGTTGCGAAAGCAACTCGAAGCCATGCCTGATGGTGGCGTTTATGCTCTGTCAATTCCCCTTGCACCTTATCGTTGTCCACCTGGACCCTACGAACGTGCTTGCCAAGTTGCCGACTATTTCAGCAAGGCCAAACCCAAAAGCAAAGTTCTTATTTTTGATGCCAACGATGACGTCACCTCCAAGGGTCCTTTGTTTAAAAAGGCTTGGGCAGAGCGTTACAAAGGCATTGTGGAATACCAAGGCAAACACAACGCCGTCGATGTTGATGCAAGCACCAACACCTTGAAATTTGAGTTTCAAGACGACGTGAAAGCCGCTGTGCTGAATGTCATACCACCCATGCGCGCAGGTGAAATTGCAGTCAAAACAGGCTTGGCCACTGCCAACAAGCGCTGGTGTGAAGTTGATTTTCTAAGCTTTGAAGCCAAAGCTGCTAAAAACATCCATGTCTTAGGCGACGCCATCCAAATTGCACCTGCCATGCCTAAGTCGGGGCACATGGCCAATCAACACGGCAAAACTTGTGCTGCTGCGGTAGTCGCCTTGTTGTCTGGCAAAGAGCCAAATGCTTTGCCCATCTACAACAATACTTGCTACAGCTTCGTCAGTGCCGAACAGGTGGTCCACGTTGCCAGCGTTCATGCCTACGACGCTGAAAAGAAGACCATGTTGACTGTGCCAGGATCAGGCGGGGTATCTAGCGAAGCCAGTTCGCTTGAAGGTTTTTACGCCATGGCTTGGGCTCGCAATATTTGGGCTGACACCTTGGCTTAAACACTTTGGCTAAAAAAATCGCTGTATGAAGCTCCCTTTCTTTTTTTCTATGGCCTTGCTTGCCATTCAGCTCAACCTCAGTTTGGCTTGGGCTAGCATTGACATTGCCAAAAAGAACGCTTGCATGTCTTGTCACAACAATGAAAAGAAGTTGGTCGGGCCTGCTTTCAAAGATGTGGCTAAAAAGTACGCTGGCGTGCCTGATGCGTCTCAAAAATTAGCTTTGAGTATCAAAGCAGGAGGCGCTGGCAAATGGGGGCCTGTTCCAATGCCTCCACCCACCTCATTGAGTGACGCAGATGCCGTGAAACTGGCCTCATGGATTCTAGAAGGTGCAAGATGAAGAACACCTTCCCCCAAACTCCCAATCGAAGAGACGCCTTGAAACAACTCGCAAGCTTGACAGCATTGCTCGTTGGCGCTGGCTATTCCACTTTTGCTCAAGCCGCTTACAACAAAGCAGCCTTTGATTCAAAATCTGTGAATGAAGCCGTTAAGTTTCAAGGTGGCGGTGGTATTGCTGAAAGCAAAGACATCCTACTGAATGCGCCCGACTATGCCGAAAATGGCGCAGCTGTAGCAATTGGGATGAGCACTGGCCTTCCAGGTGTGCGCAAGATAATGATCTTGATTGAAAAAAATCCTGCTAGCCTAGCGGCCTCATTTGAAGTGAGTGAATTTGTTGAAGCCAACTTTTCAACCCGCGTCAAAATGAGCCAAACATCTGATGTCTATGCGGTAGCAGTCATGGCGGACGGTCGTGCTTTGTTCTCTAAAAAAGAAGTCAAAGTGACCATTGGCAGTTGTGGATCGTAAAGAAATGTCAGAACCTACACGCATTCGCGCGCAAGCTCAGGGAGGCAAAACCACGGTTCGCGTCCTCATGAGTCATGAAATGGAATCTGGTCATCGCAAAGATGGCTCAGGAAAAATTGTTCCCAGTTGGTTCATTCAAGAAGTGAGCATTTCTCTTAACGGCAAAGTCATATTGGACGCAGATTTTGGACCCTCGGTGTCAAAGAATCCTTATTTGCAATTTGTCATCAAGGGGGGCAAGACTGGCGACAAGTTGTCGCTTGCTTGGAAAGACAACAGAGGACAAACACGCACCGACGAGGCCAGTGTGTCTTAGCACTCAAATGCTGTTTGCAGATTCATCGACCTTTGCATCTGTATGCCTGTCTTGCCGCTCGCGCAGACTTTGCTGAATAACACGCGATCGGTCACCACCAAGGGGCAAATTCTCATGCGCCAGACAAAGCGGACGCCCTCTTGCACCACTGGCCAAATAATCTTTCAACAAAGACTTGCGAACCACGCTTTCTTCAAACAGTTG
>Ga0214921_10004398_pt1 | contig 20763 bp, 21 predicted proteins | sample LL1505_MetaG_FD_177992 | JGI IMG/M metagenome (GOLD analysis project Ga0214921, IMG submission 177992) | Freshwater microbial communities from Lake Lanier, Atlanta, Georgia, United States - LL-1505 | ecosystem: Environmental > Aquatic > Freshwater > Lake | place: USA: Georgia | collected...
TTTTAAAATAAACTAAAAGCATGGTTAAAACAATTTGTAAATAATGATTCTTTTGAGTTATTTATATATTTTTTAATTAAAATATCAAGTTCATCAATTGTTTTAAAAAATATTATTTTGAATATATCTTCTTAAAGAAGCAAATACATATTCTATAGTCATCGCAATTTAGAATTCTACTAGATATATTTTTATAAAAATATATCTATTATATTTGTATGCATATTATTTAATTTTATAATTATTTTTAAAAATAATTATAAAAATTTGGTAGAATTATAAAATATGATTACTATATTAAAAATTAAATGAATATTTCATATTTTTTAAAATATTTTAGTAGAATTCTAAATTACGATGACTATATAATAATTTAAATTAACTACTCATAGAACCATCATCCGATGAATAATCTGACTCTGCAAAATATCTACAATGCATGTTCAATAATCTTCTTAGTGTATTCTTACGATAAGGATTGTTTGTTCCTTTAATTGTACATTTAACATTTGTCATGTTATATGCTTTGTTTACCATCCAAAAATAATGTTCAATTTGTCCACTATCTACATATTTATCAACAAATAAATATAAACATTTTCCATCCAATAAAACACTTCTTTGTTTATTTATACTATCCTTTCTAATACGTTTTCCATTTATATTTGTTCTATATACTAACTTTCTCACAATAGACCTTTTACAACAAATAACGATTTTATCAACATTTCTAAGAGTAATGCAATTACTTCCTAATTTATAAACATCTAGTAAATAGATTGTATTAAGTTTTTCTTCATTATTCATAATGTAATATTTTTAAAATATATCTTTAAATAATATCTACTAAATTTTTTTTATAAAAACTATTTATAAAAAAATACTTAAAAATAAAATTATAGTCCGTCTAGTTTAAAATTGTGGTAAAGTGGAGATAAAAGATTACGAAGTGTACTTTTATCTTAATTTATTATATTAAAATGTCTTTAAATATATGTTAAATAAAATTGAACACAAATTTAAAATGGATCTGCTATTAATTCTTTTAATCCTTCAATAAAATCTTTTTCAATTTTCCAACCAAGATTTTTAACTTTTTCATTTGATATATAATATCTTTTATCATTAAATGGTCTATCTTCTATATATTCAATATATTTATCATAATCTTCTGTATTTTTAATTAATTTAATTAATAATTGTGATATTTCTAAAACAGTATATTCTTTATCTTCATCACTTCCGATATTATATATTTCACCAACGATACCTTTTTCTAAAATTAATTGTAATGCTTTAGCCACATCTAATACATGTAAGAAAGCACGTACATTGCTTCCATCTCCTTGTATAGTTACTTTTTTATCATTTTTTAATAATTCAATAAATCTAGGAATTAATTTTTCCGGATATTGATTTTGTCCATATACATTATTACCTCTAGTAATAATAATAGGTAATTTAAATGAAAATCTATATGAGTTTGCTATTAATTCCGCACCTGCTTTTGTTGCCGCATAAGGATTTGTTGGACATAATATAGATTGTTCATTCTTTTTAACTTCATTATCTGATAACATTGATTCGCCATAAACTTCATCCGTAGATATATGTATAAATTTTTCAATATTTCCATATTTACGACAACTTTCTAATAATGTATGAGTTCCTAAAATATTATCATATGTATATTTTAAGGAATCCTCAAAAGAATTTTGTACATGTGATTGAGCTGCAAAATGTATTACAGTGTCTATATGATAATTATTTAATAAATGATTTAATAAATCAATGGAACATAAATTTCCTTTGATTAAAAAATATCTTGATGATTTTCTTATATCTTCCCGAATATTATATTCATTTGCACAATAATACATTGCATCTAAGTTTATTATATTTACATTATTATTATTATTAAAATAATAATTTATGAAATTTGAACCAATAAAACCACATCCACCAGTAATTAACAAATTTTTAACCATATATATTTAGTGCGTTTAAAAAATATAAAAATATAAACGCATAATTTATTATATGTTAAATTATTATTTATATAAAAAATTTAATCCAGATTTAAAAAATTTGAACAATCATCAATTATTATTACATTGGAATAATAATGGAAAAAAAGAAAATAGAATAAATTCATTAGAAACTTTTTTTAATATTTATCCATATTATGATCATAATGAATATAAACTTTACAATAAAGATATAGAAATAAATGATAAAATAGATTTAATGAAACATTGGCATATAAATGGTAAAAATAATAGAATATGTTCGAATGAATATTTTAATTCATTATATTCAAATATTGATATAGAAAAACTAAATCATAATAAATTAGATATTATTGATTTTCATAATGATTATCATAAAATAAATATTCATGATACAAATTATCATAAATTTAATATTATAAAAAAATATTTAAATCCAAATAAAGAGATTATTGGATTATATATTTATGAAGAAGAGAATATGAATGAAAATTTTTTTATAAAATCATTTTCTTATATAAATTATCATGATATGAATATTATTCTTATATCAAAAAATAATAATAATATCGATTTTCTAAATCACATTCATTATTATTTTATTGATGATTTATATGAAAATAATATGAATGATCAAGATAGAATATTATCCTTATCTATTTGTAATTATATTGTTACGAATAGTTTATCTGCAATTCATATGAATTCAAAAAAAATATTTTTACCATGTCATTTATATGATATATTATTAGATTCTTTACATAATATAATATATGTAGATAATATTTTTGATAATTCTTATTTTAATAATAAATTACTTATAACCGAATATGATAAATATTTTTTCATACATAATTCTATAAAAAGGATAAATAATAAATTATGTGAAAATAATTATAATAAAATATATATAAATCACTATATTATTGATAATATTCATTCAAAAGATGATATTCAACCAATAGAGAATATGGATGATATTCATTCCAATGATGATATTCATTCCAAAGATGATATTCATTCCAAAGATGATATTCATACCAAAGATGATATTCATTCCAAAGATGATATTCATACCAAAGATGATATTCATTTAACAGATGATTTTGAACATAATTTAAACAATATTATTAAAACATATATAATAAATTTAGATGATAGAAAAGATCGTTTAAAAGAGTCATTTGAAGAATGTCGTGCAATTAAATTATATAATATTGAAAGATTTCCAGCAATTAAAATGAATAAAGAACATAAATTAATAAATAGATTAAAAGCATGGAAAAAGAATAATATCGCATATTTATTGAATGCTTCTAGTTGTAAAATAAGTCATTTAGAAGTTTTAAAAAAAAGTTTATCTAATAATGAAGAATATATTTTAATATTAGAAGATGATATTGTATTTGAAGATAATTTATTAATATATTTAAATTTAGCATTAATACAATTAAAAAATATTGATTGGGATATATTTTTTTTATCATCTAATTTAAAAAATAAAGAAGATGCTATTAAAATAGATAATAATATACTTAAATTAAAAAGATGTTCAACGACAACTGCACAATTATTTCAAAGAAAAAATATAGAGAAAATTATTCAAATCATTGAAAATTCAGACATTGAAATTGATAATACTTATGATATATTTATAGAAAAAAAATATTGTTTATATCCAATGTGTGCATATCAAAGACACTCATATAGCAATATTAATAATAAAATAATTGATTATGGAAATTTTCATAAAAAATATATATATTAAAATTATACTTAAAATTTTAGTTTATTATATATAAATAATTTATATATAATAATATGATTTCTAATTTTAATCTTAGTAAATGGCCTATCGTATATTTCAAATCACTTGGAAATAATATAGATGATGAATCATTTGAAGAATATAAAAAATATTATTTAAATTTGCTTATAAGATGTAAAAATACAAATGAAAAAATGATATTAATATGCAATTTAAATAAATTAACTTCATATCCAATAGAATTTATTTATAAACAGGTAGAATTTAGTAAACAAATCTTTAAATTTAATCAAGAGTATCTTAAATGTGTATGTATATTATGTGAAAACAGAAATTTTAAAAATATTTTAAATTTATTTTTTACTTTAGTTAAACCATCATCGCCTTATAAATTATGTAAAAATTTTGATAAAGTTAATAAATATTTATTAGAAGTATTTAATATTACTTTTAATAGTAATGTTCTAGATGATAGTATTCATAATGATTTAACAAATGAAGAAGAAGTTAATGAAGAAGAAGTTGATGAAGAAGTTAACGAAGAAGAAATGTATAAGGAAGTTAAGCAAGAAATAAAAGTAGGAATTAGTAAAGATTTATAATTTATTTAACCATAAAAGGTTTTATTCTAATCGTATTTCTTTCTATCTCTTTTGCACTTAATTTTTTTTCATACTTTTTAACAGTTTCCATTAATAAATCTTCATCAATTTCAGGTAAAATAGCTTCAGAATATATTGTTTTCTGTCCAATGGTTACATCAATTCTAAAATCAATCGGATAAAATTGTGTACATAATAAATTATCATCTTTCATTATTGGTCTTAATTGTGAAGGAACTAGAAAATTTAGTTGAGGTGGTAATATTAACATTAATTGTTGAAAGGGAGTATAAGGACTACCTTCTGTAAAAGTAATATTGTTCATATCTACTATATTATTTTCTAAAACATAATGTATATCTGATAATAATGGAGATATTCTAAATTGATAATGCCATTGCCATGAAGGACATCCTTGAAAATAATATTTTAGATTAAACATCACACTTTCCAAATAATTTGTTACTAATTTTATTCTCATATTTAAATATTCTTCTTCATTACTTTTATCAATATTAAGATAATATTTATAATATTCTTCTTTCCATAATTCATAATCTTTATTATAATCTATTTTTTTAAAATCTTCATGATATTTATTATATAATGGATGATGAGGAGAACAAACTTCTAAATGTTCATAACGAGATTTAAATATTTCAAATGGTGTTAAATCGGATTCTTTTTTCAGTGTTTTATTACTAATTACACCACTCATTATTATATTCATCTCATTTTGTTGTTTTTTCATTAAAAAATCTTCTTTTTTACTCATTTCACTTATTAATTCTTTAAAAAAAGGAATATTTAATTGAGGAGAATCATCTTTATCTGGATGATAATTTATTAAATAATCATTATGATTCATTTTTATATTTCTATATACAGATATTAATGTTTCCAGTCCATCTTTCTTAATTTTTAAATATGGAAGAGATATAACAAAATCATTACCTACCAAAAATGTTAAAAAAATATAATCATTAATAATTCTTATTTTATCAAAAGTATGGTTTTTAGAAGTCCGTGTTAAATCATGATAAAATGCATTTCTAAGATTATCTATATGAACATCAACAAATTCATATGATTCATACATCTTTTTCATTTCTTCTGTTTGTAAATCAACCTCTCTTATTACATGAATATTACTTTTATGTGTAGATATTGCTAATACAATTAAATCTGCATCTTTTCCATAAAAATATATATGTGAATGTTTTGTACTATTTTTTCTTCGCATTGCTCTAGTTAATGGAAGAAATTTATGTTCTCCTTCACCAGGAACATTACTATTACTTAATAATACTTCCATTTTTGGATTATGCTTACTAAAACCTTTTGCTTTCATTATTTCTAATAATGAATTACTTAATTTTTCCATAAAATCAGTTCCAGGAGATATATTTGCACTACGATCCCAATCATCATCATCATTATCTAATTTTAATTTTTTTTTTTCATTTTTTATATAGATTTTATCAAAATATCCTTTATAACGTCGTGATCTTTGTTGTATCATTTTTGCACGTGGCGCGGGTCCATCTAATGCTATGTAGGTTAACTTTTCAGGTTTTACTACATCACATATTAAATATATTGTATATCTTATAACTTCATTAATTATAATTTCTTCTATCTTTTCTTTTGTATCTGTGTTTTTCACATTTTTTTTAATTCTTTCATATGCTGCATATACAATTCCATTATAATCTAAAAAAAAGTATTCACATTTTAATTTACCATTCTGTACCCCACTATGAATATTTTTATAATATTTATTTCTTAAAATTGATAAAAAAAATGTTGGTATTCCCATTAATATATATATATATAATATACTTTATATTTAATTATTTATTAATAATATATTTAATAACTTTTCAACACAGATAATACACCTTGTTTATAAACATGGTATAGATGTAATTATTTATTGTTAATTTTTCCATAAAAAATTAAAACATATATATTTGGTATTAAAATAAATAATGATCCAATTAATTTTGAAATGGATATTTTGTCTTTATTTATTATAATACCATAAATATATGCCATTAAAATACCAATATAAGATAATGGTGCATATATATGTGTACTTAAATTACTCATTGCATAAAATCTTAATAAATATCCAAATAATCCAATAACAATATTTATAATAAGTGATATTGATAAAGAACTTTTTAATTGAATATTTTTAATATCTTTCCAATAATATATAGATAATAAAATTGCTCCAAGAGCATATGATATAAAAAGATGATTCCAATTATTTTCTGTTTTAATATTTCTTATAATAAAATAAATACATGCTTCTGTTAGTGCGGCTATAATCATCATAATTATGCCTTCATATTTGAAATTTTCCATATTTTTATTTTTTTGAAAAATGTTTTGAAAATTGTTTTGAAAATTGTTTTGAAAATTGTTTTGAAAATTGTCTATTTTCTCACGAGATAGTATAATTACACCAATAATTGCAAACATAATAACAAATCCAACTTTTTCACCTGCAGCTAATAATATAAAAATTGGATAAAGATAAAAAATAATATATGCAATTCCACTTTCTAATATTAAAAATCCTCTATAAGATGAATAAACATGTAATATTGTTACAAGTGATAATGCAATACCATATTTTGAAAATATAGTATTAAATATAAATTTCCAATGGACGAAAAATCCAGATATAAATACATATATAAAAAATCTACTCCAAATTTGTAACCAAAAATTTAAGTTTATATACTTTACAAAGATTGGATATAAACTTAATAATGATTCTGAAATAATTTTACTTAAAATTTCATGATACATTTATATTTTAAAGATATTTTAAATATATATTTTAAAATATATTTTTAAAATATATTTTTAAAATATATTTTAAAAATATATTTTAAAAATCATTATTGAATACCAAATTTAAAAATCACGATTTTTTGAAATTATATATAATATAAGAATATAAATGCCAAAGTTAGTCAGTGAATATTTCAATGAACTCGTAACAGAATCAGTTAGAACATTAACAAATGCTAGAGTAAATTATGATCAACATAATAATTAAGTAATAACCTATATTGAAATGGAATGTCCTTATAATTTAATTAAATTAAATTTATTAATTGACTTTAATGGAACTAAATATTCTGCATATATTTTAAAAAATAATATATTAGATCCAGTAAGTTTTACTTTTAATTCTATATCTGGATCAAATTATGATAATATTACATCTGGAAGATGGGAAAATGTTGATTTTAATGGAAAAACATATGCTAAAATTTCATTATATAGTGATGATTGTTAATCAAATAATACTTCATTTGAATTATTAAAATCAATGTCTTGAATATTTTCTATCAAATGATAATATTGTTTATCATTGTAAAAATCTTCTAATTCATTTTCATTATTAATATTATTAAAATAAGTATATTCTTTTTTATCTATCATATAAGTACCTTCATTCTCATATTCTAAATATATAATATTTAATTTAGTTTTACGACCCATTCTTTGTGCTCTACCAATAACTTGATTTTCCATTATTTTATCCATTTTATGTACAAAAATAATGTCTGTTGAATTTTCTAAATTCATGCCACAACCAAAAAGTTTTGAATTACATAATAATATTTTAGCATTTCCAAATTTATATTCATTTATTGCTTTATCTATATCTTTTATATTTCCTTTATCCAAATCAATACATTCTATTTTATCATTACATATTTCTTGTATATAATCAAATGCATTATTATAATCTGAAAATATTATTATTTTTTTATTATTATCATTTAAATTATCAATATAATTCTTTAAAAAAATATCTTTTGAAAAATTTATTATTTCAAAATGAATATCTTCTTTTTCAATTAAATTTTTATCTATTTCAATTTTATTATCTTCTATATTATATATTTCTTGTTTATAACAAAGTAAAACATCTTTTACTACATTTTCTGTATTACAAAAAATACATGAACGTTTTTTTATATTATACCATTCATTTATACATTCTTCACATATTTTATTATTGCAACATGTTGATGTTACATATATTTTATTATTCATAAATGAATTATAACATATTGGACAACAATCATTTTTTTTCAATCGTTCATATAACAAATTTATTTTTAATTCATTTTCTTTTATTTTTTTTGTAGATAAATTTAACATTTTATTATAAATTTCTAGTTTTTCAAATGATATTAATGAATTCTGATAATCAATAATTATTTTTAATAAATTATCTATAAAGTTTTTAAAAGAATTAATGCATGATTGACTTTCATTATTCATTTTAAATAAAATTTCATATACACTGTTTAATAATAACCCTAATTTTCTTAAATTTACAATAATATTATTAATATGCGTTGTTACATTTGTATTTTTCATAAATTCAGTAAAACTATTTGAAATATCATTAATATTATATAATATATCAATAATATTATCCAATGATGATTTTAATAATTTTATATCTTCTCTTCTAGATGTATGAATAATTTTTTCTCCGGATTTATCTTCAATATTTATATTAAGATAGATATTTGAATGATCATCAAAATTTTGTAAAAATCGTATAATATCTTTTTTAAATTCATCTATATAATAAAAATTATTCATTATATTTTCAAAAGCTGTCTTGTTACTATTTAAATTTTCATTATATATTTTATATAACTCAATATTTCTAATTGCATCTTCAATATTTAATTTATCTGAATATAATGAATTTTTCTTATTTTTTAATATAATTTCAATAACTTCTTTTTCATTCTTTACTCTTTTTTTATCAATTGTATAATCCATTGCATTCAATGATTTTAAATCATTGTTACTAATAATATGACCAAGAATATCATCAATATAAAAATTTTTACATAAATAATAAAATTTGTTTGGATTTTCCAGTATAATATTTGAATTTATAAAATTATCATCACATTTACATATTATATCATTTATATCTATATTATTTAATTCATTTTCATAATATCCTAATAAATGAATATTAAAAGATGCAGAAACAAACCAAATAAAATCACTATTTATTTTTGTAGATATTATATTTGATATACTATCAATCTCATCAAAAAAAACTCTATTAATACTTATATTTAATGAATTTAATGTTGTTGCAATATTATGATAATAAGATGATGTTGTTAATATAACATTATGTTCTAATAATATATTAGGATTATTATATAAAGTTATTATATTTTCATAATCAATAAATTTTTTATATGATAACTCATTACTAAAATTCTCTAAACTAATAATCCATTGAGAATATATATTTTGAGGTACAACTATAATATTTGTTTTTTTCAATAATCTAGTATTATAAATTAAAGCTAATATAACATATGTTTTTCCAGTTCCAGGTTTATCATTCATTATTCCAAATTTACTATCTTTATTTTCAATTTCTTTACATCTTTTTAACATTGCAAGTTGATGTTTTTTTAATGTTATATTTATATTTATCGGATGTTCTTCTATTTCTGATTCAATTGATATTAAATTATTCATATAAAATATATATTTATCTATTCTTTATATTTAATTTTTAATAAATATATTTATTAAAAATTAAATATAAATAAAATATATTTAAAAAGAAACCTTGGTTTCCTTACTATTTTTAATTTATTATAAAATATTAAAAAAATGATTATTATAATGTTATGAATTTAAATTAGGTATATATATTATTATGTCATCTAAAATAGAATTTGATAAATTTAAATCAATAAATATTTCTAAACTGGATATTTTAAATGATGATTGGTTATTAAACATGGAAAATCAATGTGTAAAAAAAGTAAATATTGGTAAATTTGCATTATGTGAAATACCATTAGATTCTAATATTGAAACACTTATAAAAGAATGTAAAAATAATATATTTTTAGAAACAAAATATAAAGAAATCTTATGGTTAAAAAATCAAAAAACATTTAAAATTGAATGTGAAAATATAATAATGAATACGTGGTTATGTAAAATTATTACATTTTCAGATTTTTTAAAATTATCTTCCTTAAAAAATATAATTTCGAAGGAAGAATTAGAATATTTTGAAAATAAAGAGTTAGAAATAATAATTACACCAGTAATATATGGAAGATGTAATAATTCAATGATATTTTTAGATAAAGTTTATAGAGATTATGTTTATAAACATAAATTTTCTAAAAATGATATTATTGCAATAAAATCTGTAGCTGGAAGTGGTAAAACAACTACATTATTAGAATTAAGTAAAATACATAAAAATAAAAAGATATTATATATTGCTTTTAATAAAAGTTTAATAGACGAAATAAAGGAAAAAATAGTGAAAAAAGATATTAAAAATCTTCATCCATTTACTTTTGATGCATTATCACGACTGATTTTTATTCATAATATGAAGAAAAATAATATGGATGATGATTTTGATTACGATAATTTAAATATATTTGATCTTAAACCTCAGACTTTACCATATATAATAGACTGGTTTTCTAATAAACCATACAGAATTAAAAATTATTATATTTCCAATTTTAGAAAATTTTGCAATCAAACAAAATATAAATGTATAAAAGAATATTGTATGAAAGTTCTAGGCGGTGAAAAAAATCTATTAACAAAAATGTGGGAAAAAGTATTAAGTTATGAATTAATCACTTTTGAAGCAATACGAAAAATGGTAGAAATAAATCATATGTGTAAAAATTATATTGATAAAAATTATAATATGATATTTATTGATGAATCACAAGATTTTGATAATACAATGTTAAAAATATTATTGGAAGATACAACATTACCAAAAATTTTTGTTGGAGATCCAAAACAAGCAATTTATGAATGGAAAGGTTCAATTAATGCTTTTGATAAACTTCCAACATCTTCTTTAACATTAGAATTTTATTCAACATTTAGAGTAGGTAATCCTGCATGTGATCAAATATCAGCAAAATTTAATAATTGTTGGATGATATCAAAAAGTTCTAATATGACAATATTGGAATATAATACGATTCCAGATGAAAAATATATATATTTATTTAGAAGTTGGAAAAATTTATTAAAAACTGCACAAAATATAAAAAATATTTGGATTTATAATTATGATTCTCAAATAGAATATATTAAAAAATTACATTCACGATTACAAATAAGTAAATTAGATGAAGATGAATTAAACGAATTTTCAGATGACCTTCCAAAATTTTTATTAAAAATGTCTTTTGAAGAATTAGATAAATTATTAAATAAAATTAAAACAAATATTGTAGATAAAGAAGTATGTGATGTAGAATTTTATACCATACATAGTTATAAAGGATTAGAAAATGATATTATTCGAATATATAATGATATTGATATTCGCAATGAACAAAATTTATATTATGTTGCATTAACACGTGGAATTAAGAAAATAATTTTAGATATCAATAGTCAATACAATGATAATTTGAAACAGACGATGATATTAAATTTTTGAGGATTTATTGTTTTTTTTGTTTAATTTCAAATATTTAATGATATCACTATTTGATATATTTTTTTTATTAATACTTAAACATAAATGAATAATACCATATTTTAGTAATTCTTTTGGAGTAAAATTTATAATACTATTTCTCATTTCTTTATAATAATTATTTGGTAAATTAGTTGTTTCTTTATAGAATTTAAGAACATTATTAAAAATAAATAAAGAATTATCAATTACATCAATGGTTTTATGTGCCCAATAAAGACTTCCGTAGCCAAATGCAAAAGTACTACTAATAATAGTTGGTTTCATCATAATTCTTATCGGACACATTATAATAGAGGATAATATATCAAAGTATTGAGAACCTTCTATAAATGCAATAATAGGAACTCTTTTTTGAATCATTGCCAAACGATAATTTAATTGAATAAGTTCAAGAGGATTTGAATCTGCAATTAAAGCCGTAGTCATTGTTGGTTTAAAATGTATAATGATTGGTTTTACATTATCTTTTTTTATTAAAAAATTATTATCAAGAAGTACACATAAATTATTTAAATTTGTTATTTCACTTATGTTTCCGCCAGAATTATTTCCATTCATTACAAAATCATAATTACTATAGATATTCTCATCAATATAAATATGATTTAAATTTGTTTTTTTTAAAAAAGTGGATAAATTTAATTGCAAATTACTAAAATTATCATAATATTCTGGTTTATTTATTTTTGGTAATTTTAGTATTCTATCTATTATATTTTTACTTAAACAATATTTAGCATCAATTAAAATATCTCTTTCAATGAAATTTTTAATTTCATTATCTGTTAATTTTGTTTTTTTTTTAAGTAATTCAATATAATATATCTTACTATAATATGCAGAATACTGAGATTGTATCATATCCGATAATTTTGAAACATTCCTTCCAAATGCATCATGTATCATATACATTGAATAGTCCATCATTACTCTATAAGGAGCTAATAATGCTAAAATTGTAGCTGCCGATGCACATAATTTTTCTATTAAAACGCATAATGGAACACGTTGTGATTGAATAAGTGTATAAAATACATCTGTTGATGCTAAAGATCCTCCTGGAGAGTTTAGATGTATAATAATTGGTTTTGGAGATATTTGTACTCCAGAATCATCTATTTTTGTTTTAGAAATATCCATAAGCATCTTCTGTAATGTATTTACTGAATCATCATCAATTCCTGTATAGAAATATATATGTTGTGCTTTATCTGAAAAAAAATCATCATTACTAAATTTTGAAAATATTTTTTTGGACTCATTCACCCAAGAATCATATAAAATATCGGTTGATGTTGTATTTTTTAATATTTCTAACATATAATATAATATAATATAATATATTTTTTATAAAATAAATATATTATAAATATATTATAAATATATTATAAATATATTATAAATATAAATTATATTAAAGATATATTTTATATATTGCATTATATAGAATGCATAAATATTTTAATGATATTCATGTGATTGTAATTAATTTAAAAGAACGTAATGATAAAAGAATATATATTGAAAAAGAATTAAAAAGTAAAAATATTCCATTTGATATTTTTACAGCAACGAAACATAATGATCCTAAAAGAGGATGTCTAGAATCACATTTACATATTATTAAAAATGCAATTACAAATAATCAAAAATATTTAATGATTGTAGAAGATGATTTACAATTTATTAATGAAATAAGTAAAATGGAAATTCCGCCTGATAACTGGGACATGATATATTTAGGTGGAACAATACATCGTGTATTAGATAAAAAACATAAAGGGTATGCTAGAGTTCAGTGTTGGACAACACATGGATATATTATTAATTTATTAAATACTAATTTAGTATCAAAAATATTAGAATGTGAAAAATATGATGGTGAGATAGATAGATATTATTTAGAAAAAATACATCCTAATTTTAATGTATATGTATGTGATCCAATGATAGCTATTCAAAAACCGGGATTTTCAGATATTGAAAATAAAGAAGTTTCTTATGATTTTATGCAATCTACATTAAATGGATTAATGGTTCCAGAACATGATATTGATAATGAAGGGAATTATATTTTAAAATTACCAAATATGAATGAATGTGATTTACCAAAAATTAGTATCATAACACCAACATATAAAAGACGAAAAATATTTAGTATGGCAATTCGTAATTTTGAAAATTTTATTTATCCAAAAAATAAAATAGAATGGATTATTGTAGATGATTCTCCAGAAGATGAAAATGTAAAAGATCTACTTCCGCGTGATAAAAGAATCAAATATATACATATAGATTCCGGAAATGAACCAATGACAATTGCTATGAAAAGAAATATATGTATATCCAATTCTACAAATCCATATATTGTTCATATGGATGATGATGATTATTATCCTCCAGAAAGTATCTTAGCACGAATAAAAATTTTATTAAAATATAAATCTGAAAATATAGAATGCGTAGGTTCTACTTTAATAGGTACTTATAATATTATATCTAATACAAGTTCCATGAGTAGCGATGGTCCAATTAGTTTGTCAGAAGCTAGTATGGCATATACTAGAAAATTTTGGGAAAATAGACCATTTGATGAAACATGTATAAAAGGAGAACATAAATATTTTACGGAACAACGTTTAAATAAAATTATAGATATTCCATATAGTTTTATATTAATAGCAATAAATCATAAAAATAATTTTACAGATAATTTAAGATCTGATTATAGTGGAATATTAAAATATAGTGAAAATTCCGATAAAAATGGAGAAATTGCAAATTTTTTTGATACATGGGATTTGGAAACACAAATGTTTATAATAGATCTAAATAAATATCTAAATAAGAATCTTTGACTTAATAATAATATATGATTGAAATGATTTTAAAATTCTCACTTTTTATTACTAATCATATAATGATTGTGTAATAGTTAGATAACAACATAAAATTACAGAAGAAATGATGAACGGTATAGTAAATACAATCATTATCAACAATAATGATATATATATAAGTACTGATAGTATGTTATCAAATTTTTGCAATTTCATTCTATCTAAACAAAAAAGCATTACATGAGAAATAATAAACGCAGGTAAACATAATATTACTCCAAATAATGATTGTATGGATGAAATACATAAATATATAATATCATATATATTATGATAAATGATTTTTATTTTATGGTAATGAAAAAGAATTTCGTTACTATTCATTGTAAATAATGAAAATATTCATTTTAATGATTATTATATTCTTACATTATTATTTTTCAATTTTTTTTTATAAATAAATTTTGATTACAAATATCTTGAACCATTTGTAATCAAAAAAAATACATCCCAAATCCTTAATGGTAATATAATTAATACCATTGCATACAATACAATACATGATTCAATGACATCATATATATCAATGCAACAATAAAAATGTTCAAAAATCATGAATGATAATATACGCCATACCATTAAATATGATTTTATATAAAAAAGAATTCCATGATAAATTATCAACAGATGAATATATAATATATACATGAAAAATATAATACCTGCGCATGTATAACAAGTTTTATATTGTAAAAAATGTTCATTCGCACTTTATAGTGAATAATAAAATAGTATTCCTGCTATACTTTTAAATTTATAATAAAAATGTATTCTTATAATCTTATCTGTCAATTTTTATTCTATTGTTTGTTTTATAAAATCAATTTACACCTGAAATGATTTTTAAATTCTCACTTTTTATTACCTAAGTATATAATAATTATGTAATAAAAAAATAATAATTAAAATTTTATAAATTTTTTAATAAAAATATATGATAAAAATATAATTTATAAAAATAAATATTATTTTATTTTTTAGAAAAGTAATATTTATAATGCTTTAACAAATATATATTTTATCAATATTTTTTATTGTTAAAAAAGTGAGAATTTTAAAACAATTTCAGGTGTAACTTCAAGAATGTTATAAGACAAATTTTAAAAAAAACACTTTTTTAAGAGAATAAAAATTATTATATTATTTATAGGTGGGTTTAAGTAATTCTCGTATATCATTCGGAACCAAAATGGTGTATAAAAATAATATGAGTAGATTGCATATATTTATGTATATAAAATATCTTTCTATTTTTTCTTGAGTTTGACTAGAAAAATAATTATTCATCAATAAAAGTCTGAATTCATCATTTAAATGCATGTATAATACAGGTATAAATAGCATAAATAGATTAATATTTATATAACATGTCATTATATATTTAATAGTTTCAATAGAAATATAGAATACTATATATTTAGTATTTTCAATATTATATAACATCTCTTTTATTTTGAACTTTTCAACTTTTATAATGAAATATATTCTTATTTTATTATCTATCAATTTTTTTTTTTGTAGTAATAATGAAATCCGTCAAAAATAATCGATGGTAAATATGATATGAAAATGACCACTAAAAATATTATTAGAAGACCTGCCTGTATACAATCATATAGAAAGCATTTACTGAATAAGTGTTTTAATTTGTTAATAATAATAAATGGTAATGATAATAGTATTAAGAATAATAAGGATGTTACAATAACTCCAGCATGTATAGCATTATACAGTTTGTAATTAAAGATATTATCTCCTTTTATTTTTTTGTAAATAAATAATAAAAGAATATTAATCATAGTTGCCTATATAGTAGATTTTTGAATAAAAAATATTCTTATATTATTTATCTATCAATTTTTTTTAACAATAAAAATTATACCATTCTTTATGTAAATCATGACTATAATATAATTTTTTAATTCGATCTATCCAATATTTTTTTTTATTTTCATTATAAAATATTAAATTTACATTTGGAAATGGATAATCATAAGGATAATAATATATTTGATCATTTTTAACTTTATTAAATAATGATTTATTCTTCATAACTTTTTCATATAATTCTTTATTACTCATTATTGTAAATATTTTTTGAATAATATCAATATTACTAATATTTTCATAGTAATTAAACGTATAATTTATATTTTTATTTTTATCACTGATATATTTCTTGTGAGAAAAACTTCTTTTAGTATTATTACATATAGTATATAGTTTTTCTTCTTTACTAATAATAATATTATTTATATTAAATTATATAATAGTTTATTTAATATTTTTTCATAAAAATAAAATTTAGTAATTGTATATTTTTCTCTAATTTTTAGTATAATATATTTTCTATAATCAAAAACACTAAAAAGTTCTTTTCTGTTATTTACTTTATAATTATACCAATCATCACTTAATATAAAATCAGGATTTTTAAATATATTTATAAAATTCCAGAAATTATCATATTCTTTTACCTCTTTCGATGTTAATTTATACATATTATATTATTATTTTATAAAATAATAATTATAAAATATATTGTTATAAAATATATGGGTAATTTAATTAACACATATTTAATAAATATCAAAACATTTGAAACAATTGTAGAATGTAAAAATATTAATTGTAATATTGATAAAATAAAAACACCAAATGAATTGAATAAAATAAAAGAAAAATATGAAGTATTTAAAAAAAAGGATGGAGAATTCATAAAAAAAAATCAGAATCTTTTAAAAATATTAATTGAACTCTTTACAAAAACTTTAGAAAATAAAGAATATATCAATGATATTATTAAATACTTAAATGAAGTCGAAAAAAAATGCAATAATGAATATATAAAATATATTCAAGATCTGATACAAATAAATTATAATTGTGATGAAAGTAATTTTAAAATAAATAAAAATGTAAAAAATGATAATAATAGATTATTAAATATTATAATTACAAAATATACTAAATATATGATTGATAAATTAAAAATAAATAAAAAATTTATTAATATTGAGCATAAAAGAATTTATTTATTGAATCAATTTTTATATAATTCAATGTTTAATATACATGTATATGATGTATGTTTTAATTTTATAGATATTAAAAAATATCCATTTACAAATAAATATTTAATAAGTAAAAAAATTATTTCATTAAATATTAAAATTACAGAATTTAATTATTTATCTAAATTTAAAACACTGGATGAAAAAGATATTAAAATTATATATAAATTAAACGAAGATTATATAAATGAATATTGTAAAATATTAAAGAATATTGTTAAAAATAAAAAATATATTAAAGAATATAAAGATTTTTGTAATATATTAAAAGAAAAAAATGAAAAATCTTACACAGAATATATAAAAAAGATTGAAAATTTATTAAATATAGATGTAAGTTCAAAATTAATAATTCAATTTAAAAAATCTTTAAATATATTATTAAAAATTTGTAAAAAATAAATATTTTTTTAACTTAATATATCAAAAAATCCACCTTTCACTGATTTTTTAAGTTTTTTTTTACCAGTTTTTTTAACAACTGGTTTCTTAACTAGTTTTTTAACTGGTTTCTTAACTAGTTTTTTAGCTGGTTTTTTAACAACTGGTTCATCCTCTACTTTTTTTTCAAATGGTTTTTTTATTATTTTTTGAATTTTATTCATTATTTTTTCTGGTTTTTTATTCGATTTTGTAAGTTGTTTTTTATTTGATTTTTTTTCTTTATATTCTTTCGTTTCGCATGATTGATACACACCCATTTTTTTATATTATAATATAATATAATTATTATAATTTAATTTTAATAAAAATTAATTTTTAAATTAATTTTTTAAATTAATTTAAAAATTAATTTTTTAAATTAAAATATCTTTAAATATATTTTACAATAAAATTTAACACAATTTTAAAATGGACTTACTATAGAAATAATAAAATAAAAAATTGACGGAAAAATAATTAAAAAATATAAAATAGATAATCAAATATAAATTTCATTAAAATATGAGTTTAACTAAATGCATTTATATTTTCATTGATTTTAAACCATGTAAAAAAGATGGTACTTTCATGAATATTAAACCATCAAACTATATTTACAATGCAATAGACACTTATTTAAATTACTCGGAGCAACGAATAAGTATCAATTTAAAAGATATTTTAATAAATATTAGTATATTAGTTCTTACAGGTATTCTTGGGTTTAGTATTGAGCATCCAAAACTTCAAAATCTAGCTTTTTTAACCGCGGTATTCGGATGTTTAATTATGATATATATATTATATACTTATTATCAATTCTATTTAGAACAATATGAATTATTATTACTTAATATTTACAATGATATTTGTCGGAATATAGATAATAATTGCAACAATATATTATATTTTTATGGTTCTAATAAAGTTACTATTAGAAAACTAGTTGCTATGATTAAAATAATAGGTTTATTGAAAAATATATACTTTTCATTTGAAGAAACCGATTTAAAAATGAAAGAGTATAAAAAAAATTGTTTAAATATAAATCAAAATGACGAAAAATATTTCTATTTACCAGATTCTAATATTATTATAGAAGAATAAAATTTGATACATTTATAAAAATAAGATAAAAATATTTTGAAATTTTATTTTTAGAATAAAATAAAAAATTGATAGTAAAAAATAATTAAAAATATGAAATACATAACTAAATCAAATTATATAATGAGTTCAACTAGGTGTATTCATCTTTTTATTGATGTTAATTTCAGTTGTGAAGAAGAATACCGCAAATTATCGAATAACATTGGACAAAATGATATTATTTTATATTATCCAGAACTACGATATGGTAACAAGTTAAATATTTTTAGTTTGATAGGATTTAGTACATTTATCCTTTCAAACATTATTATTTGGACTATAGAAGATTCATCTACTCGTAATGTAGTTTTTTTATATTGTAATATTGTATGGATATTTATTTTGTATAAGTTATATTCCCTTTATCAAAACCAATGGTACGAATCAGAATCATTATTATCAAATATTTATACTGATATTCGTGGCAATATGCATACAAGCAATAATATATTATGTTTTCATGGTCCAAATAAAGTTGCTATTGGTAAAATTGTTGATATGATTAAAAAAATAGGTTTTCCTAAAGATCAATTTGTTCCATATAGAGAGATCAATTTAAAAATAAAAGCATATAAAGAGAATAATTTGAATTTAGAAAAAGATGATGAAAAGTATTTCTATTTATCAGATTCTAATATTATTATAGACTAAAAAATTTACATAACTATTTATAATAAAATAAAAATACATAATCAAATCAAATATAACTTCATCACAACGTTTTTTGTTTTTATTAACATTAATGACAGTTCCTTTTACACCTTTGCACACAATGCTAGAAACTTATTGTTATAAGATAATATATTTAATAAATATAAAAATATTTATTTAAAATATTAAAATTAGTTATTTCTATCTAAAAAAATCTTGTAAGGATAGTTACATAATAATATGTCATAATAATATGTCAAAAGAAGGTAATATTATATAAAAAAAGTATTGAAAAGAAGTTATGAGAGCATCTTATGAAATCGCGGATTTTATTAATAAATATTATACAATAAAATTAATAAATTGATATTTATATATCAATAAAACAATATTAAAAATAAGTTATTAAAATTAAATTAAATTATTAAATTATTAAATTATTAAATAGATGTTATTAAAAATAAGTTATTAAAATTAAATTAAATTATTAAATTATTAAATTATTAAATTGATGTTATTAAAAAATAAGTTATTAAAATTAAATTAAATTATTAAATTATTAAATTGATGTTATTAAAAAATAAGTTATTAAAATTAAATTAAATTATTAAAGTATTAAA
>Ga0214921_10004399_pt1 | contig 20762 bp, 14 predicted proteins | sample LL1505_MetaG_FD_177992 | JGI IMG/M metagenome (GOLD analysis project Ga0214921, IMG submission 177992) | Freshwater microbial communities from Lake Lanier, Atlanta, Georgia, United States - LL-1505 | ecosystem: Environmental > Aquatic > Freshwater > Lake | place: USA: Georgia | collected...
AATACATCATTATTCACTCCCAATGGCGATGGAAATAATGATGTATTTTTGCCAAAAGGCAGGTTTATTTCAACCTATCAATTGCTTATCTTTGACCGAGAAAGTAGGTTGGTTTTTAAATCAACCGATTTTAAACATGGCTGGAATGGAGATAACTTCCCGGCCGGTGATTATATATTTGAATACGAAGCCCAAGATTTAATTGGGAATAAGTATGCAAATGCTGGAATTGTAACCTTAATAAAATAATTTTGAATTTTGAATGCTTAATTTTGAATTATTTTCAAGTTAAAAATTTAAAATTCATAATTTAAAATTCATAATTCTAATTGTATGTTTAATATGTTTGACATGATGGGCAAAGTAAAAGATTTACAAGCCCGTGTAGCTGAGGCCAAAGCAAGATTGGCACAAACCACTCACACCGCCGAAGCTGGTGCAGGATTGGTAAAAGTAACTGTAACTGGTGCAAAATTGGTTCAAAAAATCACCATAGACCAAACAATCATCAAACCAGAAGATGCAGAATTATTGGCAGATTTAATTGTGGCTGCCACCAACAAAGCGTTGAATGAAATTGATGTAATTGCAAAAGCTGAAATCAAGAAAAGCACAGAAGGAATCATCCCTAACATACCAGGATTGGACCTTTTTAATGGTTTGATGTAGATGGAAGACGTAGCAGTAGTCATTCTGAATTACAATGGCAGGGCCATGTTGCAAAACTTTTTACCCACTGTTTTGCAACATAGCCTTGGCTATAAAGTAATTGTGGCAGATAATGCCTCAACGGATGATTCTGTTGCGTTTATGCAAACTCATTTTTCTGAGGTGGAATGTATTCAAATGCTTGTAAATAAAGGTTTTGCAGGTGGATACAATGAAGCATTGGCGCAAGTAAAAGCAAAATACTACATCTTGCTCAATTCTGATGTGGAAGTGACAGAAAATTGGATTTCTCCTGTAATTCAGGAAATGAAAGCCAATAATTGGGTGGCGGCACAACCCAAAATTCTAGCCCAAAAACAAAAAACTCATTTTGAATATGCAGGTGCTGCAGGTGGATTTTTAGATAAATGGGGTTATGCTTTTTGTAGAGGTAGAATTTTTGATACTGCTGAAATAGATGAAAATCAATACAATACAAATTTAGAGATTTTTTGGGCCACAGGTGCTTGTTTGTTTATAGATTCGGCAGTTTATCACAAAATGGGAGGGCTCGACGAAGATTTTTTTGCCCACATGGAAGAAATAGATTTATGTTGGCGACTTCAAAATGCAGGTTTTAAAATTGGCTATGTTGCCCAAAGTACTGTTTACCACGTTGGTGGTGCCACTTTGCACAAATCAAATCCATTTAAAACATTTCTCAATTTTAGAAATAGTTTATGGATGATGACCAAAAATTTGCCTGATAATCAGTTATATAAAACCCTTTTTGTCCGTCTTTGTCTTGATGGTGTGGCGGCTATGCAGTTTCTCGCAAAAGGCAATTGGGGAGATTTTAAAGCTGTTTTTAATGCCCACATGGCTTTTTATGGCAAATTTTTTAATATGCTTGCCAAACGAAAACTTATTCAAAAAGCTGAAAATAAAATAGAAACAATCTACCCAAAATCAATTATTGTTGAATATTTTTTAAAAAAGAAAACAAAATTTAAAGGCCTAAATTGGTTATAATTAGAATAAATTTTATACTTTTGAATCTAGCCTATTGCTAGTCAATATTTAAGGTATCACATCTAATAATTTAAGGGGAAAAATGAAAAAATTACTACTTCTTTTTACCATCACTATATCATATTTAGCCGGATTTGCACAAATTCAAACGCAAGCCAATATTGCTTTATTTAGCTTAAATCCAAGTTATTACAATCCTGCATTTGCTGGCTTGAGCGAATCTAACCTCAACTTAGCCATCATAAGCAGAAAAGACTGGGTAAGCTATAAAAATTTATCAGGTACAAATCCTTGGTCAAGTTTAGCTACTCTTGACAAAAGATTTGATGATAAAAAATTGGGCGTATCTGCTAATTTAAGTAATGTGCTGGTTGATCAATATAACATTGCTGATATTCAAGTAAATGGAGCTTATCATCTGCCTTTGGGCGGTGAGAAAAAATTGTCTTTTGGTATTAAATTAGGAGTTGCCAATTTTGCAGGCACTAGACCAAGTTTGCAAGACGCTGGGGATGAAACTTTTACTAAACCTTTTGAAGGTGGAAATCCAAACAGAATTGTAACTTTAATTCCAAAATTTGGTTTTGGCATGGTGTATAAAACAGAAAACTTTTTTGCAGGTATCTCATTGCCAGATTTATACACTTATGATAAACAAAGTGTTTTATATCCAAAAAGAGGAGGTTTCAATAGTTTTACCAACAGAAACATTACTGGTAATGTAGGTTATAAACTAAACTTAAACGAAGATTATTATCTACAACCATTGGCCTTAATTCGTTATGTGCCTGGCAATGAAACCAAAACAGACTTAAGTATGAATATTGGTAAAAATGAATCTTACTGGGGTGGTGTAATTTACTCACATAAAACAAGTATGAGTGCCATGGTAGGTTTTGTACTTAACGGACGTATGAAATTAAATTATGCCTTCAACTATTTCACTGCCATTTCGGTAACTTCTCATGAAGTGGGCTTATTTTGGGATTTAGAAGATGCTTTGTAAAATTTTCATTATTAAATCATTATAACAAAAAAAGACTTCTAGCTGAAGTCTTTTTTTGTTATATAGGTACTTGCAATTTTTTATCCAATTAATAAATTGACTGGCTTGCCAAGTCCAATTTCAAAAATTCTGTATAATGTTGATAGTTGAATATCACACTTTCCATTTTCGAGTCTAGAAATATAGCTTTTTTTTGTACCCACTTTTTCTGCTAATTGGTCTTGTGTCATGTGAGCTTCTTTTCGTGCTTCTTTTAGCATTTCACTTATTACAAAATACTGAGCCTTTTCTTCAAATTTTTCTCTTTCAGGTTCTCCAATTTTACCGTATTTTATGTCTAGCAGTTCGTCAAATGACCTTGCTTCCTTTATGTTGTTCGTTTTCATTGTTTTATGTTTTTATTTTCAAAATATTCTTTTTTTAGTCTTTCTGCTAGTTCAATTTCTTTTTTAGGTGTATTTTGTGTCTTTTTTTGAAAACCATTAAAAAGAACCACTAAATTTCCCTTATCAAAACAGCAAAAAATTCTATAAATGTTACTTCCAACTTCTATTCTTATTTCATAAATTCCATCACTTCCAGTCATGTGGTCTAAGAATTTTTTTGGAACATTATCTACATTACGAATTATTTTAAACACATACTCAATTTTTTCTTGAACTGCAGAAGATTGTTCTGAATAAAAGTCTATAAAATAATGTTCATGAAATATTATTTTTCTTTCAGTTCTCATTATACAAAGTTAACTATAAAGTTAACAATTAGCAGAGTTTTCTATAAGTTTTTTAAAAATATTATTTTTCAATTTTTAGCTTTTACAAGAAATAAAAACTACTAATTAATATATATCCTAATAAAAAATCCTCACATTATCAGCCATTTGTTCAAAAACTGGCATCACTTTGTTGATAAAATCTTCAGATTCTACCTGAGATTGTAATTCTTTTAAGCCACCCAATACGTCCGATTCTGCAATTTTGTAGGTTTGCTCAAGTGGGCCATATTCACATTTAATTATATATTTGTTGTTCCACGAAAAAATGGTAACTCTAAATGGCAAATTCGTAATTTCTGATACAATTCTCATAGTAAATGCTTGGGTTAGTAAAACAATTGAGGTCAAAAATAACTTTTTCTTTGCTTGATTTGTATATTTGTTTCAAGAAATTTATGTGATGATGAAAAATATTGTAATTGGTTTAGGAATAATAGCAGTGCTTTTGGTGGGTTCATATTGGTTTGTAAAAAAAGATGCCGGAAAACCCCACAAAAGATTGCCCAAATATGGCGAAATTGAAAGTGTAAGCGAAAAAGTAGTGGATGGCAAAACAGTTTTAGATACTTTGTTTCATACAGTTCCTGACTTTAAATTTGTAAATCAAAATGGCGACACCGTTTCACAAAAAAACCTCAATGGTGCAGTGTATGTTGCTGATTTTTTCTTTACAACCTGCCCAAGTATTTGCAAAGACATGGCAAAGCAAAAAATCAGACTTTACCAGGCTTTTAAAAACAACCCCCAAGTAAAAATACTTTCTCATACCGTAAATCCAGAATTTGATAGCCCTTCAGTATTAAATGCTTATGCAAAAAGATGCAAAGCAGATGATGCCAATAAATGGATTTTTGTAACTGGTGACAAAAAACAACTTTATGATATTGCCCGAACAGGCTATTTGGTTTCTGCAACCGTTGGCAAAGGCGATGCAGATGATTTTATTCACACAGAAAAATTTGCATTAGTAGATAAAAACAAAATCATAAGAGGCTATTACGATGGCACTAACCCCTTAGAAGTAAACCAATTAATGTACGATATTGAACAATTGCTTTTGGAAAAGTAATTTAAAATCTTACATCACATTTAGGCAATGCTTTATTAATTTTTTCTTGTTCTTCTTTAGAAATTTGGGTATTTACCAATAAAAGTGTTTTCAATTTTTTCAATTTTGAAATACTTTTGGGTAATGCTTTGATATTATTGCCTGTTATAATTAGGGTTTCAAGGTTTTTAAGTTTACCAATACTTTCTGGAATTTCATTCAGTTGATTATTGGTTAAAATCAAAGTTTTTAGACTTTGTAAACTGCCAATTTCAATTGGTAAACTTGTAATTATATTATTTTCAAGGTTTAAGGTTTGCAACTTCCCCCAATTTGTAATTTCTTTTGGAATAGAATTTAGTTTGTTATTACTTAAATATATACCTTCTAAATTTGGGGTTCCTTTAATGAAACTTGCTGGTATTTTATCAATAGAATTTTGTTGTAATTCTAAAATTTCAAGTTTAGGTAATGCTACTTTTTCGTTTGGTAAATTTTCTAATTGGTTACTACTTAAATATAAAAACTGCAAATTTTCATTTTTCCAAAAAGTAGAATCAATGTTTGATATTTTATTTTTACTTAACTCTAGCGTGTTGATTGATTTGAAATTTTGAAATTCAAATCCTATTTCTTTTAACTTATTGTCTCTTAGAACAATAGTTTGCAGTTTGGTTAATTGAAAAAAACTTTTGGGCAATGTTGTTAAATTGTTTTTCATCAAGTTGATACGAGTCAACTGAGGTAAAAGTGTAAAAGTATCAGGTAAAACCGATAAATTATTTTGTCTCAGATTTAAGTAAGTAGCTTTATCAGCATTTTTTATTGCATCTTGAAAAGAATCATATTGCCCTGATGAGCCATCGGTATTTTGCGCAAATGTACTTATTGAAATTACAATAAATGAGGTTAGTATAAATATTTTGTTTACCATTGGATTTGTAATATTTAAGATTCAAATATAATAAAAACAAAGGTCGATTAATTACTAACCGACCTCTGCTTAAATAAAACTAAAAATGAAAAATTATTTTACAATATATTTTAAGAAAGCATCAGTATTATCAATACTAACTTGAATTAAGTAAATACCTGAACTTAAACCTTCTACAGCTACTTCATGTTTGCCTTCAGCAAATGAAGTTGAAGCTATATTTTTTACCAATTTACCTTCTAAAGTATAAGCATTAACTGATACTTTTTGATTTGCTTTGGTTGTAAATGCAACTTTAGCATTTCCTTCAGATGGATTAGGGAAAATTGAAATTTGGTTTTGTGAAACAGCAGTTTCATTGTCAATTGCTGTTAAGATTCCACCTAAATTCTCTTTTCTAGCCATAACTAAAGTGTAGCTTTTGTTGAAAAGAATATTATTTCCTGCTGCATCTAAAGCTGAAACTGTATTAGTTGGGCTAGGGTTTTGTAGAGAAATAAATGCATACTTGAAATCTGGTGAGAATGTCATACCTGTTGGTTCGCAACCATCTGGTGTAGTAGCAAATAACTCTACTTTAGGATTATCTTGTGTATGGTTTGGTCGTACAACCCAAATATGGTTTTGGCTACCATCTTGCAATACCCAAAGGTTGCCTTTTTCATCAAATGTTAAGTTGTCATTACCAATTCCCCAATCTTCATTTACTGTTCCATTTGCAGTTGTTATGCTATAAATTTTACCTCCAACAAAAGTTTCAAAGTTACTTACACTAGTTACATTGTCACTAAATCTATAAGTACGGTTATTCCCTTTTGCAGTAAAGTAAATTTTGCCGTCTAGTGGAGATATTTCTACATCTTCAATACCACTAAACATTGTTGCTCCTAAACCTGCTGCCAATGTATAAGTATTGTTTCTGTCTGATTGAGTTGTATTTGGTACTTGTACCCAAGCTCCTGATGCAGATGTAGGTTCGTCAGCTACTAATCCAGCATTTAATTTTAATGCATACAATTTACCCGCAGATAAATCTCCTTTTTTATCCAATACATATTTGAAAACATTACCTAATGGATTATCTTCTCCCCAATAAAGAGTAGAACTATCTGCAGTTACAACAGCATTTTCGTGCGATGCTCTACCAGCTGCCCATATTTTTTGCTCTTTACCAGTACCATATTGTGGTATTTTGTTTGTTTTTGGGTCAATTTCTACCAACCAACCAAAATCTTGGTAACCGTCATTGTTTGCATCACCAGTATTTCTAGTTTCTTCAGCAGTAATAATTGTTCCCCATGGAGTTACAGCACCAGAACAGTTACGAGTAGTACCCGCTACTTGAGAGAAATTAATTGCTCTTGAGCTATCAACTGACCAAAGTTTTGTGTTAGGTTTATATGAAATATCAAGCATAGAAACAGCTCCAAAACTTGTTTCGTGGTTAACTGATAAATGACCTTTCACGCTGCTATTCATGTTGTCAGGTACAAAACCAGTAAAGTCGAAGTTTGTAGGAACTAAAGTATCTCCTTTGAAATTACCTTTGTTAGTGTATTGAATTCCAGAACTAAATATGCCTTGGAAAGCATGTGAACTTGGAATGTTAAACAATTGGTTTTTAGTATTTGGAGCAACCGATGTAAAGCAAGCAATATGTTGAGTAGCACAAGCATTAAATACAATTGATTTAGGTTTTTCTTTTAACTCTAAATCAAAAGATAAATCAGAACTTGTAAGGTCATTTTGATGAATTTCAACTGTTATTACATTTGTTCCATTTACTAATGCATTTAAAATATCTTTCTTTAAAATAGTGAAAGGAAAGAATGTAAGTTCATCATTTCCACCTACAGAGGCTACAGCCAATGTAGAATATGAAACATTGCCAGTAGGCATATTTGATCTTACTACTTCAATACCGTTGATATAAACTACAGCTCCATCGTCTCTTATTAGGTTTAATAACAAAGTATCAGCTAATTTAGATTTGTCATTTACTAAGAATGTTTTTCTGAAATAAGTAGTAGGGTATTGATCTTGAGCATTTTCACCATTGAAAATTACAGTTGGATGAGCATCACCATAACCAAAACTTCCATTAGCAACACTCCATTGAGCATCATTATATGCAATATCATTCCAATTAGCTGATGGATTCATTCCTTTGTCAAAATATGACCATTGAGCACCTTTAGAAATTGGCAAAAATTCTGCTGCTAATTTTTTGTTTTTTGCTCTTACGCCCAACCCAAATACTAATGTATCTTCGTTGACATCGGCTTGATGTAATTCTACAGCAATTGTATTAGTATCGCCATCTACCAAAGTATTTTTAACTGTAAATCTTTCCCAACGAGCATTAATAGGATTTCTTTGTGTAGCCATAGTGTTATAATCAACAGCATTTGCACCAACATTAAATCTATATACTTCATTTCCATTTACATATACAATAGCACCATCACTTGCTCTTACTGTAAATTCTAAAGAATCAACACTTGCAACTTTGTTACCTACAAATGCATTACGAGCATAATATGTTTTTTTACCAGTTGGTAATTTTGTTTTTACAACTCCACTTCCAAAACCAAGCAATGCTTCACCAAATACCCAAGCAGAGTCAGAACCTGTTTGTACTTTCCATTTATTGTCAATTGTTTTTCCTTCAGCATTGTATTCCCATTCACCTTGACCAACATACAATGGGAATGAACCTAATTTTGCTCTTGGTTTATCTACGCTAGGTACACCTAAATATTCAATTACTAATTTTGCTACAGTACCTCTACCTCCAGCTGCATCTTCAAAAGCATCAGCAACTCTTCTTCCGCCAGTGTTTGGTCCTTTTACAACAAAACCAATTGGGTTACCTGTTTTCCAGTTAGCTCTATTAGTAATTTCATTTACAATTGCACTTACGTCTGGTGATTTTTGCTTGTCAGTAATTTCACCAATTACCCAAGCTTGTAAATTTGCCCAATCTGTTCTTTTTGATGTAGTATCAAATTTTGAGATTGATTTTAATTCATTTTTAAATGTAGGTAATGAGTCGTTTGCTAATCCCCAAATATTTAAAGATACTGCATTTGAATGTGCTTCATCGGCAGCAAACTGAATATTTGCTTTATTAATAGTAGCACCTTTAGGAATATTTACATTTGCAAAACGGAGACCTATAATTTGTTGTCCTCCTCCTTCTGTAACCATTTCAAGGTCAGAGCTACCAAAATCGGTTGCACCTGTAGCTACATATTCTTCATTGTCGTCTGAAGCCTGGATAATTGGAAAAGTAGCCGTAATTGGAATGTAATATTCTATAATTAATTTAGCCACAGTTCCTCTTCCACCTGCTGCATCTTCAAATGAATCTGCAACTCTTCTTCCTCCTGTGTTAGGCCCTTTCACTACAAAACCAATAGGATTACCTTGTTTCCAGCCATTTCTAGAAATAATTTCTTGAAGAATTGTTTTTAAATCTGGTGATTTTTGTTTGTCGGTAATTTCACCAATTACCCAAGCTTGTAAATTTGCCCAATTTACTTTTGATGCAGTTGTATCAAATTTTGAGATTGATTTTAATTCATTTTGGAAAGTTGGTAATGAATCATGTGCTAATCCCCAAAAATTCAAAGTTACTGCATTTGAATGAGCTTCATCAGCAGCAAACTGAATATATGCAGATTGAATTACTGCATTTTTAGGTAATTTAACAGAAGAGAATCTTAAGCCAACAATTTGTTGACCTCCTCCTTCAGTAACCATTTCAAGGTCAGAACTTCCAAAATCTGTAGCTCCAGTAGCTACATATTCTTCGTTGTCGTCAGAAGCTAGGGAAATTCCCACTTCTAATTTTGCAGGAGCAATTCCTGGAGATACACTTAATCTTTTAGTTGATTGAGCGTTAGCTAATCCAAATCCTAATAGGCCTAAACCTAAAGAGGAAAGTAAAGATTTTGAGAGGATTTTTGAGTAGTTTTTATACATTTATTTAGTAAATTTATTTGCTACAAATTTAGCTTACTAAAAAACGATAGTGTTGCTATTATTTGTTAAATAATTGTTAAATTTATGTTAACAAAAAGTAGTAATACTATCTTTAATGTTAACTTTGTGTTAATTCTATGTTAAGATTTGATTAAGTGCAATTGTTGTCCCTTTAATTTTAATAAAAAATGTCTTTACCCTCTTACACAAAACAACAACTAGCCCTTCGCAATGGCCAAGATAAACCAGAAATTTGGTGTGCCTTTGAAGGGAAAATATACGACGTTTCAAAATCTAAACTTTGGAGAAACGGGAAACATTACGAACATTGGGCTGGGCAAGACCTTACTCCAGAATTAAAAGATGCCCCACATACTGCTTTTGTATTTGATAAATTTGATGTAGTGGGGCTTTTGGTTTAGATTAATACAATATTTTCTTGTTATAGTGAAATTATTTTAATTAAAAAAATATTTTTTGATAAATTTTATGTTTTGGTATATGGTTTGTACTTTTTGCGGTATAAAATTTTAAAACTATGTCAACAATTAATTTAGTGCTTTTTGCTGGGATACCGCTTCTAGCAATTATCTTTTACAAGTTTATTTTAAGAATCTTCTTTGGACTTATAATAGTGCCAGAAGATAAAATTGGTTTGGTTACCAAAAAATTTAGGTTATTTGGTAAGCAAGAATTGCCTGAAGGTAGAATTTTGGCCATTAATGGCGAGGCTGGTTATCAGGCACAAACGTTAGCTCCTGGGGTTTATTTCTGGAAATGGATTTGGCAATATGAAATTCTATTTCAGCCATTTATAGTAATTCCTACTGGCAAAATTGGTTTAATTCTAGCCAAAGATGGTGCCGAACTAGAAACTGGTAGAATTTTGGCTAGAAAAGTAGAATGCGATTCTTTTCAAGACGCTGCTGCTTTCTTAACCAACGGAGGTAGAAAAGGTCGTCAAACTTCTATTATTCCTCCAGGTTCTTACAGAATTAACACTCATTTATTTGAAGTGGAGTTGTATGACCTCACCACCATTCCAGATTATGCCGTGGGAATTATCACTACTTTGGAAGGAAAACCTCTAGATGAAGGCAACATTGCAGGTAAAGCAGTATTTGAACATAATAATTACCAAGATGTGGACAAATTCTTGCAAGAAGGAGGCCATAAAGGTTTGCAAGAACAAGTTATTTTGGCTGGTTCTTATTTCTTAAATCCTTGGTTTGTAAAACTTGAAACTGTTCGTATGACTGATATTTCAATTGGTCATGTGGGTGTGGTAATCAGTTACGTAGGTAAAGACGGAATAGATTTAAGTGGGGTAGAATTTAAACATGGAAATATTGTGGCAAAAGGCAGCAAAGGTGTTTGGGCAGAACCTCTTGGGCCTGGAAAATACCCTATCAATCCATATATTTTAAGAGTTGAAATGGTGCCAACTACCAATTTAGTCTTAAACTGGGCATCAGCAAGAAGCGAATCACATCAATTAGATAAAAACCTGAGTACTATTACTGTACGTAGCAAAGATGGTTTTACATTTAATCTTGACGTATCACAAATTATTCATATTCCTACCAACGAAGCACCAAAAGTTATTGCTCGTTTTGGTAATATGTCAAATCTTGTAACTCAGGTTCTTGAGCCAACTATTGGTAACTATTTCAGAAACTCGGCACAAGATGCAGACGCCATAGATTTCTTAAAACTAAGAAAAGAAAGACAAGAATCTGCTAAGTTTCATATTGGCAAAGTGTTATCGGAATATAATGTATTTGGGGTTGATACTTTAATTGGTGATATAGTGCCACCAGAAAGTTTGATGAAAACATTGACCGACAGGAAGTTAGCTGAAGAACAAAAAGTAACTTATGAAACCCAGATGAAAGCCCAAGAAACTCGTCAGGTGTTGGAGAAAGAAACTGCTATTGCCGAGATGCAAAAAGACATTGTGAAAGCTGACCAAGGCGTACTTATTGCCGAACGTATTGCCGATGCAAGTGTAAAAAAAGCAACAGGTGATGCCAATAGTGTTCGTATTCAGGCAAATGCTGATGCTGATAGATTAAAATTAATGGCAAGTGGTGAAGCAGAAAAAACAAGGTTATTGGCCATTGCAGAAGCAGAAAAAACTGAATTACTTGCCAAAGCTGAAGCAGAAAAAATTACTTTAACCGGTAATGCAGAAGCAGAAAAGATTTTAGCAATTGGTAAATCAAATGCAGAATCATACAAACTTTCGGTAGAAGCCATGGGTGGAGATAACTTTACTCAGCTAAAAGTAATGGAATCTATTGCAACTCAAAAAGTGAAAATTATGCCAGAAATTCTTATTTCTGGAGGTGGAAATGGAGAAAATGGTCCAATCAATGGTTTGTTGGGATTACAATTATTAGAACAAGTAAGAAAACAAAGTTCTGAGCCAAAAACAATAGCTCCTCCACAAAACGAACAAGAATAATTAGTCAAAATTAAAAATAGCAGTCAGCAATGGCTGCTATTTTTTTGTTTAAACCAAATTAATACAACTTTTTGTAGCACTAATTAGTATAAGTAATTTGAATTAATAAATTGGAAAAAGGGAATAATACTTGATTTATAATTATTAAAATGCTAAAAATCAATTTTTTAAGCCCAAATAAAACCTAATATATTTATGATAAATCTTTTTAATATTGGAGATAGTGCCGAACTCACTAAGCAAATAGAAACTTTTAAAAGTGAAATCACACGCTCTTTAGAATTTGTAAAACATATAGAACAAGGCAACTTAGATGCTGATTATGAAGGATATTCAAGTAATAGGGCTTCAAAAAATCAGCTTGCTACTGCATTGGTAAACATGCGCAATCGCATGAAAGAAATTGCAGAACAAGAACGCCAAAGAAACTGGGTTACAGAAGGTTTAGCCAAATTTATTGACATCCTTAGGTCAGATAATTCCAATCTTGATCAATTATATCAAAATATTATCTCTGGTTTGGTAAAATATATGAATGCCAACCAAGGCGGTTTATTTTTATTATCCGATGAATTGTATGAAGAAAAGCACAAACAGCTAGAACTTGTAGCCTGTTACGCTTATGACAAAAAGAAATTTTTAGAAAAGAAAATACCTGTTTTTGAAGGAGTTACCGGGCAGTGCTTTATGGAAGAAGAAACTGTTTTCCTAAAAAATGTCCCTCACGATTACATCAACATTAGTTCAGGCACTGGCGAAGCACTTCCAAGAAATGTTATTTTAGTGCCTTTAAAGGCTGATAAACAAGTACTTGGTGTGATTGAAATTGCTTCGTTTTTTGAGATTGAAGTTTATCAAAGAGAATTATTAGAAAAATTGGCCGAAAACATTGCTGCCACTGTTGCCAATGTGAAAACGGCTACCAACATGCAAAAATTATTATCAGAACTAAAGCAAAGTTCTGATAAAATGAAAGAAAAAGAAGAACAAATTAGAGAGCAACTTGCTGAAAGTAATGAGATTAAATCAAATTTGCAAGCCCGTGAAGATGTGCTGAACAATATGATGATTTTATCTGAAAGTGATGAATTTGGCAATATTACTTTTGTAAATAAAGTACTTTGTGAGATCTCTAAATATACAGAAAGAGAACTTTTGGGCAAACCGCATAATATTTTCCGTCATCCAGATGTGCCCAAAGAAATATTTAAATTACTTTGGGATACCGTAAAAGCAGGCAAAATTTTTAGAGGCATAGTAAAAAACAAGGCAAAAGATGGTGAAACTTATTGGGTGGATGCTGTAATCTCTCCTGTTTTCGATGAAAATGGCAAAATTTATAAATACGTAAGTGCAAGATATCCAATTACTAATCATGAATTTGCTGAGAAATTGTATCAGCAGCAATTGATTGATTTGGGGCTTGCATAAATCAAGATTTTGATAATTAAAGAAAATCCTGCTTTCACTTTTGAAGGCAGGATTTTTTATTTAATCGCAGATAATTACTATTTTACAAAAACAAAATTTAATTTTATTAAAATTATTAAATCATTTGCTTAATTTTGTCGCTTAAAATTTAAACCTTCAAATGTCAAATATCAGAAACATTGCCATTATTGCTCACGTTGACCACGGCAAAACAACATTAGTAGATAAAATACTTCACTCGGCTAAACTTTTTAGAGATAATCAAGTCTTCGACGATTTAATCCTTGATAACAACGACCAAGAACGTGAACGTGGTATTACCATTGTTTCTAAAAACGTTTCTGTTCGTTATAAAGATTTTAAAATCAACGTAATTGATACTCCTGGTCACGCCGACTTTGGTGGTGAGGTAGAAAGAGTATTGAAAATGGCTGATGGTGTGTTGCTTTTAGTTGATGCATTTGAAGGAGCTATGCCTCAAACTCGTTTTGTATTGAGCAAAGCAATTGCATTAGGTTTAAAACCAATTGTAGTAGTAAATAAAGTAGATAAAGAAAACTGTCGCCCAGAAGAAGTAATGGAATCAGTTTTTGATTTAATGTTTAACTTAGGCGCTACTGAGGAGCAATTAGATTTCAAAACCCTTTACGGTTCTTCAAAACAAGGCTGGATGAGTTTTGACTGGAAACAAAAAACAGAAGATATTGCACCTTTATTAGATACTATTTTAGAAGTAATTCCTGCTCCAAAAATTGACGAAGGAAATATTCAATTACAAATTACTTCTTTAGATTTCAATAACTTTACAGGCCGTATTGCTATTGGTAGATTAAAAAGAGGTATTTTAAGAGAAAATTCTCAAATTGTATTGGCTAAAGCTGACGGTTCATTCAAAAGAGTAAAAATCAAAGATTTACACGTATTTGAAGGCTTAGGTAAAGTAAAAGTTGAAGAAGTACTTCCTGGTGATATTTGCGCAATAAGTGGTATTGAAGATTTTGAAATTGGAGATACTATTTGTGATGCAGAAAATCCAGAAGCATTAGAAAGAATTGCAGTTGATGAGCCTACAATGAACATGTTGTTCACTATCAATAACTCTCCATTCTTTGGTAAAGAAGGTAAATTTGTTACCTCTCGCCACATCAGAGATCGTTTGATGAAAGAAATTGAGAAAAACTTAGCATTAAAAGTATTCCCAGGTGAATCTGAAGATAAATTCTTAGTATTTGGTAGAGGTATTCTTCACTTGTCGGTTTTAATTGAAACCATGAGAAGAGAAGGTTATGAGTTACAAGTAGGTCAGCCTCAAGTAATTTTCAAAGAAATTGATGGTCAAAGATGCGAACCAATAGAAACATTGGTAGTGGATGTACCTGAAGAATCTGCTGGTAAAGTAATTGAACTTGCTACACAAGGCAAAGGACAATTATTAATTATGGAGCCAAAAGGAGACTTACAACATTTAGAATTCGAAATTCCATCAAGAGGTTTAATTGGTATGAGAAGTAAAGTATTAACAGCTACTCAAGGTGAAGCCATTATGAACCACAGATTTAAAGCTTATGAGCCATACAAAGGCCCAATTGCAGGTAGAATTTCAGGTTCAATTATCTCTATGGAAACAGGGTCTTGTACTGCTTATTCATTGGATAAATTACAAGATAGAGGATTTTTCTTTGTTGATCCGGGAGAAGAAATTTACATGGGTATGGTAATTGGTGAGCACAACCGTCCAAATGATATTACTGTAAATACCATTAAAGCAAAACAGTTGACCAATATGCGTGCATCAGGAACTGATGATAATGCTAAAATTGCTCCAAAAAGACAGTTTTCTTTAGAGGAATGTATGGAATATATTCAAAAAGATGAATATGTGGAGATTACACCAAAATCTATCCGTATGAGAAAAATTTACCTTGAAGAAGGTGAAAGAAACCGTATGTCTAAAAAATCTGAGGCAAACGCATAGTTTGTAGATTATTAATATATTAAAAAAGGGTTTCAAGAAATTGGAACCCTTTTTTTATGCATTTTATTTCAATTTCAGATAAGTTTTGTGTTCAATTCGTGAATTCGAGGCAAACTATTTTTACCTGAAAAAGTAGAATTATGAAACATTTCCCATAATTTATAAATTCTTAACAAAAGCTTAACATGAATAAAATATGAAAAACTTGATACAAATTTCAAAATGATTATATTTGCCATAGTTTAAACTTAAAATTAAATCAGAAAAAAAATGAGCTTTATTGAAGAAATTTACGCAAGACAGATTTTTGATTCTCGCGGTAACCCTACTGTTGAGGTGGATGTAATTACTGAAAATGGTTGTGAAGGCCGTGCTGCTGTTCCATCTGGGGCATCTACCGGAAGACATGAAGCTGTTGAACTACGTGACGGTGACAAAGATAACTACATGGGTAAAAGCGTTTTCAAAGCTGTATCTAATGTAAATGATATCATTGCTCCTGAATTAATTGGGTCGGATGTTTTTGACCAAAATTTGATTGACAAAATTATGCTTGAGTTGGACGGTACTCCAAACAAAGCAAAATTAGGTGCAAATGCTATTTTAGCTGTTTCTTTGGCTGTGGCTAAAGCTGCTGCGCAAGAATCTGGCATGTCATTATACCGTTATATTGGTGGTGTAAATGCAAATACTTTACCTGTGCCAATGATGAATATTATCAATGGAGGTTCGCATGCTGATAACTCAATTGATTTTCAAGAATTTATGATTATGCCAGTGGGTGCAGAATCATTCTCTCATGCAATGAAAATGGGTTCTGAGATTTTTCATAATCTTGCTAAAGTATTAAAAGAGAAAGGATTTTCTACTAACGTAGGTGACGAAGGTGGATTTGCTCCAAATATTCCTTCGAACGAAGAAGCAATTGAAATTGTATTAAAATCAATTGAAAAAGCAGGTTACAAACCAGGTGAGCAAGTAATGATTGCTATGGATGCAGCTGTTACTGAGTTCTATGATGAAAAAACTGGCTTATACCACTTCCATAAATCAAACGGAATGAAGAAAAATTCTGATGAGATGGTGGCTTACTGGACAGAATGGTCTAAAAAATATCCAATCATTTCTATTGAAGATGGTATGGCTGAAGACGATTGGGCTGGTTGGAAAAAACTAACAGAGTCAATTGGTAAAACTACTCAGCTTGTTGGTGATGATTTGTTTGTAACTAACGTTTCTCGTTTACAACAAGGTATTGACAACAACACAGCTAATGCAATTTTAGTAAAAGTAAACCAAATTGGTTCTTTAACAGAAACTATAAATGCAGTAAATTTAGCACACAAAAATAGCTATAAATCAATTATGTCGCATCGTTCTGGTGAAACAGAAGATAACACCATTGCAGATTTAGCTGTAGCGTTAAACTGTGGTCAAATTAAAACAGGTTCTTGCTCTCGTTCTGATAGAATGGCTAAATACAACCAATTATTAAGAATTGAAGAAGAACTAGGCGAAACTGCTTATTTCCCTGGAAGAAAATTCTAATCTAGAATTAAATATTCTTTTTTGAAAGCCGTTAAAATATTTTTAACGGCTTTTTTTATGCTCAAACCTATCATTTTTCAAAGACTTGGTTTTAGATTTTTAGTTTAAATTCTTACAAATCAGAATTTTAAATTTTTAAAGGCTATTTAATTAATACAAGTATTTCTTGCCAAAGTTATATTTTAGCCAAATTTTTTGCTTACCTTTGCACTCCCCCAAGTATATACAACACAACAAGTGCCACAATTAAATTTCATTCAAGATGAAAAAAATATTTAGCTACCCAAAAGTAAAAACTGTATTTATTGTGATTTTTTCATTTTTTGGATTTCTCCATATGAGTTATGGGCAGAATAATTGTCCAGCAATCCCTAAAAACTCAAAATTTGATACATTAGGTTATATTAAAGCTGAAATTCCTACTGATCCAGGAAAAGCTAATGGTCTGTATTTAGGGCAAGGTACAGTTAATAGAAGTGGGCAATTTAGACCAGGTTATATACCTACAAATAGACCAAGTTGGGCAATTGCAATTGCTGTATCTTGGAACTATGCAAGAAATTTAGTGCAAAGAGTTGAATATCCTAAAATGGGATATTGGATGGCAACTTTAGTTCAAGAAACAGAATTACGTTGTGTTACAGGTTTATCATGGGATTCTCCAACCAAAGTACCTCAAGCTTATAACCCAGCAACTGTGTATGCAGCTCAAATCAACAACGGTTGTTTACAAATTGAAGGTCCGGGTTCTGCATATTCAGCTTTACAACAAGCATATCCTTACAATAGATTTCCAACAGCAAGTTATAAACCTTTAATCGAAGGTGTTGATGGTTTTGAATGTAGTGCTTTAACTAAAGTGTATTACGATATTTACACAAGTCAAATTTTTAACTATAACATGGGTTGGAATTTTTACAAAAACATTGACTGTAAATTGCAATACGACCCGTATGCTTACGAAAAAATGTCAGCATCATGTTACAATGCTGGGCCAAATGGATTTTTAGGTGCAAAAACAATTTTAGATAATACCGGTCCAGGTTGCTGGTCGGGCTTACCAGCAACAACTGCTGGTTATGGTAATGATATTGCTAAATGGGTATCGGTTTTTGAAAACAATACTTCTTACTGTGAATATCCCGCAGGAAGTACTTTTGGAGGATATTACAACAATAATATTGCTTGGTCTGATGTAACTGCATATTTGAATATTTTAAAAAATATGTATCCTGAAATCAATTTTGCTACCAATATGACTCCTAAAGTACAGGCAGCATTTATTGCAAAAGCGGGTTCAATTTCAGCTACAATTCCTTTTCAACAATTAGGTTCAGTGATTGATGCAATTATATTACAATTACCAATGGAAAAACCAACTCGAGTAGAAGGTTCTCCTATTGGAGGTAGTTTAGGTTGTGCCGGTAGCGAGATTCCTTATGGTCATGTTGAAGTTAAAAATGGAGGAACAAATTTATGTTTAGGTACATCTGTAACTTTAGAATTAATTGTTGATGCAGGTGGTGGAAGTGGAACATATCCTACATACAAATGGTTTAAGGGTTCAACTACAACTGGAACATTGATTGGTACTAGTAAACAAATTGTAATTACACCAACAGCATTAGGTACAGAAGTTTACTCGGCTCAAATCTGTAATAAAAATGGTTGTTTCACGGTTTATAGTAATACTCAAAACCCTTGTCAGGATTCAAGAGATATCAATGGGTTTTTAATTAAAACACGTAAATGTAATAATTGTGGGCTTGTAGTAACAGGTGTTGCAACTAAAACACCTTGTAAAGGAATGCCAAAAGGCAAAATTGATTTTACTTTAACAAATGCACCTGCAAACTATAAACTTACTTACAATGGTAGTAGTTCAAGAGGAACAATTACTGGTTCTGTAACAGGAACGGGAAGTACTGTTTCAATTATTGATATTCCTGATGGTGATTATAACATTGAAGTTGAAGATTTAGCTGACGCAACTTGCAAAGCATTTACAACAGTTAAAGTTGATTATACTACTTTAATCAATGAATATGTAGAAGCAAAAAGAATTTTACCAGGTGCTGATAAATGTACAGCCGAATTACAAGCCGATATAAAAGAACTTCCTGCACCTTGTAATTGGAAAGTAATTACTTATGTTCCTGCATTTTTTCAATGGGAAAACTGGGTAAACATAGGTGTTAAAACCTCAACGGGAATTTCTACTCTTGATAAATGGAACAGACTTGCGCCTAAACCAGAAATAGATGCTTGGAATGATGCCCAAATTAATGAACAATTTTTAACACTTAATACTGGAGATGTGATGGATTTTTTTATTGCTGTTACGCCAACTCCAGGTGCAACTCAGTTAATGCCATATAAAATCACTGTATATGATGAAAACAATGTTCAAGTTTATACTGCTACTGCTCCAGCAGGAGGTGCAAAATTTGAATTGCCTTACAAGGCTGGTTCATATACAGCCCAGTGCCCTTATACTCCACCAGCATATAACTTTGCGTGGAATCCTGTAATTAATGGTCAGACAGATACTCCCGCAGGTGCTGCAACAAAAAGTGTTGGTAAAGTTGCGGTTTCTGAAACAACAGATATAGTTTATACAGTAACTGCAACTAATAAAGCTAATGCACAATGTTTTGTAACTGATACTGTTTTAGTAAAAAAAGACCCAACTTGCAAACCCACATGCACAGGTACCAAACCTGCTACTGCACCAACTTTTGTAACTTCAAGCCCTTTAAGCATTTGTAGCCCTGCTACCACAGGAAGTGTACAAGTTAATTTACCAAGTATCGCTTTTTATCAATTGTATAACACCACAACAGGTGCATTTTTGGGAACTAGTGCAAATGGTAATGGAAATCAAACTATTGCCAGTGTGCCTGCTGGTGTATATGAATTAAGAACAGCTGGCACAGCAGCTGACTTGGCTACTGCTACTTGTTTTAATAAAACAACAACTACCATTACAGTAAATGCGGTATCTATCAATCCTACTATACTTACAACTGGTGCTGCGTTAAATTATTGCTCGCCAAGCGTAAATGGCGTTACCTTAAAAGCTAAACAAGTTACAGGTGCTACTTATGAATGGTTTTTAAATACGGTAAGTCAAAATACAGCAAATGTAAAAGACTCCATCAAAACCAATGCATTAGCAGGTGATTGGACGGTGAAAATCACTAGCAATGGATGTTCTGCTAATTCACTAATTACGAAAGTTAACGCCATTTCAGATCCTTCTGCAAGTATCACTTCTACGGATTTAAGTTATTGTTCACCAACTAAAACTGGCGTAGCTCTTAAAGCTACAGCTGTAACTGGTGCTACTTATCAATGGATAAAAGGTGCCACCAATATGGGAACAGCAAGTGCTTCTGCAGATTACAGTGGTTTGGCAGATGATGGTTCTTGGTCAGTAAAAGTTTCTGTAGGCTCTTGCGTTGCTACCTCAACTTCTGTTACTGTGAAGAAAAATATTGACCCAACAGTAACCATTATTTCTTCTGATGCTGATAATAAAATTTGCTTGGGAGATGCCATCACATTATCTGGAAGTGGGGCAAGTTCTTATGTTTGGGACAATAGTGTTTCAAATGGTACATCATTTACTCCAACATCTGCTAGCACTACAACCTTTAAAGTAATAGGAACAGATGCAAACAATTGTGCTGCTTCTGCATCAATTTCTATCACCATCTCCCCGCTTCCCGTATCCGTTATCACGCCATCCACTCCAAGATATTGTTCTAACGAAAAAGGAGTTACCTTGAGTGTAGGTATAGCGGCTACGCAAACCTACGAGTGGCAAAAAGGCGGCATCACCGTAACCACGGCCAATGCCGCGAATACAAGCCAATTAGCGAACCAAGGCTCTTGGACAGTAAAAGTAG
>Ga0214921_10004400_pt1 | contig 20759 bp, 19 predicted proteins | sample LL1505_MetaG_FD_177992 | JGI IMG/M metagenome (GOLD analysis project Ga0214921, IMG submission 177992) | Freshwater microbial communities from Lake Lanier, Atlanta, Georgia, United States - LL-1505 | ecosystem: Environmental > Aquatic > Freshwater > Lake | place: USA: Georgia | collected...
CAGGAATGATGCGATGAAAAATAGTTCCGTCGTAAAGCGGAGCAGTGGATTTTTCACCAGTTGCTGGATGTGTCCACTCAACTGAGCCATCAGCTAAGCCCAGAATGTTCTTTACGGTCTTTGGTGCGTGATTATCAAAAATATTTATGTTGATGTCGCCGTGATTTGTATGCAAAGTCATTGTTGAAGTCATGACCTAATTCTCGCACACCTTTACACTTCCAGCGAATACAAAACCTCTCAGACAAAAAGAATGCCCACGAAAATCGTGGGCATTCTTTTCAGTGGTTTGTTACTTCTTGCTGCCCCGAACATCGAGAACAACAGTTGCCAAAACATCTGCATGTAGGCGAACTGTGATTTCGTGACGACCGGCTGTTTTAATTGGTGAGGCAAGAACGATCTTGCGCTTATCAACGTCTACAACCCGAATGGCAGAAGCAATGTCTCCAACAGTGACCGAGCCGAAAAGACGACCTTCACTGCCTGCGCGGGCCGAGATCACAATTGGAGCTGCTTCAAGAGCCACTTTGATTTCCAATGCGTGATCTAGATCGCGAACCGAACGCTTGTTGCGGGCGCGCTTAATTTGAGTAACCTGCTTTTCGCCGCCACGGGTCCATGCTGTTGCCAGACCCTGTGGTACTAGAAAGTTACGACCAAATCCTGGCTTTACGTCTACCACGTCACCTGCACTACCAAGGCCAGTGACTTCTTGAGTCAAAATAAGTTTCATAAGTCATCTCCCCTTATCGTGCTGTCGATGTGTATGGAAGTAATGCGATCTCGCGGGCATTCTTTACTGCGTTTGCAATGTCGCGCTGGTGCTGAGTGCAGTTGCCTGTTATGCGACGAGCGCGAATCTTGCCGCGATCAGAAATGAACTTGCGCAAGGTTGGAATGTCTTTGTAGTCAATTGCTGCAGCATTTTTGCCGCAGAATGCACAAACTTTCGGCTTGAATTTCTTAATTGGTGGCTTAGCCATTGTGGTGCTCCTCTGGAAGCCCGGTTCTATCCGGAATGGTTGTTCAACAAATGTTGAGTTGGATGGGATCGTTCGTTAGAACGGAGGTTCGTCTCCTGCAGGCGCTGGCGCGGCCCAAGGATCTTCGGATGGTGATGCTGCTCCGCTGTAACCGCTGTCGGTACGTGCAACCCGACTAACTTTTGCAGTGGCATTACGCAGTGCTGGACCGACGTCATCGACATCCATTTCAACTACGGTGCGCTTTTCGCCTTCCTTAGTTTCATATGAACGCTGCTTCAAGCGACCAGTAACTAGAACGCGAGTTCCCTTTGTCAAGGATTCGGCTACGTTCTCGGCATATTGACGCCAGACGCTACAACGTAAAAACAGTGTGTCTCCGTCTTTCCATTCATTAGTCGCCTTGTCGAGCATTCGAGTTGTTGAAGCAACTGTGAATGATGCGACAGCTTGACCATTTGGAGTAAAGCGAAGTTCTGGATCACCAGTGAGGTTTCCAATAACTGTTACTACAACATCGCCCTGTGCCATTAGGTGCCTCTACTTCACGTCGAGACGCATGACTTTAGTGCGAAGCACTGATTCATTGAGTCCCAACTGACGATCAAGTTCTGCAACTGCTGCTGGTGAGCAATTGATGTCCAGTAGGGCATAGATTCCATCGCCCTTTTTATTGATTTCGTAAGCCAAACGGCGACGACCCCAGATATCGACTTTGCCAACTGTGCCGCCATCAGTCTTGACTACGTTAAGAAACGCATCAAGTGATGGTGCAACTGTTCGCTCTTCGAGCTCGGGATCGAGAATTACTACAACTTCGTAGTGACGCATACTGATACCCACCTCCTATGGACTAATCGGCCACGGTCTTTCCGTGGCAGGAGGGATCAAGAACCTTTAGTCTAGGGCATTTTTCCCCGGCCAAAAAACCTTATGCACATCACCAATCCGAACTGGATTTAGGTTTTGATCGGGTGGAAAACTTCAGGCTTAAGTTGCCAAGTACCCTTAATTCATGGGAAATATCGCTATTGGGTCACATGTCGGGGGCGATGATCCCATCGCTAGTGCCAAAGCACTTGGCTTGGACCACATCCAGGTATTCCTGGCTGACCCGCAGGGCTGGAAAGGCTCAGTCTTTCCACATGCGGACGGCGCAGCAGGTCTGAAGGCAAGCGCTGAAGCTGCGAATATCGGCATATACGTCCACGCCCGATACATCATTAATGTGGCAACTACAAACAATAAGGTTCGCATTCCTAGCCGCAAGTTATTACAGGTAGATGTTGACGCTGCTGCAGAAGTTGGCGCCAAAGCGGTAATTGTTCATGGCGGCCACGTCACTGATGGAGATGATCCGCAAGCAGGAATTGATAATTGGGTTAAGGCATTGGCCCAATTAGATATGAAGGTTCCAGTCCTGATCGAAAACACTGCTGGTGGAAAAAACTCTATGGCTCGTCGACTGGAATCCATCAAAGGGCTGTGGGGCGCTATTGGTGATACTGGGGTTGGATTTTGTCTCGACACATGTCATGCGCATGCGGGTGGAATAGACATGGCTGCACTTGCAGACACAATTCTTGGGATCACCGGTCGCATTGACCTGATTCATTGCAATGACAGTCGGGACGCATTTGATTCCGGTGCTGATCGTCATGCAAATCTTGGCGAAGGTTCAATTGGGATGGACAACATAATTAATTGTCTAAAGACCGCAAACGCCCCCGTAGTCTTAGAGACTCCATTTGAAGGAGTAGCAGCTGACTTGGAAATTTTACGTAAGTCACTGTAAATCTAAAGTTTGTTAGTAACCGATATCCATAGGTAGATCGAAACCATAGGTAGATTGAATACGTGCAGGTTCGCCAAATAAGTTCCGAAAAGCACCTGTCGTACGTTGCAGGTCATTCATCTGTGTCCTTCTTGCAAACTCCTGCTTGGGGGAAAACCAAAGCAGGTTGGTCTTCGCAGTCTTTGGGTTGGTTTGTAGGTGATGAACTTGTTGGTGCTGGGCTTGTTTTGTTACGCAAAGTTCCTAAAGTTGAAAAGTACCTTGCCTATCTTCCCGAAGGACCAGATTTAAACTGGGAAAACGCCAACGAAATCGAGCAGGCACTTGAGGCGCTAAAGGTTTTTGCTAAAGAACGTGGAGTATTTCAAATTAAAATGGGTCCACATACTTGGGTCAGGCGCTGGCATGCAGAAACTTTAAAATCTGCAATCGCACAAGAGAATGCAAAAGTAATTGGCGAGGTTGCGCCTGATGAAGTTAATGAAGCTGGCATTGCCCTGTTGAGTCAGTTGGCAAAACTAGGTTGGAAACAACGTAAAGCAGAAGCTTCGGGATTTGGTGACTATCAGCCACGATATGTTTTTCAAATTAATCTTGCTGGAAAAACTGAAGACCAAATTTTTGAGGGATTTAACCAACAGTGGCGTCGAAATATTCGTAAGGCTGAAAAAGAAGGTGTTGAAGTTCGTCAGGGTACAATTTCAGATTTAGGAATATTTCATACTTGCTATTTGGAAACAGCTAAGCGCGATCACTTTACACCTCGCTCATTGTCGTATTTCCAAACTATGTGGACTGCAATGCGCGAAGAAGCAATCGAACGAATTTCGTTAATCATCGCAACGCATCCCGATCACGATGGAGCGATAGCAGCGACCACGATGACTCGCGTAGGAAATCACGCTTGGTATTCATATGGTGCTTCAACTACTGGAGCCCGAGATCTACGCCCTAGTAACGCGGTCCAATGGGAAATGTTGAAGACTGCCCTTAGTGAGGGTGCGGATATCTATGACATGCGTGGCATCTCTGACACCCTGGATTCCAGCAATCATTTGTTTGGATTAATTCAATTTAAGCTTGGAACTGGCGGGTACGCGCAAGAATATGTGGGTGAATGGGATTATGTACTTTCGCCAATTTGGGCCAAGGCTTTTGATGCCTATATGTCGAGGCGGAGATAGCCAGTGACATTTTCGTTAAACGTAGATGCTCCAAAGTTTCGTAGCCATTTGGTCTCAGTAATGAATAGTTATGCGACTGCTGGAGCCGAACTGGTTCCCGTAGTTAAGGGAAATGGTTACGGATTTGGACGCCAGGAATTAGCTGGTGAAGCTTCCCGACTTGGATGTAATCGAATTGCGATTGGCACGGTTTGGGAGTTGGGGCAAACTCTTAACGATTTTGCAGGAGAAATTTTAGTTCTAGAGCCATTTAATTCCTCCGATGAATCTGCGATCTCGCAGTGGCGTCAACATTTGGAACATAGCGCAGATCGAATCATCGTCATGGTGAGCGACTCGAACCTAGCGACTGTGAGATCCGCTGGTGCGAAAAACATTTACTTAGAGGGAAAGACTTCGCTTTCCAGATTTGGCATATTGCATTTTGATATGCAATCGCTGCCCAATTTTGATGGCTTGAAAGTATTAGGCCTTTCGCTTCATTTGCCTATTGCACAGCCAGCTATCAAAGTTGATCCAACAACAGAAATCTCGGCTGCTTTCAATGGCGCAACACTTTCACAAAGCATGACTGAAACTTGGAATTGGATTGTTTTATACGAAGAACTATCTACTAAGTTTTCACTACCAAAGCGAGTAAGCCTTTCTCATGTAACTGAGAAACAAATTCACTCACTAAAAGAGATGATGCAAAGTTACAACTTCACTCTAGAAATTGAAGTTCGAATGGGCACGAGGTTATGGCTTGGTGAGCCAAGTGCCTTGCGAGCAAGCGGGACAATTCTCCAGATTCATGAGATTGAACATCGCCAGAGCGTTGGGTATCAACAGATAGACAGTGGCAACAACAAGCGTTTGATTGTTGTAAGTGGTGGCACAGCACACGGAGTAGCAATGGCTGCGCCAAGTAATGCGAGTTCGCTACGCAAACGAGGCATTGCAATTGCCGAAGGTATTTCTCAAGCCATCGGAAAAGTAAGGTCACCGTTTAGTTATCACGGCAAGAATCTAGATTTTGTTGAGCCACCACACATGCACGTCTCTATGCTTTGGAGTGATGATCCAACGCTTTGCGTCGGTGACTCATTAGATTGCAATGTAAGAAACACAACAACCAATTTTGATTCCGTGATCGGCCTCGATTAAATCCAAGCTAAGGTAAAACGTTTACCACTTTCAATGTGACATTCGTTCCAGGTAACGACAATGTGCCAACAGCAACTGATTGTTCCAAAACAAATAGTGGCAAAGATGTATCTGAGCCGATCTGTAATTCCAGAACTGGATTAAGACCTAAGCCCTGTAATGTCGAAATTGCTTGCTCAGAGGTTGTTCCAATCAAGTCTGGAACACTCACTGGTGCGTTGGGATCTACTGGCGCTTGTGATGGAGAGGCCGAAGGTGATGGGGTTTCGGTTGGGTTTGCACCGTTTGGCTGTCCAGTTGGTAGATCCGGGAACTTCTGGATCGGTAGATCCTTAAGCGCACCCTTCATGTACGCAGTAAAGATTCGAGCTGGGAATGACCCACCAGTTACCGAACTCATTCCGCCAGTTCCAGAAAGTGACGCTGGTTGTCCGTCTGGTCCATCTTTGACAAACATCACAGCGGTAGCCAACTCAGGCGTATAACCAGCGAAAAGCGCTGACTTATTGTCATTAGTGGTTCCAGTCTTGCCTGCAACGGGACGCCCTAAGTCTCTTGCTGCTCCTCCAGTTCCAACTTGAACAACCTTTTGAAGTGCGTAAGTAACTATGTCGGCAACATCAGTACTAAAAGCTTGTACTGGTTTTGGATTTAGTTTGTATAAAGTTTCGCCTGCGCCAGTAGTAATTGACTTTATGTACGCAGGTGAGACCTGCAGGCCACGGGATGCAAATGTTGCATAAGCGGCAGCAATATCAACCACGTGTGGGCTTGCGGTGCCAAGAGTAAAAGCCAGGTTTGGCTCCATGCCTACCGCGTCAGCAGGTATACCAGCTCGAATTGCAGCCTCAAGGGTTACTTCGCGTCCGATTGATTCTGCTAATTCAACGTAGGCCGAGTTGATCGAACTTTCAGTTGCCTTAAGTAAAGTAACGCGGTCCCCATATGACTGACCGCCGTAATTTACTACGACGTAATTATCAACCTTGGTTTTGTTCTTTCCACTGAAAGCGGTTGCAAGTGTTGCGCCACTTTCTATTCCGGCCGCTAGGGTAAAGGGCTTGAACGTTGATCCCGCTTGCCCAATCATTTGTGTTGCATTATTTAATTGATTGTCCAAGTAGTCTGCGCCGCCATACATTGCGACTACCTCACCCGTTTCCGGACGTACTGAGGCAACTCCAATTCTTAAGCCTTCGGTGTTTTCTTTAGGGCCTTCTTCGTCTACCGCAAGAATCATGGCATCTTGAGCTTGTTTATTAAAGGTGGAAACAACACGAAGCCCACCAAGGTTGATTAGATCTTCACTTACTCCGTTTTTATACATTGTCTGTCTTACCTGTTCGACCAGGTGACCTTGTGGACCAGAAAACGTTTGTGCAGGAGGCTCAGTTAAATACATAGGGAAAATGGTTGAAGCACGTTCCTCTTGACTTAGCCATCCTTGAGTAACCATTCCGTCTAGGACATAGTTCCATCTCTGCTCTAACCTGCTTAGATTCTCTTCCGGTGATAGAGCACTCGGTGCCTGAACAATTGCAGCGAGAAAGGCTGATTCAGCAAGATCTAAGTCCAGCGCGCGCTTTCCAAAATATTGATCGGCGGCACTTTCAATTCCGTATGCGTTTCTTCCAAAATAAATTGTGTTCATGTAATCGGCCAGAATTTGATCTTTGCTAATCAAAGTTTCAAGTTTGATGGAAAGAATCAATTCCTTGGCCTTGCGAGTTAGTGTGCGTTCTTGAGATAAGTAGGCGTTCTTTGCATATTGCTGAGTAATCGTGGAACCACCGCCCGCTCCAGAGGCACCCATCACATTCGTGACTACCGCCCGCGTGATTCCGCGAATGGAAAAGCCCCCGTGGTTATAAAACTCGCGATCTTCGGCGGCCAGCATTGCCTGTTGCGCAACAATCGGGATTTCAGAAAAATCTACTGAGACTCGATTGGCATCACCGAGCCGGGCTAGCTCAGTTACGCCATCGTCGTAATACAAAATTGTTGTTTGCGCAGTTGCGATCTCGCTAGCCTTCGGAATCGCCACAACTTTCACCGCGATCGCAATTGCAATAAAAGCAGATGCGATTCCAAAAACTGCAAGTAGTGCGAATACTTTTAGAGAAGGAATAAAACGCATTATGCCGCGCTTGTTTTTGCGGGGATAGTTTGCCATTCCTCTATTTCAACACATCTCTGGGCTCACGCGGTGGTGTACGCGATTCGCCATCGCCTAATACATAGGACATATGGAGATGATTCCAACCACATGAGGTGCAAACTTCGACAACATAGACTCGAAAATGTCCAAACTCATGAGCTAAAACCTTTAATTCGTTAGTTGTTTTCACTCTTCCTGATAGATAACCAAGATCGTCACCAAAGACATACGTAACGTGAACTAGTTCGCTCTTAGCGCACATCGGACACAGTCTTTCAGTCTCTTCACCGTGATGTTTTGCTGCCCGCAACAGATATGGATCCGCGTCGCAGACTTGCTCACGTAACAATGCATCATGTTTGATTTGCTCGAGTACAGCCCTACGCGCCAAAACGTAATCTAAAACGTGTCGGGGGCGCACCGGATCTGCTACTTCCTCGGCTGGATAAGGAATTGGGCGAGGTGGTTCAGAGCTAATTCCTCCAGCTCGGATTCCGGAAATACTTTGATGCGAACCTGGCCTACTCACCAGACAACCATAAGGCTGTTAGACCCTTAGGGCCGTGGCGAAGATTTGCTCAAAGCCGATTCTTGTGTATTCTTTAGATGTATCAATTCGATACATCTAAATTACCTATTTCACTGTTTGGAAACGCCATGGCTAACAGATCTGCTGCTCTTGAGCTAGCAATCCTTGGCGTGCTTGCCAAAACGCCACAGCATGGTTACGAACTTCGCAAACGTTTGATTTCGGTTATTGGGCTATTCAGCACCATTTCCTATGGTGCTTTGTATCCAACTCTTAAGTCACTGGTTGAACGCGGACTACTCGTTGAACAGGATGAGGTTGGAACTGGAAAGTATCCAAAACGGGCACGCATTACATATGCTCTGACCGACGCAGGCCTTGAACACTTCAATGCCTTGGTAGCTGATAGCGGACCGGGTGCTTGGGACGATGACACTTTTGCAGTTCGCATGTCGTTGTTTGGCCAAACTGAAGTTAGCACTCGTATTCACATTTTGCAGGGACGGCGAAGTCGAGTTGAAGACCGCTTGGCAAATCTTCAAACAAATCTTGCTAAGGGTCGAGAGCGCCTAGATTCTTACACTTTGGAACTTCAACAACATGGTTTGGACGCACTCGAACGTGAAGTGCGTTGGCTAAATGAACTTATCTCGCGAGAGCAAGCGCAGGGTGCCGCAGATGGCGGCAACTCTCAAGTCTCGCAAGTTAACAACAAGTAAGACCGTAAGAAATATTCACTGACAACTAGGAGGCTTACAGTGAGTGAAGTTAGAGTAGCGATCGTTGGCGTAGGAAACTGTGCATCATCGCTGGTACAAGGCGTTGAGTACTACAAAGACGCTGACCCGAAAGCATCGGTTCCAGGACTTATGCATGTGCAGTTTGGTGACTATCACATTAAAGATGTGAAGTTTGTTGCCGCTTTTGATGTTGATGCAAAAAAGGTTGGACAGGATCTTTCAGATGCAATTTTTGCAAGCGAAAACAACACGATTAAGTTTTCCGAAGTTCCCCCAACTGGGATAACCGTTCTTCGTGGACACACCTATGACGGACTCGGTAAGTACTACCGCGACATGGTTGTTGAATCAGATGATTCTCCAGTTGACGTAGTCAAGGCACTAACTGATGCCAAGGTTGATGTTCTAGTTTGCTACCTTCCAGTTGGTTCGGAAGCTGCTGCAAAGTTTTACGCACAATGTGCGATCGATGCGGGTGTTGGCTTTGTCAATGCACTTCCAGTATTCATTGCTGGCACTAAAGAGTGGGCCGATAAGTTCACGGCTGCTGGTGTTCCTATTGTTGGCGATGACATCAAGAGCCAGGTTGGCGCCACAATTACTCACCGTGTACTCGCAAAGCTTTTTGAAGATCGTGGTGTAACGGTTGACCGCACCTATCAACTGAATGTTGGTGGAAACATGGACTTCATGAACATGCTTGAGCGGGATCGCTTGGAATCAAAAAAGATTTCCAAGACTCAATCTGTCACATCACAGTTGCGCGACAAGATCGATCCCCGCAACGTTCACATTGGTCCAAGTGATTACGTTGCATGGCTCGATGATCGCAAGTGGGCATTTGTACGCCTTGAGGGACGCGCTTTCGGCGACGTTCCTTTGAGTCTTGAATACAAGTTAGAAGTTTGGGATTCACCAAACTCTGCTGGGGTAATCATCGATGCAATTCGTGCTTGCAAGATTGCAAAAGATCGCGGCATTGGTGGTCCAATTCTGAGTGCATCGAGCTACTTCATGAAAAGCCCGCCAGTTCAATATGACGACACTAAATGCCGTCAAGAAGTCGAAGACTTCATCACTGGGAAGTAAATTTCTCGAACCGTTGCGCAACGGGTGTAAATAACACGAAAGCGGCCTCCTTAACCAAAGGCTCCTAGTTCAACTAGGGGCCTTTGGTTTTTCAACTTCCGGTTTGGCATACCAAAACTTTTGGACAACTAGAGGTAGCGTGAATTATGTGAATCGGCCAAGTGTTAAGTCGTTATCGGTGTTACGCCACGCAAATTCACGTGAACTACTTGCCGTACGGATTTTTGGTCAAGCCGGCGATGGTCTCCTTCAAACGTCCTTAGCAACTTTTGTTTTGTTTTCTCCACAGCGTGAATCAGATCCGAAAAAGATTGCTTTAGCGTTTGGCATACTTCTTTTGCCCTATTCAGTTGTTGCTCCCTTTGTCGGAATCTTTATTGATCGTTGGTCTCGACGAACTATTTTGATTCGTGCCAACATTTTGCGGGTAATCACGATGATTGCAATTGCCATCGTTATAACTGGCAGTTCTGCGAACGTTAGCCTTGCAATCCTGGTTTTGATAAGTCTTGGCATCAGCAGATTTGTACAAGCCGCTCTATCGGCTTCACTACCCCATGTGGTTGATGGGGATGACTTAGTTCCAGCTAACGCACTTTTCCCTACCTTGGGTACGACGGCAGCATCACTTGCAGCAGCTCTCGGTATTGCTACCCAAAACATTTTGGAAAACTCAGATTCAGTGAATGCCGGTTTAGTTATCGCAGGTTCGGTACTTGCAGGAATTGCTTCACTCATTGCAGTCCGGATCACTCCAAAAGATGTCCTTGGCCCACATTTAGTTGAATCCGCAATGCGCGATGAATTTAGAAATGCCTTGACTGGCCTAGCGGCTGGCTTTAGATACATGGTGCGTTCCGGCAGAGCTTTGAGCAGTATGTTCGCTGTCGCGTTTCAGAGATGGGCTTTTGGTGCGTTGACAGTTCATGCCCTCTTACTCTCACGCAATTCGTGGCATACCGAAACCACGGCAGATCAAGCGGTCTTAGATTTTGGGCTGTGTGCCGGATCTGCTGCCACCGGGGCCTTTACTGCTGCCATCCTCAGCACGATCTTGCTGAGTGACCGTAGCAATAAGAACAAAGCTGGGTTAGACATTGCGCCACATCGTCAATTGCACTTAGTTACCGCGATGACAGTCGCTGTGGGTGTCAGCGTTGTGGTTATCTATGTCGGTTACCAAATCGGCACTTTGCTTGCTGTTTGCGCTACGGCTGCAACTTTAGGTTTTGCTGGGCAATTATTAAAAATTAATGCCGATACGACAATTCAGCGAACTATTGATGACGCCCATCGTGGTCGAGTCTTTTCGATTTTTGACATGATGATTAACGTTTCTCTGATTTTGGGAATTACCACTTATTCTCTGATCGATGGAATTAGGGAAAATGTTAACGTCGGTGCTGCTTACTCAGTTGTATTACTCAGTTGCAGCACAGGCTTAGCGCTATTCTTGCGTCGCAAATACCGCGCTAACAATTCTTCGATTTAATTTTGCGAGTTCCACCATGTTGTAAGGCGTTCGATCGCTTGTTCCCTTGTTAGAGGTCCTTCATCAAGGCGCACTTCTAATAAATAGTTGTAGGCCTTGCCGACCATTGGTCCAGAAGGAACATTCAAAATAGTCATGATGTCATTGCCATCTAAGTCAGGTCTGATCGAATTCAACTCTTCTTGTTGGGCAAGGAGTGCAATTCGATCTTCCAGGTCGTCATATGTTGCCGCAAGAATGGCAGCGCGACGCGGATTTCTCGTGGTGCAATCTGCTCGTGTCAATTTGTGTAATCGAATCAATTCTTCGCCAGCATCTCTAACATATCTACGCACTGCTGAGTCCGTCCATTGTCCTTGCCCATACCCATGGAATCGCAAATGCAGTTCGGTAAGTTTGCAGACAGCATCAATAACATCACTTGGATAACGCATTGCGGTCAATCGTTTGCGGGCTATTTTCGCGCCTACAACTTCATGGTGGTGAAAACTAACACCACCACCTGATTCAAACCTTCGGGTCTTCGGCTTTCCAATATCGTGAAGTAAGGCAGCTAACCGCAAAACTAAATCTGGCTCACAATTAGGCACGTGTTTAGTTTCTAGGTCAATAGCTTGTTGCAACACAATCAAGCTATGTTCATAAACATCCTTATGTTTGTGATGTTCATCAATTTCAAGTTGCAGTGCCGGAAGTTCGGGAATCACATACTCAGCAAGTTTTGTACCTTCAAGGATTTCTAGTCCAAGAGCTGGGAAAGTTCCCATAATCAATTTACTGAATTCGTCTCTGACTCTTTCCGCAGAAACAATCTTTATCCGGTCTGACATTTCAGTTGCAGCAAGTAAAACGTCAACCACGGGTGTGAAACCTAACTGACTGGCAAATCTTGCAGCTCGCATCATGCGCAATGGGTCATCTGAAAAAGATAACTCTGGTTCACGAGGGGTGCGAATAACACGTTTGATTAAGTCATCAACTCCCCCGAATGGATCTACGAAAGTTAGGTCGGGCAATCTCACTGCCATGGCATTTATCGTGAAATCACGTCGGACTAAATCTTCTTCCAGCGATGAGCCAAAGCTCACCTCCGGCTTTCGGCTTTCATCGTTGTAAACTTCTGAGCGGTAAGTTGTTATCTCTACTTGAAAATCTTTTTTTCGCGCACCAACAGTGCCGAATGAAATTCCGATATCCCACACCGTATCCGCCCAAGGAGTGACCAGATTCAGTATCTGTTCTGGGTGGGCATTGGTTGTGAAATCCAAGTCAGTTATCGCGCGATTAAGTATTAAATCGCGAACCGTCCCCCCAACAATCGCGAACTCAAAACCTGCGGCTTTGAACAATTGGGCAAGTTCCATGACGTCATGCATCTGGCCCAAGGCAACGGTTACCGCATCAGTTGCGATTGCCTGCGGCGATGAGTTGTTCATAACTTGACCTAGCCTAGATGCAATCATGAATAGTCCAATATTTGCAGGTATTCTTGGTTAGTGAGCCATAGCCAAGCATTCAAATCCTTGCCGAAATTTAGGTGGATCAACTTGGTGCCTGCGCGCTTCACATCGCTTCTGGGGATCCTGGCACTGGGAGTGGGACTCGCGTGTGCTCCCGAAGCGGTTTCCACCGCTGCCGAGAGCGACTCAATAGCAATTACGGATTTGAAGATTTCTTCGATGCCTGGAGCGGGTGAAGATTTACCAGTTCGCCACGTTGTTGTCTTGCGCGGAACATTTACCAACAACTCGGATCAAGTAATTTCTAAACTTGAGTTGGACCTAGTCTCAACTCCTGCAATAAATTCCAGAAGTCAGTTAGCAGAATTGATTTCAGACCCGACAATCACAAACAATCTGATCTCGTCTAACTTCTCTGGCGTTTTGCGTAACATTGCGCCTGGGGCTAAGAAAAAATGGCAAATTACTTTTATAGGTGAAGAAGTGCTGGGCGCGAGCGCCGCCGGGGTTTATGCACTTGGCGTTAAACCCAATACTCCTGGGGGCAGCAAGGCCACCGTAGTTACAACTCCATGGTTCTTTAATGCAGACATCAAGCCAACTAATGTGGCATTTGCTATTCCCTTGACCATCCTGAACAATCATTTGGCTAATGGTGAAGTTAAAAACCAAACGAGTGATCTTGCTGAAGCGCAAAGATTAACGAATTTGATTTTGAATCAAACGGATTCAAAGATTACTTGGCTGCAAGATTCAGCATTGCGCATTTGGGTGGACCAATTAGCAGCCAGTTCAGATTCAAACATCCCAGCAGATTTGATTGCCGCGCTGGATGACTTATCACCTAGTGCTTCATTTTTACCTTTTGGTAGTTCGGATTTGGCATCCTTGTCTTTGGTAAAGCAACAACGTGACTTGTTAGATGCGATTAACCTAACTCGCTCGATAGCTGCCAATCGTCCAATCATTTACGCGCCAATCCAGGGCCGGTCAAATAGCGAAATCATCTCCCTGCTAAATGGTCGTGGCATTAAGACAATCGTTTCAAACGAGTATTTACGCGGTAACGCTCAATTAACAACCGCTGCTGTTGTGACTTCTGATTCGAATTCGGTATTGGTTCATGATCTTGCTACCTCTTCATGCCTGTCTGGAGCCGATGAAAGTGATGCGGCACTCTTTAAGGCAGTCACCTGTGTCAAAAGTGAAATCGGAATGATGACTGCGGAATCGCCTCAGCGATCTCGCTCAATAATTTTGCTTGCGCCAACAAACTGGAAGATTTCAGCGGCGGGGATCTCCGAGCTTATTGCAGATTTAGATAACCAAAATTGGATGCAGCTCGAGAACTTAGATTTAGTCGCGTCGTCGGAGCCGACACAAAATTTTGATTCCTTAGGCGCTGAATACAAAAATAAAATAACTCGTTTAACAATTCGTCAGGCAGAAGAGTTACGAATCAAAACTGAAACCTTGGCCTCAGTGTTTGTTGACGCAGACTTAGCTTCTGGTTTTGATTCCTCTCGTATTTTGGGATTCTCTGAACTTTGGCAAAGCGGCTCGGATGCAACTAAATACTTATCTGAAAATCTCGCTCTGGTTGATTCCTACTTCAGTGCGGTAAGCATTCAAGCATCATCACGAATAACTACTCCAGAGGAAAGCTCCGAGGTTCCAATAACAATAGTTAACGAAGGTGATCTGGAAGCAACCGTGAGTGTGGCTTTAACTAGCAAGGCTACTTCTCGCTTCTCTTCTGCTCCGACTGAGTTAATCAAGGTTGGTAGCGGTCAACGTGTGACGGTTCCAGTTGCCATTACCTTGCTTGGCGCAGGTGTTGTGGATGTACAGGCACAGTTAATCGCCCCTAATGGCGAGCGCATTGGTGCGGTGCAAAATATGCAAATCACTTCAGCCGCATACGGTCAGTTCGCCCGTACTCTGGTGTGGGGGGCCTTTGGACTGCTAGTTCTGTTGGCTCTGAGTAATTTTGTTAAACGGCAAAAAGACCGACGTTTGGTAAAGAGTTAGAAAGTCAATTCACGAATAGGCGGTTTGAGAAGACAGTGTCATCATTCATCGGACAGACCTCGGGGATGGCGGCTGGCACTCTTGCTAGCCGAATCACAGGGATTTTTCGAGACATTGCTTTAGTTGCCGCAATCGGTACCGGAATCTTTTCAGACACATACTCCGTCGCAAATAGCATTCCAAACATCATCTACATACTTATTGCTGGTGGCGCAATCAATGCAGTATTCATTCCCGCATTAGTAAGGCACATGGAAGACGATGAGGATCAAGGCAAGCAGTTTACTGATCAGTTGTTAACACTTGTCGGACTAGTACTGACTGGGATCGTAATCATTGCGGTATTGGCGGCAGGTTTAATTGTGCACCTCTACGCGACCAGGCTCTGGACCCCTCAAGAATTTGATGTTGCAACTATGTTTGCACGCTGGTGCTTACCTCAAATATTTTTTTACGGGTTGTATACGCTCGCATCTCAGATCTTAAACTCACGTAACTCATTTTCGTTACCTATGTACGCGCCAATCATCAACAACTTAATTGTGATTACTACCGCTGCGATATTCATTTCAGCGATGTCTTCTGTGCCAACCGCCGAATCAGTAACAACGACACAAATAAACTTGCTTGGCTTTGGAACGACGCTTGGAGTTATGGCACAAGCGTTGATTTTGATTCCAGCTCTTCGAAAAACCGGCTATCGCTTTAGGCCAAATTTCCAATTCAGAAATGTTGGCAACGGAAAAATTGGAAACTTGGCCAAGTGGACCATCGGATTTGTACTGGTAAATCAAATAACTTTCTTGATGGTTTCAAATTTAACAACGCTGGCAAATGTATTGGTCTCTGGGGATCCTGATTCTGTTGCGGTTGGATTTACTTCATACCAAAAAGGCCAGCTCATGATGATGTTGCCGCATTCAATAATTACAGTCTCAATTATTACCGCGTTGCTTCCTCGCCTGAGTAGACAAGCGCATGAAAAAGATCTTTCTGCATTTGGCGGAGAGCTGTCTGCGTCCTTGAGACTAGTCTCTGCATTAATCATTCCCAGCGCGGTATTGCTCTTGGCAGCTGGTCCTTGGATTGGCGCATTACTTTACGGATACGGGGCTTCATCAACCGCCCAAGGTGCTGCCCTTGGCGTTGTCGCATCCATGTTTGCCCTGGGTCTACCAGCGTTTTCGTTGTTTTACGTTTTGCTGAGAAGTTACTACGCTCAAGAAAACACCAAGACGCCATTTATGATCAATCTGGGTTTCAATGGGCTACACATTGCTATCGGCTTTAGCCTTTTTATACTTTTTAGCCGCATGGGTAATGGATTTCAAGTTGCTGGCCTAGCTCTGGGTTATTCCATCGCTTACGCGATTACTTGTGGGCTGACTTGGCATCGAATTGGAAAACGCGTACCTGAAATTCGAAAAACTGGCCACTTGCGTCTAATTATTAGAGTTACGGCAGCCAGTATCTTGGCAGCGCTCTTTTCATACACGTTGGTGCGAGTCATGATCGCCAATCAGTCCGACATGTCTGCATTGCGAACTGGTTTCGCGATTGGAATTTTTACTTCGGTGTTCTCGTTGACCTACCTTGGACTAGCAAAAGCGTTGCGCATCTCTGAAGTCTCAGCAGTGCTGGCGTTAGTACGTAGAAAATAGACAACTAAACTGCAATCATGAGTGGCGTAACCGATCGGATCTTTGATGGTCGCTATGCCTTAGATGTTCAAGTAGCTAGTTCCTTGAGTTCGCCAATCTGGCGCGCTATGGATTTGTCCTTAAAACGTTGGGTGAATTTAATTCTGTTACCCGCCTCAGACCTTCGAAGCGTTAAGTTATTGCAGGAATGTCAACTTGCCGCAGCTAATGACCGTCGCGATGTGGTTTCGATCCTAGATGTAATCCCAGATGGAAAAATTGCAAATGCAAATTCTTCGTCGTCGCAAGATCGTTACGTCGGAATAGTCACTGAATGGTTAGATGGCGAAACTTTAGATCGACTCATTATTCGTCGCGGTGAAGTTTTGCCGGCAGAACAAGCCCTAAAGCAACTTAGAACTATTGCTAACACTTTAATGCATGCACATTCTTTGAACATTTTTCATAGCCGCCTTCGTCCGCACAATGTAATTTTTTCGCCAGGCCAAGAGGTTCGACTTGCTGGATTTGGAGTTGATTCCGCATTGTTGGGACCGGATTCCAAAGATGGCGTTGCACAAGATATAAAAGGTCTTGGTCAATTACTTTTCGTGATGGTTACCGGAATGTGGCCATTCGGTAGCGTCGATTCACTCCCGGCGGCCTTAAGTGATGGAACCGAACTTGTTTTGCCGAGCCACGTGCACGGTGGTGTCAGACCATACATCGATCGGCTTTACCAGCAAACTCAGGATGGTACTTATGCATCAATGCGCCAGGTACTTAATGCGTTATCCGTTGGCGAAGCCGAAGAATCAGAGAGCTTTCAAAATCGAGTCTCGCGATTAACGGCAAGCTCAGTAACTTGGTCTCCACCTAAATCTACAGAACCTCGCAGATTCCGTTCGACCTTAATAGCTGGATTGTCAGTTTTACTTTTTGGTTGGGTTGGTTGGCAATTGTTGACAAACAATTTTCAGAGATTAGATGCCAGCATTGCTTTGTTGGAATCGCCACTGCCAAGTATTTCTGTTTCCCAAGAAACTGGTGAACTCGCCACGATTGTCGCAACTACTATTTATGACCCTTTTGGTGATCAATCCGAGAATGAAGAGCGAGCGTCACTTGCTATCGACGGTGACAGCGAAACGGCATGGACCACCGACAGCTATCGACAAGCTGACATGTCAGACAAAGCTGGTGTTGGGCTATTGCTCGATTTGGGTACTGCTCAAGACGTATACGGTGTCGAGATCGACTTCACGTCTTTTGGCCACTCTGCTGAAATTTATGTTACTGATTCCAGAGAACCCGATTTTGCATCTGAGATCAAATTTGGTGATGTTGATCCAAGTAGTAGTTCCAGCACGATCAAGGTCTTGAATGCAGTATCCGGAAGGTATGTTTTGATTTGGCTCACGCCTGATCTACCTGCATCTGACTCGGGTGAATTCCAAGGTGGGATTTCTGAGGTTAGAGTCCGTCTCTAATTCAGCCTGCAATTAATCCAAGGTGGCACTCCGCTAGGTCTGTGAAGCGGCTCTTGAGTTAGTAAACTCGGGGTATCTCAATCTAAGGAAAACAAATGTCACAAGACATAAATGACCTAATAATCATTGGCTCTGGGCCAGCTGGATATACCGCTGCAATTTACGCTGCTCGCGCGCAACTTAAGCCAATTGTTTTCGAAGGTGCTGTTACTGCAGGTGGCGCACTAATGAACACAACTGAAGTTGAAAACTTCCCTGGCTTCCAGGACGGAATCATGGGTCCTGCACTTATGGAAAACATGCGTGCTCAGGCGGTGAGGTTTGGCGCAAATTTGATCACCGACGATGTGACTGTTGCCAACCTAACAGGAGAAATAAAAACTGTTGTTGACGGTGAAGGCCGAGAATACAAAGCACACTCGGTAATTTTGGCTACTGGTTCGAGTTACCGCGAGCTTGGGATTGAGAATGAAAAGCGCCTTTCAGGTCATGGCGTTTCGTGGTGTGCAACTTGCGATGGCTTTTTCTTCCGTGATCAGGACATTGCGGTTGTGGGTGGTGGTGATTCTGCGGTTGAAGAGGCTACTTTCTTAACGCGCTTTGCAAGAAGTGTCACCATGATTCACCGTCGGGACGAGTTGCGAGCCAGCAAGATCATGGCCGAGCGAGCGCACAACGATCCAAAGATTAGTTTCGCCTGGAACAGTGAGGTTACAGAATTGCATGGGGATGCAAAACTTTCTGGCATAACCATTCGTGATATCAACACAGGTGACACCCGGGAGCTTTCGGTAACAGGCTTGTTTGTGGCAATTGGTCACGATCCGCGTTCCGAATTGCTTAAGGGACAGGTCGATCTTGATCCTGCGGGTTACGTGCTAACCGGCGCGGGAACTACAGCTACAAACCTTTCGGGAGTTTTTGCATGTGGCGATCTGGTTGACCATACCTACCGTCAAGCGATTACTGCGGCCGGTACTGGTTGCAGTGCCGCACTTGATGCAGAGCGCTTTTTATCCAGTCTGCACAGCAACTAATTCACCACATATTCGATAAATCAAATGGTTAATCGCTAACCACTTATGCTTGAAGAACTAGGAACAATAGGAGTAAAAATGGGCGCAACAGCAGCCGTAACAGATGCATCGTTTGCCGACGATGTTTTGATGAGTGACAAACCAGTACTAGTTGATTTTTGGGCTGAATGGTGTGGCCCATGCAAAATGATTGGTCCAATCCTGGAAGAGATTGCTACCGCTCACGGTGACAAACTCACAATCTTAAAATTAAACGTAGATGAGAATCCTGCCACTGCCGCAAACTACGGAGTGACTTCGATTCCGACAATGAACGTTTATCTAAATGGTGAGATCGTTAAGCAAATTATTGGTGCAAAGCCAAAAGCTGCCTTACTTGCAGATCTTGCTGAGTTCATTTAAGTAACTAATGACCGTAACGATCCTGCGGCGCGGCGATCAAGGGCCGGCAGTAACAGAGGTTCGTGATCGGTTAGTTCGTCTTGGGCTCTTAAGTTCAAACGCCAGCGCAGCAGCAGATGTTTTCGACGACATCTTGCTAGCTGCGCTGCGTTATTTTCAGCAAACGCGCGGATTAACCGTTGATGGCTTAGTTGGTCCGCAAACTTTTCGCAGACTTGATGAAGCGCGTTGGAAAATTGGTGATCGGGTCTTGAGTTTTACTCCCGGTCACGTTATACACGGCGAAGATGTTGCGCAATTACAACAAAGACTAATCGAGCTTGGTTTCGCGCTTGATCGCGTTGATGGAATATTTGCCAAGAGCACCGACTCTGCAGTCCGCGAATTCCAGAGAAGTGTTGGCCTAGATGTTGATGGGATTTGCGGCCCAGCATTTTTTCGCGCTTATCAAAGATTGGCTAGAACCATAGCTGGCGGTAGTCAAGAAAATCTGCGTGAACTTTCTACTGTTGCTAATTTTGGAAAGACTCGAACAGTAGAAACCTGCTCTATTCTGCTTGACCCCAGTGATCTTGCGGAGCAGTTGATCGATAGCGATTACACACATGCCGACATTTGTTGGGATGTAGCCTCTCGCCTGGAAGGGCGATTGGGCGCGATGGGCACATTGGTCCTGCTAACGCGTCCCGAATCCGGGCAAGTTGATGGTGAACGAACTAGGGCGAGCCTTGCCAATGAGAGCAGTGTTGATCTAATCATCGGTTTGGGCCTTGACCGACATGAGAACCCATTGGCTCAAGGGGTTGCTTCTTATTACTTTGGCCACCAGTATTCCCGCTCGGCCACTGGAATGCGGTTGGCTGAGATTGTTCAGGAAGAAGTCAGTTCGCGCACCCTCTTGACGGATTCCAGATCTCATGCGAAAACTTGGGACCTGCTTCGCTTAACCAGAATGCCGAGTATAAAAGTCGAGTTAGGTTACGCAACCAGTCCGCGCGACAGTGCCCTGTTGTCCCAGGCTGAAACCAGAGACCATATTGCAGCCGGCTTGAGTTCAGCCATCACTCGAATTCTGGCACCAAGAATCGGCTAAATCCTTAATGTGACCTATGTCACATTTATTCTTCCTACACAGGTTGTTCACATGTGGGTAAGTGAATTACTTAAGTGGCTCACCAAACATGCCGCGCTGCTTTGGATCAATGACGTCAACGATTCTTTGCAAATCCTCCAAAGTCGCGAACTCAATGATTACCTTGCCTCGGGATTTACCAACTTGAACCGTAACTCTGGTGTCAAGGCGTTCTGATAATCGATCCCCCATGGATTTCAGTCCTGGGGCACTGATCTTGCCTGCTGATTTCTTTGCCGTTGGTTTTTGTTGCTTATCGTCTTGTCCCAAAGAGACAATTTCTTCCACAGTTCGAACCGAAAGACCTTCGGCAACAATTCGGCTTGCTAGTCGCTCAATCGCGCCGGCATCCTTGAGGCCAAGCAACGCCCTGGCGTGCCCTGCCGAAATAACTCCAGCCGCAACTCGACGTTGCACAGCTAGTGGCAAATTCAGCAGGCGGAGCGTG
>Ga0214921_10004401_pt1 | contig 20756 bp, 23 predicted proteins | sample LL1505_MetaG_FD_177992 | JGI IMG/M metagenome (GOLD analysis project Ga0214921, IMG submission 177992) | Freshwater microbial communities from Lake Lanier, Atlanta, Georgia, United States - LL-1505 | ecosystem: Environmental > Aquatic > Freshwater > Lake | place: USA: Georgia | collected...
TCTTTGATCGCTTCTATTTCGTTAGACATTATTTAAATTATCTCGCCTTCATCGCTAGCCAAACTGCAACACCAACTAGCAGTCCGAGTCCGAGTGTCCATACCAACAAACCTTCAGTAACTGGACCCACGCGACCAAGGGCGGCGCCGCCTAACTGTGGTTCTGATTCTGCAGCTTTGATCCATTTAATAATTGAAAGTTTTTCTTCGGGAGTGATTGTCTTATCGGAGAAGACTGGCATTGATTGTGGACCAGTAATCATCGCTTCATAAATATGGCGAGGTTCAACGCCCATCAAGGTAGGAGCATATTTACCTTGAGTAAGTGCTCCACCCTGTGCTGCAAAGTTGTGGCACATCGCGCAGTTAGTGCGGAAGAGTTCGCCACCCTCGGCAGTTGATCCATCGCGTTCGTAATTTAACTGCGCTTCACCCGGAACTTCAGGGCCAGGAGCAAGGGATGCTACATATGCGGCCAGCGCTTCTACTTGCTTCTCGTTGTAGATCGGCTGCTTGCGCATCGCCTGTACGCTCATATCGGCCATCGGCATACGCCCTGTTGCTACTTGGAAATCAACAGATGCAGCTCCCACGCCGATAAGAGAAGGAGCGACAGCGCCACCTTCGGCATTTAAACCGTGGCAGGAAGAACAGCCCTTTAGAAATATCTGCTTTCCTTCTTCGATAAGCGCACTTTTTTCAGCCGCAGACAGCGGAGTACTCGTGGCTGCTCCCGCTACTGAAAAGGTCGTTCCGATCGAGAGCAACGCTAAAACCAAGAGAAGTGGTGCAACCGCACGGTGTCTGCGAAAACGTGAGAGACGCTTCAAGTTATCTTCCATTTCTACCTAGTTATCAATCACTTAATCAAATAAATCGCAGCAAAAAGCGCGATCCAAACTACATCAACAAAGTGCCAGTAATACGAAACAACAATTGCAGTTGTCGCTTGGTTATGTGTGAAGCGACGAGCCTTGGCAACGCGCACCATTACGATCAAGAATGCGATCAATCCACCCGTTACGTGCAGACCGTGGAATCCGGTAGCAATATAGAAAACTGATGTGTATGCATTAGTTGAGAGCGCTAGTCCTTCCGCAGTCAGCGCCGCATACTCGTAAATCTGACCAGAGATAAAGAAGGCACCCATCAAGAAAGTTAATGCAAACCATTCACGCATGCCCCACGATTTAACGTTAAAGATTGAACCAGTTCGTCTGGCTTGGAAACGTTCGGCGGCAAAGACACCAAACTGACAAGTAACTGATGAGAGAACTAGAACCGTTGTGTTAAGCGCTGCAAAGGGAATATTTAGGACTTCAGTTGACTCCAGCCAGATCTTCGGACCTTGCACTGCGCGAGTTGTGAAATACATTGCAAAGAGAGCCGCGAAGAACATAAGTTCGCTGGAGAGCCAGACGATTGTTCCGACCGCCACCATATTGGGGCGATTAATCTTGTGATGGTCGGCAAGAGTTGAGCTGGTCATGGGGCAAGTATCCCTGAAAGTACGCTCACCCACCTAGTTATAGCCTCGGTTCTAGCCCCAAAAATGGGCAAACTCTTGGTGAAACGGGTCACGCAATTTAACCCCTGAAATCTGGCGAAGTTGGGCTTTCTCTTTGATTAGAATGAGACACATGAGTTCGCCACGTAAGCCGGTAATCATCGTTTACTCAGATGATTCTGCGGTGCGCCAGGCGATCGTTTCAGCGCTGGGTAAGAAAGTTGCCAGCGATCTCCCCGAACACCACATTGAAGAGTTTGCAACCGGCCCTGCCCTGCGCGCCTTCGTCGACCGCAAGGTGGCATCAGGTAATTCACCTGCTGATCTGTTCATCCTAGATGGCGAAGCGGTGCCTGAAGGCGGGATGGGAATTGCCCGCCAATTAAAGGATGAAGTATTTAACTGTCCGCCAGTATTGCTGATCACAGGACGACGGGAAGATGCATGGCTTGCGGCTTGGTCACGTGCTGAAGCAAGTGTTATTCATCCAATTGACCCCTTTACTTTGGCGAACACCGCAGCAGGGCTAATGCGCACTCGCGAAATAGCTACCGCTTAGTTTCGTCACGAAAGAATATTTTTTATGAGCTCACTTGATTGGGCAGCCGTTATCGCAAAGTTGGAAAGCGGTTTAGATCTTGAGCCGAGCCAAGCACAAGCGGTGATGCGGGAAGTCTTGGAAGATCGTGCCGATAAAGAACTGTTGAAATCTTTTCTGTTAGCGCTCAAAGATAAGGGTGAAACTGCCGAAGAAGTTGGAGCGCTGGTTTCTCAGATGTACGAGTTTTGCTCACCTATATCAATTCCTGATCGCGCTGTAGATACCGTGGGCACAGGTGGTGATGGCGCACATACGATAAATATTTCAACGACCGCGGCGATCATCGCAGCTGCCGCCGGATCTCGCGTTGTAAAGCACGGAAACCGTGCGGCATCATCTAAGTCTGGTGCGGGAGATCTTCTTGAAGCCCTGGGTGTTGCGATCAATATTGATGGCGAAAAGGTTGCCAAGACTGTTGCCGCATTGGGGATTGGATTTTGTTTTGCACCGGTCTTTCATCCAGCGATGCGATTTGCAGCACCTGCTCGAAAAGAACTGGGAACGGCGACGGTCTTCAATATTTTAGGACCGCTGGCAAACCCTGCCAGACCAAAAGCGGCCGCGATTGGCGTTGCCAATGATCGGATGCACCTAGTCATGGCGCAGGTTTTAGTAGAACGTGGAGTTGAGGGATTTGTCTTTCGTGGTGATGACGGACTCGATGAGATAACTCTCGCGACAACTACATCAGTGTTAACTATCGGTAATGGACAAATTGCAAGTGATCGAGTTGATGCCAGCGATTTCGGTCTCACCAACGCTCCGATTTCGGCGCTAGTTGGTGGCGATGCCAATGAGAACGCCCGAATTACGAGAGCGATTTTTCAAGGCGAAAGAGGCGCCCCACGTGATGCGGTTCTACTAAACGCTGCGGCGGCGATTGCGGCATTTGATGGTGAATCTGATTTGTCGGTTCACGAGCGGTTTAACAAATCGCTAGTTAAAGCAACTTCCGCAGTTGATTCGGGTAAAGCAACTGAACTTCTGGACGATTGGATCGCGCTTAGCAATAAATTGATTGTTGGCTAATCAAGCGGCTTTCGTTCTCGTTTGCGTTTAAAGTTAGTGAGTTCGCCAAGTGTTGCAACGCCAAAGGTTCCAAGTCGTTCAAAGATTCCGTGTAATACATCAACGGTGGCGCGGGCATCATCTAAAGCGCGGTGGTTTGGTTCTATCGATGCTCCGAAAAATTCAGCAAGGGTAGAAAGTTTGCAATCTCGAACCTCATCGCGGCCAATTGCCGAACGTGCGATTCGAACTGTGTCGACGACGATGTACTCAGGCCAGCGAAAATCAGATGTTAAGGCAGCTGCCTTGAGAAAGCCGATATCAAATGGTGCGTTGTGCGCCACCAGAACCGTCTCCTTATGCGATCCCAAGAATTCAAAGAAGGTTGGCAGAATTTCTGCAATACCAGGAGCGTCATGAAGCATCGAATCAGTTATTCCAGTGAGCGACGTTATGAAATCTGGAAGGCGGTGGCCGGGGTTAACAAAGCTTTGGAATTGGCCGATGATCTCCCCGCCGCGAACCTTGAGCGCTCCGATCTCGGTGATGCCCGCCCCTGCGGAAGGTGCAGCACCGGAAGTTTCTAGATCGAGAACAACAAATGTCGTTTCGGCTAACGAGAGCGTAAGCGCAGACATGAAAGAAAGGCTAAACCATGGATATGACTTATCGATCTCGTTACTCTTTGAAGCATGGGATTTGAAGGAGCGCCGGCGCACATTTTTCACGATTGGTCTTCACCTGGCCACGGGCCAAAGAAAGAGATTGGTGTACTACTTGTGCACGGCTATACCGGCTCGCCCGCTTCAATGCACCCTTGGGCGCAATATTTAAATCAACTTGGTTACACCGTGCGCGTTCCAGTTCTGCCAGGCCACTGCACTAAACCTGAAGATCTAAATGAAGTTAAATGGGAGCAATGGCCAGCAAAGGTCGAATCAGAGATAGATGAACTCTTCAAGAGTTGTTCAAAGGTTTTTGTCTGCGGACTTTCTATGGGCGGTGGCACGACTTTAAATGTTGCAACTCGCCACTCCAAGAAGTTAAGCGGAATTATTTTGGTTAATCCAATGATCCATGTCGCTTTCATTGGACCAGAGATTGCATTCTTTCTTTCGCGTTTTCAGAAAATGCGCAAATCCGTTGGCGATGACATAAAACGTCCTGGCGTAACTGAGTGGGGCTATGACGCGCTTCCGACTCGGGGCGTATATGAGCTTTTAAAAATGCTGAAATACACACGTAGTCGATTGCATGATGTGACTGTGCCGATGCAGTTATTCCATAGCGTTGATGATCACACCTTGCCAGCGTCAAATACCGAGATCATCATGAAAGGCGTTGGCTCAAGAACCAAGCAACGGATTGAACTAACCAATAGCTTCCATGTCGCCACTCTTGATTACGATTCCGAGATAATCTTTGAAAATTCGCGAATTTTTATTGAATCGCAGTCCACGAAATGACTAGAGAAGCAGTTGATCTAGCGCTCACAAAAATCGCCGAAATTGATAAATCGGGGTATCAACTCAATTCAGTTTTAGCGATCACCGAGAATCTCATTTTTAACGAGACTGCTGGGCCACTCGCCGGAGTTCCAATTCTGATTAAAGATAATATTGAAGCGATTGGTCTTCCTGCCACGGCCGGTTCACTAGCGCTTTCCAATACCCCCGTCGTTCGCGACTCGACAATTGCGAGTCGATTGCGTAACGCGGGAGCTACGATCATTGGAGCCACCAATCTCTCAGAGTGGGCCAATATCCGTTCCGGTAAATCAACTAGTGGCTGGTCAGCAGTTGGCGGGTTGACCGCAAATCCATGGAAGCATTCACACAGCGCTGGTGGATCTTCTTCAGGGTCTGGTGCAGCAGTTGGTGCAGGAATTGTCTCCATGGCAGTCGGAAGTGAAACGGATGGTTCAATCGTTTGCCCGGCATCGTTAAATGGTTGCGTAGGAATAAAGCCAACAGTGGGTTCCATTCCGCGTGATGCGATGATCCCAATTAGCGCGAGCCAAGATACGCCCGGCCCTATGGCGCAATCAGTTCTATTAACTGCGCAATTACTTGAAGTGCTCACAGATAAAACTGGATATGTCTCGGCGGTAACAGCGGAGTCTGAGATCCGAATTGGCGTTGTTAAAGAGTGGGTCACACAGGATGCTGGAACAAATACTCTCTTTCAAGAGTTATTGAGCAAACTTGGAAAGCGAGTTAAGGTCACTGAAATTTCTCTGCCAGAACCCTCCGAAGATGAAGGTGAAGCTGAATTCAAGGTTTTGATGCAAGAGTTAAACGAGGATTTAGCTAACTATCTAAAGAATCGCCCGGGAAGTCGCGTAAAGAGTTTGAAAGATGTAGTCGATTTCAACAACGCAAATAAAGAGTCAGAACTTAGCCATTTCGGGCAAGAGTATTTTGAGCTAGCGCTCAAGCTTGGTGGACGAAATGATGAATACAAGAAGCTACGTGCCAGAAATCTAGACTGGGCGGTCAATAAAGTCTTAACTCCTGGTTTTGAAAAGTTTGACGTCTTAATCGGTGAAACTTATGCACCTGCCTGGAAGAGCAATTTGGGAGGGGGAGATGATTTCGGATCGGCATCATGGATTTCGATGGCGCCAGCTATAGCGGGCACTCCGATCGGTGCGCTGCCAATGGGATTGGTTAATGGTCTGCCAGTTGGCGTTGGCGTGGTTGTACGCGCTAACCAGGAAGCACGTTTAATTCAAGCGATGGCGATGATCGAAAAGGTATTAGGCCTCGGCGTTCTATCTCCAACGTTTGCCAAGAGTTAACCATTTCCACCCATCTGTTCTTGGAAAGAGCCACGTGAGTTCACCTGCTATTTAGCGAAAAAAAATACATTTCGCATGTGAGAAATGGTCTCACCCCCATTTGGGGTACCTAGATTGGTTGATCATGCGCAATAGAAATAAATTTGCTGCGATCGTCGCAGGAATTGCAGTCGCAGCAGTAAGTGGCGTTGCATATTCAGCTTCCATAAAGCCTCAATACATTCTTCCCGTAGCCTCAGGCGTAGAGATTAAGCCCCTTGCATACGCTGGAGACAAGATCACAAGCACTGTTGTCCGCGGTGTTCCAGACGGTATGGGTGCATACAAGAACGCCGCTGGCGATGTGACACTTCTTTCTGTTCACGAAATTCCTTCGTACTCACCGCTGGCACAACTTTCAAAGTCCTCTACTTCACAGTGGGGCGTATCAATCACAGAGTTCAACTACTCAACCAAGAGTGGCAAGATCACGTCAGCAAAGAACTTCATTAAAGACATCAAATACTTCAACTACAACACCGGTGTTTACGGTGACACTCCAATTGGTGGCGCTCCGGCGGGTACAACAAAGGGTCTTGACTGGAATATTTCCCGCTTCTGCTCAGCGACTCTCGTTCAAGCTGGCGATCTTGCATTTAAGGATGGCGCCACAACTTACGGCTACGAAGGTGGCGTATTCCTAAGCGGTGAAGAAGATGGCGACAACGGATACGCGCGCGGCTTCGCATTCGATATGGATGGCCATGGAATTCAACTTCCTCGTATGGGCCTTGCATCATGGGAGAACTTGATGCCAAACCTAAAGCCAGGAATCAACACCGTCATCATGGGTAACGAAGACGGTTCCGCAACAGATAGCCAGCTCTTTATGTATGTCGGCAAGAAGACAACTTCAGGAACATTTGCTGACAAGGCCGGACTAACAAATGGTGATTTACATGTTCTAAGTATTCCGGAGATTGCCAATGACAACGCCTTCCGTGCCAAGTATGGAAAGAACAAGGCCGTTGATGTTGAGTTCAAGAAGACAATCTGGAATGCAGATATTGCAACTCAGCAGAAGGATCATGCAGCGCAAGGAACAGAAATGTCTCGCGTTGAAGATGGCGAATGGGATCCAACAAATCCAAACGTCTTTTACTTCGTTACAACTGAATCAAATAAAGATTCAGGTGCAACTAAGCCAAATCCTGCAGAGCCAACATTCTCACGCGATGGCGGAGCGCTATGGCGCCTAACATTTGTCGATGGTCAGAAGCCTGAACTTGGCGCGAAGATCGAGATGTTGCTAGATGGCACAGAGGTTCCATACCTAAGCAAGCCCGACAACATCGCAGTAACTCAAAATGGTGTTGTAATGATTCAAGAAGATCCAGGCAATAACGGCCACGTGTCACGAATCGTTGCATTCCGTACCTCTGATTCAAAGATTGCAGTCGTTGCTGAGTTCAACAAGGCCTACTTCGCAACCGGTGCAGAGCAATTTATGACAATTGATGAAGAATCATCAGGAATAATCGATGCAACGAAGTTGCTCGCAAAATCCGGTGATAAGAACACCTACTTCTTCTTCAATGCTCAGGTACACACCACGGGCGCAGCTGTAGCTCGCCCAGATATGCCATCTAAGAGCACACCGCGTAAGGACGCCATTGATAAGGCAACCATCGAAGGTGGCGCTTACTACTTGCTAACAATCACTGATTGGAACGCAGTCTTTACTAGCTAACCGGACAGGAAAAAGAAGCTGGGTGAGAGGTCGAGGGCTCACCCAGCTTTTCCTGTTCCGAAAATGAATATTTTTTTAGAAAGCGCCGGTGTATCCGTTAATCGCAGGTTGACCGCCCAGGTGTGCATACAAAACGTGAGAACCTTCTTTAAAATAACCTTCCCGGATTAGATCAATCATCGCCGCCATAGATTTACCTTCATATACAGGATCGGTGATCATTCCTTCGAGGCTACCTGCCAAACGAATTGCTTCGATTGTGCGAGGACCCGCAACTCCGTAAATTCCATCATGCCAGCGATCCATCAAGATAATCTCAGAATCGCGAAGTTCGCGACCTAGTTCAATGGCGGCTGCGGTGCGTGAGGCAATTCTTTTGATTTGATCCCAAGTCTTTTCAACGGTAGCCGAAGCATCGATTCCGATAACGCTTTCTGCGCGATTTGAATGAGCAAATCCCGCGATCATTCCACCTTGCGTAGAGCCAGTGACGGAGCAAACGATCGTTGCATCAAATTTGAAGCCAAGTTCTTTCTCCTGATCTTCAACTTCAAAGGCCCATCCGGCGAAGCCATGTCCACCAAGTGGATGGTCTGATGCACCAGCAGGAATTGCATAAGGCTTGCCGCCTCGCGCAATAACATCTGCGATCGCTTCTTCCCAAGACTTTCTAAATCCAATATCAAATCCTGCCGGATCCAAGCGAACTTCTGCGCCCATAATGCGGCTCAATAAAATATTTCCAGTCTTTTCGTAATTAACTTCTTCCCAATCAACCCAGTGTTCTTGGACTAAAACGCATTTAAGCCCGAGGTGTGCAGCAACTGCTGCAACTTGTCGAGTGTGGTTCGATTGAACGCCCCCGATAGAGACGAGCGTGTCGCAACCTGTTGCGATAGCTTCTGCCGCCAAATATTCAAGTTTGCGTGTTTTATTTCCGCCGTATGCCAATCCAGAATTAACATCTTCGCGCTTAGCCCAGATTTCTACTTTGCCGCCCAGATGTTCGGTTAATCGGTCAAGGCGTTGCAGGGGAGAAGCTCCGAAGGTGAGTTTCTCTCTGGCAAATGATTCAAGTTTGGCTCTAGTCATGCGCAGATCCTCTCACGGGTATACCTGCGAAGAAAGCCTTCTCTAGATGCTCGCTTTGATCATCTTCTGTAGAACCTTCTCATCCACCGCCCAATCATTTGGAAGTGCAATCGTTTTCTTATTTACTCGATATTCGGCAAAGTGCGGAGAGAAATCGTGAAGTACTTTTTGATTCCAAGGGGCGATAAGGATGTGATTGGTGGCAGCAGATACGCCGAAAATGTATTCATCACCGTTCTTTAACATCGGCTGGTTCCAGGCAATGACCAGCTCTAACTTGGGAAATTTACTTTGAATGACCTTAAATATCTTTTTAATGGTTTTTGCCTGCTCAGGCTTTATGGTTTTAAAATAGTCCGCCGGCGTCTCATGCCTCCTAGAAGACATCGATCCTCTGGAGTACATGACTAGCGCATTGGCATGGGCCTGTGAGAAGCCAAAATTTTCACGCAGATGCGCAATTTGTTCAGGGTATTTCTTTCCATCAAGTTTCTTCATAACTGCAAACCAGTACTTCATTGGTTCGCCATATCGCTTTTCTATTGCCGGAAAATGCGCTTCGCGAGTTGGATCTTTTGGAGGCACGTCTACTTCTTTCGCTTATCCCGAACATTTAGATAAACGGCATAGCCCATGTAAAGGAACACAGATGGGGGATAGAGGAAGATAGGAATTATCAAGAGAATGACTGCGACGATCTTCATATTTGAAGAGAGTCGATCCCACTCACCTAAAAATCCTTTACGGGGTTCCTTCTCCATTTAAGAGCGCCCTTCCAGATTTACAATCGCTGTCTCCGGAATAGGACAGGGAGCTCCATCACAACAATTAGTTTTCATGTGGCAATTCGGGCAGAGCCACCTAGTGGATACAGGATCGTAAGGCTTGCCGCAGAAATCGCAGGGCATCTGATTATTTGCGCTCACGGATTCATATTACTGTGACGGCAGTTGACTCTCTAGCAGCGACCCTAACCAACTTGCTATACCGAAATTAATATAGAGTTTTCCCAAATGTTGAATTCTGCAAACTTCGATGTACTCGTAATCGGTAGAGGATTACTGGGTTCTGCTGCTGCTCGCCATCTGGCTTTGGAAAATCTAAAGGTTGCCCTAGTCGGGCCAACCGAGGAGGAGAATCTCAAATCGCGGCGAGTTTTTGCCAGCCACTATGACAACACGCGCGTGCAACGAGTACTTGCCCAAGATCGACTTTGGACTCGCCTGAATCGGGATTCGGTGAATTCATGGATTGAATTGCAAGATTCAACAGGGATTGATTTCTATCAGCCCAACGGGTGTATCTATATCAATACTTTCCGCGATAGTTACTTAGCAGGTGTTGCCGCAATAGCTGAAGAATTTCGTTTGAAATTCCAACCAATTGCGAGTTCAGATCAGTTGCGAAATATCTCTCCCAAACTGCGGATCGAAGGCGACATATTCGGAATTTTCGAGCCAGCTATGTCGGGGCAGATAAATCCTCGGGAGTTAATCCGCGCCCAATTGAAATCCTTTGCGGATTTGGGAGGCGTTGAAATTAGCGATGTGGTCTTAAGTGCCACGAAAGTTGAAGGCATGTGGTCAGTTAGGACGGCTAGCGGAGATGAGTATCTAGCAGAGCGAGTTTTACTTGCTGCGGGTGCATTTACAAATTACCAAGATATTCTGCCGCGACCTCTGGATTTTTCGAATAAGAGCGAAGTAGTCATAATGGCCCAAATATCCGATGCGGATTTTGAAGAACTTAAGGAGATGCCATCGCTTCTTTACGAGATTAAGACACCAGAATTTGATGGAATTTATCTCACGGCCCCTACGAAGGACCCATCGGGAAAGTACATTCTAAAGATGGGCCTTAACCAAAGTATCGACTTAAATCTTGATGGCCAATCAGATATGAACAATTGGTTTAACAGAGATAGTTATGAAACTTTTGCTCCAGTTCTCGAACGAGAACTAGCGAAGCTTTTCCCAGAGATTAAACCTTTAAACAAGGCGCTAAAGGCCTGTGTCATTTCTAGAACTAAGACTGAGAATCCATATATTGGAGAAGTAGATGAAGGGCTCTTTGTCTTACATGGATGCAATGGATATTCGGCGATGTCATCGGATGCGCAGGGCCGGCAAGCCGCAGCACTTATCACCAGAGGAAAATTCGACGATGGATACAGTGAATCGGACTTCACGCTGGTTTATAAATAAAGAAATACGTGGACGATATCTACACGCCACTTCACTGCGTTACGTGGACGATATCTACACGCCACTTCACTGCGTTACGTGGACGATACTGGGATCGAACCAGTGACCCCCACAATGTCAATGTGGTGCTCTACCGCTGAGCCAATCGTCCGGGTCTAAAACTTCGGTATTTATTAAGTTGTTGTGAAAAGTATAGCCGAGGCTATTTAGCGTCCGAAATCGTCCTCGATACGCTCAATATCGTCCTCGCCGAAGTAAGTTCCGGTTTGGACTTCAACAAAAATCACATCGACTGAACCGATATTTTCAATGCGGTGCAGATCGCCGATCTCAATATCAATCGAATCGCCAGCAGACATTTCGAAAGAATCTCCGTTGAGAGTTATCTTCGCTTCACCTTCAACGATGAACCAATGTTCAGCACGCTTTTGATGACGTTGATAAGAAAGACGTTTACCTGGATTTACCCAGATTGTTTTTACCTTGTGAGCGTCGCTTTCTTGCAAGATCTCATAGCGCCCCCATGGTCGCTGTGACTCATCTTCGCTCATCATCTTCTCCAGTACATCTTCTAACTTATTGGAGGTCGGAACGGGATTTGAACCCGTGTAGAGGGATTTGCAGTCCCTTGCCTCGCCTCTCGGCCATCCGACCAAACATTTACAAACTTTAAATCCGGTAATGCCAACTACGATAGAAAAACCGCCACTTGAGAAATTAATTCCAAAGCGGCGGATTATCCGAGCGGACGACGGGGTTCGAACCCGCGACCTGAACCTTGGCAAGGTTCCGCGCTACCAGCTGCGCTACGTCCGCATTTCATGCGGGGGCAAATCTAGCGCAGCATGGCCCTAACCGCCAAAGTGAGCGCTTTCACCGTAGCGTTAGGGCCATGGATCTGCGCGATGACTCGTTTTGGATGGGCGGAAGGTATTCGCGGACAGTAGTTGAAATTTCCAAGGATTTATCTCGCTTAGATGATGGAAATTTTTGGGCGGTCGCAATCTCCTTTGAAGGTGAAATCACTTTAGCCAGATTTGAATCTAATTTTGAAGCACCGTTCCCCGACTCCGCTTCGCAGTGGGAGCCGATGCCAGGAAATTGGGTTTCATCTATCGATAAAGATGGGTATTGCAAATATGTTGAGACCATTCGAGAAGCGATCGCAGATGGATGGGTCTATCAAGTAAATGCATGTCGCCAGTTGCATATTCGCTCAGACCGAGACGAGATCGCCTCACTATTTGCAAAACTCTTATTAGAAAACCCAGCGCCACATGCTGCCTATCTCTCATTACCTGACCTAAAGATCGCATCAGCATCTCCTGAATTATTTCTCTCACGAGATGGTTCGACAGTGAAAACTTCGCCAATCAAGGGCACCCAAAGCTTAAGCGAGCAAGGATTTGGAAATAAAGATCAATCAGAAAATGTGATGATTGTGGATCTAATGAGAAATGATCTTGGACGAATTTGTGACTCTGGATCAGTTGATGTTTTACAACTTCTACGTAGCGAAGAACATCCTGGATTACGCCATTTAGTTTCGGATGTGGTTGGCCAACTAAAGCCAGGCATCTCGTGGAAAGAGATCCTCCAAGCGCTACTTCCAGCGGGATCAATTAGTGGCGCGCCAAAGAGTTCTGCGCTATCTGTGATTGCAGAGAACGAAGAGATTAAACGTGGTCCGTACTGTGGAATTCTGGGTTGGGTCGAAGGCGATAGGTGTGAACTTTCAGTTGCGATTCGAATCTTCTGGCAGGAAAACGATGGGTTCCTTAAATTTGGAACAGGGGCTGGAATAACTTACGGAAGTGATCCAGTTTCCGAATGGAACGAGACTGAGTTAAAAGCGCAACGGCTAATCTCGATTGCGGGAGGATCGATCAAATGAAGATCTGGCTAGATGATCGAATCTGCGATTCCCAAGAAATTGATATTGACTCTGATGGCTGGCCGGTAGGCAGCGGCGTTTTCGAAACCATCCGGACAGAAAATGGTGAGGTCTTTGAACTGGCGCGCCATATGCGCCGTGCCGCAAATGCTGCAAGGAAGTTCGAGATCAAGCTACCGAGCGAAGATCAGATTAGAGATGCAATAACTGCGCTACTTTCAGAAGAACCTCATCCGCTCGGACGACTGAGATTACTCTTCTCAAAGGATTATTTTCTGGCCGTTCATCAGAGTTATGTTGAGATTATCCAGCCAGCAAAACTAAAGGTAATTGATGAAAGTAGATTAGTTGATCCAATCGCATTTAAAACCTTTCCCTACAGCCACCGAACTGGTTTGCTGCAACTAGCGCAGCGAGATGGTTTTGACGAGATCATCTGTGTAAATGAATCAGGTGAGATAACAGAAGGCGCGGTCTCGAATTTTCTTTTCCGAATAGGCGGAAAATGGATTACGACCCCACTTAGCGCGGGAGTTTTACCAGGAGTTCAACGCGCCATAGTGATAGAACGTTGCGGGGTTACCGTCCAATCTTTGACGCGTATGGATTTAGAGCGCGTGGAATCTGCGATTGTTATCTCGAGTCTTAAGATAGGCCTTGCCGTTGCATCTATTGATAATCGTGAACTTGTAATCGATGCCCAATGTCGATCTTTCTTAGAGCAAATACGGGCCCAGACCCAATCTCATTCGGTAGGCTAGGAACATGTCCCAGATTTCCATCACCGTAGATGGTCGCGCAGAAAAGATTGAAGCCGACCAGCGGCCAACTCACCTCTTTGCTGAGGCGAAAGAGATAGTTGTCTGCAAGATAAACGGTGAGTTAAAGGATCTCTGGACCGACTTAAAAGATGGCGACAATGTCGAAGGCATCTCTATTTCTTCACCAGAAGGCCTATCGGTTCTTCGACATTCGACCGCTCACGTCATGGCTCAAGCAGTACAGCTAGTTTTCGCGCAAACCCGTCTCGGTATCGGACCTCCCATAACCGATGGTTTTTACTACGACTTCGATCCTGAACGCCCATTTAATCCGGAAGATCTGGAGAAAATTGAGAGCGCTATGCGTAAGATCGTTAAGGACGGTCAGCGTTTTCGTCGTCGCGTTACCAATGAAGCAGATGCGCTGAATGAACTTTCCCACGAACCTTATAAATGTGAATTGATCGGTATCAAATCTGGCGCTGGTGAAGAAGCGAGCGTTGAGGTCGGGGGAGCCGAGTTAACTATCTACGACAATTTGGGTCGCGACGGTCAACCAGTTTGGTCTGATCTCTGCCGAGGTCCACATCTGCCATCCACCAAACATATTCCGGCATTTAAGTTAATGCGCAGCGCTGCCGCTTATTGGCGTGGTTCTGAAAAGAATCCAATGCTGCAACGTATATACGGAACAGCATGGCCTTCTCAAGAAGAGTTAAGCGCATATTTAGAACTTCTGGCTGAAGCTGAGAAACGCGATCATCGTCGTTTGGGTACCGAGTTAGATTTGTTTTCATTTCCAGAGGAAATTGGATCAGGGCTTGCTGTCTTCCACCCCAAGGGCGGAATCGTACGTAGGGCTATGGAAGATTATTCACGCAAGCGTCATGAAGATGAGGGATATGAATTTGTTTATTCTCCACATCTAACTAAAGCAGCGCTCTTTGAAAAATCTGGCCACCTCCAGTGGTACTCCGAAGGAATGTACCCACCAATGGTGATGGACGAGGAGCTACACGCAGACGGCACAATAAAGCGCGCCGGGCAGCAGTACTACATGAAGCCGATGAACTGCCCGTTCCACAACTTAATATTTGCATCTCGCGGCCGCTCATATCGCGAACTTCCATTGCGTCTCTTTGAATTCGGAACTGTCTACCGCTATGAAAAATCGGGAGTTATTCACGGTCTAACCCGGGCGCGCGGATTCACTCAAGATGATGCCCATATTTACTGCACAAAAGATCAGATGGTTGGCGAATTAGATTCACTTCTAACTTTCGTACTAAATCTTTTGCGCGACTACGGACTCGAAGATTTCTATCTTGAGCTATCCACCCGAAATCCAGAAAAGTCGGTCGGCGAAGATACTGATTGGCATGAAGCTACAGAGGCGCTGCGCAAAGCTGCGGTCGCACAGAAATTAGAATTGGTTCTAGATGAAGGTGGAGCCGCCTTTTACGGTCCAAAGATTTCAGTCCAAGCCAAAGACGCAATAGGTCGAACCTGGCAGATGTCCACTATTCAAGTAGATTTCCAATTGCCACAACGTTTCGAACTCGAATACTCCGCAACTGATGGAACCCGGCAGAGACCAGTCATGATCCACCGTGCACTCTTTGGATCGATTGAAAGATTCTTCGGTGTACTTACCGAGCATTACTCAGGAGCGTTTCCTCCATGGTTGGCTCCCGTACAAGTTACTGCAATCCCAGTAGCAGAAGCATTTACTGATTATCTATCTGGAGTTGTAAAAGAGTTTAAAGCCGCAGGGATTCGCATTGATCTGGATGCGTCAGATGATCGCATGCAGAAGAAGATTCGTAATGCGCAGATGCAGAAGGTGCCTTACATGCTCATTGCCGGTGAAGAAGATCAACAGGCTGGAAAAGTTTCTATCCGATATCGAAGCGGTGAACAGAAGAACTCAATTGCTGTTGCAGATGCCATCGCCGAAATCAAGAGCGCGATCGCAGAGCGCAAACAGGTATAACCAATGAATGAAGGCGACCAAGCAATCGCGGGGGGAGCGGGAATGCCCGATCGCTGGCAACGTCTGTGGGCTCCACACCGAATGGAATATCTAAAGGGAGAGAACCGTCCTCTCTCTGGTAATGAAGTGCAGTGCCCCTTCTGCCACATTCCAACGTTAAGTGATGAGGATGGGTTAATCATCGCCCGCGGAACAAATGCATATGTAGTTCTAAACCTTTATCCATATAACGCCGGACACTTGCTGATCTGCGCCTATCGCCATGTCGCGGACTTAACTGATTTATCAAAAGATGAACGAGATGAAATCTTTGAGATGAGCGCTCATGCGATGAAGACGCTTCGCAAAGTATCAGCTCCTGCGGGATTTAACTTAGGAATGAATCAAGGCGCTATATCTGGTGCGGGGGTAGCCGAACATATCCATCAACATGTGGTTCCGCGTTGGTCCGGAGATGTAAATTTCATGCCGCTAATTGGCCAGACAAAGGTGCTACCAGTGCTTTTAACGCAAACAAGAGACGAGCTTTCTCAGGCTTGGTAGCTACTGACTTGCCGCTCTGGCAATAAAATTTTTTACAATATCGATACCTATTCCTCTAGTAATCACAACGGGGATAGCTGGAAAGAGAAGACCTGCTTCAAAGGCATCCTCACCTGCATCATCTAACGCCTCTAGATACTCCTGACGAAAATCTGCAACTAACTCTTTATGCTCAGCATCGCTATCACGCCGGCTCATGGGCTGAGTTGAATAATCGAGAATTTCAAGAGTTTGAAGATCAATTAGCGCAGTTGGGTCACCAGCGTCGTTATGCAGAACAAGAAATGGCGTAACCAATTGATCAAAGACGCGATTAGCTAAAAGTACGGCGTCATCAAAATCTGAATCGCTACCATCTAATTCATTGACTACGACGAGTCTGGGAAGTTGAAAGTCGGAGAGCGCGCTCCATAATTCAATACTCTCTTGATCAATTCCAGCAGATGGATTTATCGCAAAAATTGCCAGGTCACTTTCCGCTACGGGTTGGCTGACATGTTCTCCGGAGAAGATTTCAGCGATCGCCTTAGGCTGGGCAGAAACATGGCCATACACATGTACACGGGGAGCGTTCTGCTCTCTAATGGAACTCACAGGCGTCAGAATAGGTGAAAATCTATGACGGAGCCTACGATGGGACCGATGTTAAGCGCTTCTTTGAAACCCGCAGTGACTCGCGCCATCAATCCGATCGCGCGAGCCGCGCTCAGCCTTGGGCTAACTCCAAATTCAGTTACTTTAATAGGAGCTTTGGGATTAATTTCTTCCGCACTTTATTTCTACCCACGTGGTGATTTCTTTATCGGAACTATCGCAATCTCTGTCTTTGCATTGAGTGATCTATTCGACGGCGCGATGGCCCGCATCTCTCGGAAGGGTGCAAGTCCTTGGGGCGGATTTCTTGATTCAACTATTGATCGCTTAACGGATTCGGCAATTTTAGTCGGAGTAGCACTGTTTCTAATTGATAGAGACGACCGAATAACGCCAGTAGTTCTCGGCGCACTGGTTCTAGGTTCGCTTGTTTCATATATCCGAGCAAAGGCAGAGAGCTTGCAGATTGAGTGTTCGAGCGGAATCGCCGAGCGAACCGAACGTTTGATTATTGCGCTCACCTCGATCGGCTTCGAAGGTCTGGGCGTTCCTTATGCTCTAACTATCGGAATGTGGCTTCTTCTTATTCTTGCGGCAATTACAGTCGTGCAACGTATTCTGATTGTGAAGGCGGCGGCTTAACCCAATGAATTTCGATTTTGCGGTGGCTTGGGGATATTTTGCAGGGTGGCGACTAGTTCGCTCCTTACCCGAAAAATTTGCCTACCGAATTTTTGAAAGAATCGGGAGGATTGCACTCTCGCGAAATGGTTCCCGTATTCAAAGGCTTCGTTCAAACTTAACTAGAGTCTGTCCCGAAAAGAGCGCTGCGGAGATGGATCTCTTAATGCAGCAAGCGATGAGATCGTATATGCGTTATTGGTGCGACACCTTCCGCTCACCTGACTGGACGCAGGAGCGGATTTCACAAACCGTCACTGTTGTTAGGGAAGAATTGTTAACGGGGCCGATGAAGCAAGGCACCGGCGTAGTTGTGTCGCTGCCGCACGCGGGTAATTGGGATCATGCAGGTTCATATTTTTGCGGCATGGGATTTCCATTGGTAACGGTGGCAGAGCGGTTAAAGCCAGAAGCGCTCTTTAACAAATTTTTGGAGTACCGCCAAAACATGGGAATGGAAGTTCTCGCCTTAGACTCGAGATCAATGGCAACGCTATTAAAGCGGGCGCGGGAAGGCGCTCTGATCGCGCTCGTTGCAGACCGAGATTTATCAAAAAGCGGTGTAGATGTTTCATTCTTTGGATATCCATCGCGTATGCCAGCCGGGCCGGCCTTACTGGCAGTGCGAACCGGAATTCCATTGATTACCGCATTTGTTTCCTATACCGAAACTGGAATTCATATCGAGTTTAACTCAGTTGATATTCCATCTACTGGCAGCGAGAGCGAGAAGATTTCTGCCGTTGTTCAGAAGTGCGCAGATCTTTTTGCCAAAGGTATTAGCACCGCGCCACAGGATTGGCATATGTTGCAGCGAATATGGATCGATGGCGACTTTCAGGAACGCAGCGCATGACACTTAAAAAGTTGCGCATTGGTTTGGTCTGTCCTTATGGATGGGATACACCAGGTGGCGTACAGAGCCACGTTCGCGATCTCGCCGAATACTTAATTTCGAAAGGCCACTTCGTCTCCGTTCTGGCGCCAGTCATTAATGAGGAGAGCGTGCCGGAGTATGTAACTAGCGCTGGAAAGCCAATTGCGATTCCCTATAACGGAGCGGTGGCCAGAGTCTTATTTGGACCAATCGCCTTTGCACGAGTTCGCCAGTGGATTTCAAATGGAAACTTTGACCTTCTGCATCTGCATGAACCGGCTATTCCTTCTATTTCGTTGCTGGCCTGTTGGGCCGCAGAGGGGCCGATGGTTGGTACTTTCCATGCCGCAGCCAAACGTCAGAAGGCGATCTTTGCGATTGGACCTATTCTCGAACCGGTTATTGAGAAGTTAACCGCGCGAATTGCAGTTAGCGAGGCGGCGCGGGAAACTCTTACGGAGCATTTGGAAACCGATGCAGTCGTTGTCCCAAATGGAATTTATGCAGATCGCTACCGTGATGGTGAAGTCTTAGAAAAATGGAGCGGAAATACCATTGGCTTTATTGGAAGATTTGAAGAACCCCGCAAGGGACTTTCGGTGCTTCTACATGCACTTCCGATTATTGCTCGCTTTGCCCCCGATGTGCGCGTGTTGGTAGCGGGACCCGGCGATCATAAAAAAGTTGCCGAAGAAATCGATCCCCAGTTGCGCCACCGTTTTGAATTCCTCGGTCGCATTTCTGAGAAAGAGAAGGCAGATTTCCTCTCTTCGGTTGCTATCTATGTCGCACCCAATACCGGCGGTGAATCTTTTGGAATCATTCTCGCGGAAGCTTTAGCTGGGGGAGCAACGGTTCTTGCAAGCGATATCCCCGCTTTCGATTCGCTCCTTGGGCACGGTGAATATGGTGCGCTATTTGAATCTGAAAATTCCCAAGATCTTGCAAAAGTCGCAATTGACTTGTTAAGAGATGGCGAGAAACGACAAGAACTTTCCCGAAAAGGTAAAGCTTATTCACAGCGATTTGATTGGGATGTCGTTGCTGAAGATATCTATTCGATCTATGAAATGGCTCTAGTTGGCAGCTCAGGTGTAACGCTCTCATCCGAAAACCGTGCTTGGAATCGCTTCTTAGGAAGAGAGGGAAATTAAATGGAGAAGTACTTCGCAATCGGGCTCCTAGTAATCTTCGCCATTTGGTATCTCTCGTATTCAGCAACACGCCTTGATAGATTGCATCATCGAGTTGAAACGAGTTGGGCTAATCTCGATGGTTTGCTACAACGCCGGGCGGCAGTAGCTCTAGAAATTGCCAAGAGTGATATCGCCGATCCCGCATCGTCACTTCTTTTAACCGCTGCCGCTCATCAAGCGCGCGATGCCCAGATGAAGGCGCGGTCACAAGCAGAAAGTGGGCTATCTGGCGCACTGGGGCTGTTGCTCAATGATGGGCACCTAGTAAGTGGTTCCATCGAAAGAGAACTGCTTCGCGAACTAAGTGAACTAACTGACAAGATCCGCATCGCTATCGCGCTCCACGTCGATGCCGTCAATCGAACTCAAATGGTTAGAGCAAAGCCGGTCTTTCGAATTTTTCGTCTTGCAGGTAGCGCCCCGCTGCCTGTGACCTACGAGTTTGAAGCAGATGTTCTTTAAAAAATTTGCTGCCGCAGTTTTTGCGGTCGTATCGATTGGGATAGTTGTTCTGGGAGTTGTCTCTCCTACCAGCGCTCCGCAGATAAGCGGTTTAACTAACTTATTCAAAGATAAAGAACCGGTGAACTCGCTAAGCGGTCGGGTAGGTAGCGATGGTCCGATTTTGGTTGTAAAGATTGACGACACACCCGCTGCACATCCACAAGCAGGTTTAGAGGATGCAGACTTGGTTTACATCGAACAAGTTGAAGGTGGATTAACTCGACTGGCGGCGGTTTTTTCGTCGAAGATCCCAAACGTGATCGGTCCGGTGAGAAGTGCGCGAATATCGGATATCGAAATATTGGAACAGTTTGGAAGGGTTGCCTTCGCATACAGTGGGGCGCAAAGCAAACTCCTTCCAGTTATAGCGGCCGCTAACCTCGAAAATTTAGGGGCACAGCGACAATCCAAAGAGATCTATGCCAACGACCCGTTACGAACTCCACCAACGGCGATGATGCTGCAAGCGAAGGTTCTAATGGAGAAAGTGCGTGAACAAGGCTTACCTATCGCAATCTCAAAAAATGTTGGTTGGAATTTCTCTGATTCGATTGAAACTGGAACAGCAATATCTGCCGCGAAAGTATCTTGGCCAACCAATTCATATGTAGCTACCTGGTCCGATTCCGAAAAGCGCTGGTTGCTATCGCACAATGGAAGCGCCGACCTCGCTGCCAGCGGTGTCCATTTAGGGCCTACGACTTTCGTTATTCAATTGGTTGCTATAACGCCATCTGAATATCGCGACAAAGTTGGGGGAGTAACTCCATATT
>Ga0214921_10004402_pt1 | contig 20752 bp, 36 predicted proteins | sample LL1505_MetaG_FD_177992 | JGI IMG/M metagenome (GOLD analysis project Ga0214921, IMG submission 177992) | Freshwater microbial communities from Lake Lanier, Atlanta, Georgia, United States - LL-1505 | ecosystem: Environmental > Aquatic > Freshwater > Lake | place: USA: Georgia | collected...
CTTTTCTATCATTTCTTTTATTTGGACTTTTTGAATGTCTTCCAGGTCTTTTTTTATTAGTATGCTTAATAAAAGCACCTGATCCATTACTTACTTTTCTAGCCATTTTGATTTTTTCTACTTAGCACGGCATAAGAAATTTGTCCAGATACCACTCCAGCAGTTGCAACTTGAAAGGTTAAATAATCATTTTCTTCTAATACTAATGAATTATGTACAGCATTGTCATGAGAATCTGCAGGAATTTTTACATGATAAAATATAGCACTACCATTAACTGTATTCAAATAAAAATTACAATCCACAGTATTATTATGTGTATTTGCAACACTTATTTCTTTTACAATAAATCTTGTAGTTGCATTAACTGTAAGAGTGGTTGTTAAATTTGTTGTAGCTAATCTATAAACATCGCTTTTATATTCTATTGTCATTCTGCTCCGCTTCCAAATAAAAACCAGTTAAAAGTTTGTAGGTCTTCGTTTAAATCTTGTTGAAAAGTTGTGTTTAATTGCTGCCTAAGCGTAGCAAGTGCTTGTAGAATTTGTCTCTGGTTATCTGGAGAAAATTCTTCTGTAGGTTCTGGTATAAAATAATCAATCTTTGCCATATTAACTTTGTGGTGAACTTCCGCCCATTCCGTCTGGTTGGATATCTACTCTAAATATTCCGTATCTCCAGTTATCATTTAATGCACTATTTTCTATTTTAATGGATGCTAATCTTGCTCTAGCACGAGTATCTACCTTATCAGTAGATGTAGTTATTGTAAATGGTCCAATATAAGTTTCTCCTTTTGCAGTTGTAGTGTCTGCTGGATATGCTCTTAAATATAATGTTACATCTGCAGACCCTTCTAAATTTTTAAAATCAGGTATAAATCTTCTAATCTTTAAAAAGTATTGTCCGTCTCCATCTGCATCTAAATCAAAGTCTCCAGATCTGACATAAGCAGCTATTGCTAAACTAGTTATATTAGTTGTTGTTAAATTTAACACTTCATTTTTACCTTTGTCTTGTGCAAAGTAATACGAAGCTCCAGCGGATACCCCATTAATAGTCGGTACCGTTGGGGTTGCCGCTGCATCATATTTAGTTGCATATGGAAACTTAAATACTTTGGAATCTTCCCAAGACGTTCTAGATAAAGAACCTGTAGTCCAAATATTATCTCCATAATTAAGAGTAGTTACTCTATCAATTTGTGTAGATCCTGCTTTTGGATAAAACCAACTTATTTCTGTAAATAATGTATTTAATCCAGCATAAATAATATCTCCTGCTGCAAAATTAATACCTAAGTTATCTGTTCCTTTAGTAGTAAATACAAAGTCTTCAACTAAAGATTCAACATCTTTAACAGTACCGTCGTACATAAAGAATCCACCAGAATCTCCCATCCACCAAACAGCTCCATTAACAAAGGCTATAGCATGTTGTCCAATACAACCACAGTTAGACCCTACTTTTCTAATACTAAATGTATATGGTGTTCCAACAAATTGAATACTATAAGCTGCAGTATCTGTAATTACTAATATATAATCTTTTGCCCGAACAGCACCAATAATAGTTGTACCATCATCTAATCTAAATGTACCTGCTGTATTTGTAGATGTTGGTTCATAAACTTCTATATCTTCTTGATCTGAAAATCTTATAAACATTGGATCTTGACTTGAAGTTGTTCCTATAAGTGTTTCCGTTCCTAAATGTAATAAATGCCTATCTCTATCTGATACAATAGTCATAATAGAAGTTGTTGGATTATTTGGAACTAACGATGCTCTGGTATTTACTCCTGTTCCTGCACTTGGATTCCATTTAAATGTACTACCATTTTTAATTGTAGCTATTAATAATTCACCAAAATTATCTAATGACCAATTACCAGCTTCAATAGTTGCATTAGAAGTTGTTCTTGGTGTTCCCCATGTAGATGTTCCCCAAGCACCTGCTCCCCAACCATAACCAACAGTAGAAGTTAGTGGTCCAACTATATAATAAGGACTTATTGCTAAAGTTCCTCCAGTCGCAACTCCTGTACCAGTTTCAGTGACTGGCATTGTAATTGTAAAAGTATTTATTGTAGGGGTCGTTTTAACTTCAAATGCATTTGTTGTAAAATTTGCCGATGTAAAACTGGTTGTAGGACTACCAGGTGTTGTGGCTGATGTAAAAATAAATAATTCACCAGGAAGTAAACTATGCCCTGATTTAGTTATAGTAACTGTTTTAGAACCTGTTGTAGAAGTATAAGTACATGCTGTTAAATTTCTTGAAGTATCCAAAGGCGTAATATCATATATTGCATCTGCATCATAAACATATAAACATTTATTAGTTCCAAGAGCAGCGTAACGTCTACCAGTTAAATCGGTCCATGACCATTGACATCTGACTGCTCCCACCATTAACTGATCAGTAATTTGTTCCCATCCACCTATTTTTTCAGGAGATCCATAGCGAAAACGAACATTATCTCCGTCAATCCATTGGCCCTCAGCTTGTGAAGCTGTTGCTTGTTTATTAAAGCCTGGTTGTAATGGTATTTTTTTTAAAGGCATAAAAGCATTATATACTATGATCTATTAAGTATAAATACAGTAAAAATAATAGTTATCTACTATTTACAATAGTTTATTTAAACTATTGTAATTTGACTATCTGATAGTGGATTACCTAATCTACCAATAGGAGACGCATTAAAAGCAATAGAATATCTAGTTTCATTAGAATCATTTGATTCAATACTATGTTTTAAATCACTAAAAAAAATAAGTAATAAATTATCAACCACATTAATAGTCCATTCACTAGAATTATACAAATTGAATTCAGAACTTCTTATTTTCCAAAATGAATATTCATTTTTTTTATAAAATTTTATGTTGAAAGAACTGTGACCTTTTGGATAATAAACACCACTTATAAAACTAAGACTATGAGTATGAGGATGGGAAAAACCATTATTCAAAGTTTTTGTTGCCCAGGAAGTTTGTATTTTAAAATTTTCAGTGTACTTAAAAACATCATGTAAAAATATGTTCATATTCTCTATGATTTCTTTTTTTAATTCTGGAAGGTTCTCTAGTATATCTAATTCAACAGATATTAAAGAATTTCCTTTTTTTTCTTTAACAGCTGCTACTTCTTTAAATTTTAAATTATTTAAATAAGTAGTTACTTTAGAAGAATCTACTTTTAAAATATTATATCCTAAAGTTTCTGGAAAAATAGTTGTTATATTCATTTTGTTTTTATTTTATAAAGATATTTGTTTAGGTAAGGCTTGTATATTAAAATGTATAAATCTAAAAGGATCTATTCCAGGATCTAAAACAAATTCATGTTCTAGATAGGAATTAAAAAATAAAAATAGACCAGGGAAAGGATTTATATGTATTTTTTCACTAGATGTTGTAATTAATTTTTCATTCTTTTGTGGCAATTGTATCATAATTTTTTTTGGTCTTGGATCATGAAAAATAGGGTATGAAGTATTTTTAGAACATTTTAAAAAATAGAATCCAGACATATGACCATTCCAATGCGTATGGGGGCTATGGTGTCCTCCTTTTGAAAACTGTTGCACCCACAATTCTGTTATATATAAATTATAATTAGTTAAATCAAAACCTTGCTCATCTAATATATAAAAACAATTATCAATAATAAAAGAACAAAGATCTTTAAAATTATCGTCTCCTATTAGACTAGAAGAATGATGAACTAATCCAAATTCTCCACTATTGATATATGCAGGTTTATTATTACTTATTGCTTGATCAATATATTTATTTGAATTATTATTTAATCTGTCCACCCATTCTTTTTTTTCAAAAAAATATATAGGAGTATTAAAATAACTTTCTTTAACTAAAGTCATTTTCCTTCTACTTTAGTATCATCATAAGTTTGTTTATTTTTAACTTCTTCCCTGAATTTAAGTTGCCAGTCTGCAACAATTCTTACTAAATTGTTTCCAAAATGTCTTAAATTTTCATCGGATAAATGAAGTTTTCCTTTTTTAAATAATATAAATCTTTCTTTCCAAGAAAATTCTATATCACAAGAACCGTCATCATATTGTTTAAATTTCATATTCTTTTTAATGTACCATATGTTAATCTTTTATCTTTAGCCCATTCTTTATTAGGACCATTTTTATCTACATAGTGTAAAAATGTTTGAGCATGCCAATCTCCTTTAAATTCTTCTCTCCAGTGTTCTAATTCACAACCTAAATAAATAACTGCATCACCTGGTTGCATATTTATTTCTGTACCTTCCATATAAATTGGCCATGGAGTTCCATCAGATCCAATCATAACAGTAACACTTATTTCACAAGAAGGTCTATCTTTATGCTTTTTTAAATCTGCATTTATTGTATACATTCTCCAAAAAGCATAAGTGCATAATAATTCTAATTTAGTTTCTTTTTGCATTAAATCTAATTTATTAACCATTAAGGATTCCATTAATGGATCAGCATAAAAATAAGTATCTCCGTTATCATTTTGAGTAAAATCAAAGGATTCAATATTTAGTCTGTGTTTAATTCTGCAATAATCAGTCAATAACTTTATTTCTTCTTGAGTTAAGAAATTTTTAATTAATTTATATTTAAAATCTTTTATAGTTTTCATAAAATTTATTTATTTGTAATATCTATATTAAATGCAACACTAATTCTATCTTCATTAGAAGAATTTGGTTCAACGTAATGAATAGTTTCTGAAAAAAATAAAAGTAAATCAAATTTTTTTGGAACTATTGTATATCTACTGTAAAAATTTGCATCATCAAATGTATCCTCTATATTTAACTTTAAATTATCGCCATTTTGAAAAACTAATGCTCCAGAGTGTGGAGGAACTTCTAAATAATATATTCCGCTAATTTTACTATAGCCATGTGTATGTGCTAGATTATACGTATTTGGATAATTTTTATTTATCCAAAAATTAAAATTATCTATTTTAAATTCTTTCTTTGTTTTAAAAAAAGATAAAAAATTTAAGATAGGTCCAACAAATAAATCATTAAAAATATTGTTATTTTTAAAATTATTTTCTGTAAAACTATTTGTTTGAAAACCACCAACATTACTCATTGTTCTCCCTTCTTTTTTAGATAATGAATTATTTAACGTATCCATAAAAAAATCATAATAATTTTTATTATTCACAGAAGTTTTATAAATAGATGTTTTAAATATGTCTAAAATCATATGTCTTTAAAAATAATCAAAGAGCCCATGCTACTACTGAATATCGTGTTCCTTTCGTTACTGGTTTAACCGTATGTGGATATAAAAAATTACTTGGCCAAATAATCATTCTATTTGGTTTAACTTCTACTTCCCATTCCCCAGATCCATCTGGGTTTCTAAAACAAAGATTACCTCCTTCATAATCATTGTTTAATAATAGAATACAACTCATAGTTCTTGGATGATCTGCAAAATGATCTGTATGCCATGTATAAAAACCAGTGTTTTCATATTTCAAAATTTCAATATCATTTATTGTTTTAAAATTAAAATCTAACGCTTTGGTATCTGTAGGATATCTTTTTAATTTTTCATTAAAAAAGTGTAATAATAAATTATGCCAATGAACAGTAGATAAACTATTAAACAAATTTCCAAGTTGAAAATTATATGTTCTTCTAATATTAAAATCAGTTCTTCCATCTTCTCCACCTCCAACTTTTGTTTTTTCAAAATTTTGACCACCTGCAAAACGTATTAAATTAGATAAAACATTTAAAGGTAGCACTTCGTCATATATTTTAATAAAATTTTTTATTTCCATGATTTTTTTACCCAATTACGATCTTTATATATACCTATTAACTGTGTTAAATAAAAAAGTCTAGAATTTGTTACTTCTTTTTGTGTCCTTGGCTTTAATGTCATTTTCCAAGAATCCCTTTTAAAAGGTATTACTTGAACATAAGGTGTTCCTTTTTTTATTATTGTTTCTAATACTGGATATTTATCACCATTTATAACTATTGGAAAATTTATTTCATTTGGAAAAGTATCTGTGTCCACAATTCCAGACATTATTGAAAACCTATCATCAGAATTATTTAAAGGAGATACAAATAAACAAGAATATCCCTTGGGGGTTTTTATTTTCCAGGGGTTTAAAATTTTATAAAAAGGTAAATTTTTATTTTTTTCTATAGAAGGTGATCCCTTTAGTTGTTGTGTGGCGTGAAGATCTAGTCCTGAATTTAAATTTAACATTTTAGCATTTAGAACTCCTGTATATTCATGTAACCCAAATGTTTGAAAAGAATCTTTAATTATTTTTTCTTTACTAATTTCATGATCTACATTATGTCTAACATGAAAATCTTGTGGCATTTTTAATAAATACCCCGCAGTTAAGCTATCAAAAAAAGGCTTACATCCTCTTATTGTTTTATTAGAAAGATTATGTTCTAATTTTTTATACCATTCTGGAATATTTACTTTTATAGGGACTGGATAATCTTCTTTTTGTGCAAAATAATCTTCATGAGTGCTAAACTCTATTTCTTTATCAAACATGTTAATTAAATAACAGTTTCTATGGTAATTGTAAAGTATTTAATGAAGTTTGCCCTATATCAACAAAATATTGCTCTAGTGATTTATTTAGAGGAAATGTAATTGTATTAGGATTAAAATTTATTAATTGTTGATAATAACTGTTCCATCTTGGAAACAAAGGATGATCCTTGTTAGCAGAGTTATCTAAAAATCCAAATATAAAATCTTTTGTTTGATTAATATATAAAGTAAGATCTTTTTTTGAACCAAAATCTACTACTATGTCTACATAAGTTATAGTATTGCTATTATATTTAAGTGGCCATTTATTTCTAAGTTTTACACTATCAAAATTCGCTTGAGTATCTTCAATAATTTTATAATCTTGATCATTTATATTACAATAATTTAAATCTTCTGTATTCTCTGCAATTCTATAAATAGAGTTTTCTATATTATCTAAGTTTTTTGTAAAAATAAAATATGCCATATTTTTTAAGTCCCTGTATTTTCAAATACTATTAATACTCCAGTTCCACCTGGATTACCTGCATTTCCATAAGCACCAGCCATAGTGGTTGAATTACGAGGAGTAGAACCTGTCATAAAAGTTGCATGAGGGAAAGCATAAGTTGCTCCAGGCTGAGTTCCTGCATTTCCAGGGTTTGATGGGTTAGCATTATTAAAACCTCCTCCACCATTTCCAGCATTAACAGTTCCTACGTTTGTAAAAGTAGTTGCTCCACCTGCACCACCACCTGGTTTAGGATCACTGTATTGATTTGATCCACCTGCATTACCTTGACCACCTATTGAATAAGGTTGTACAAAAGGTTGTGTTATTGGTTTATTATAAAATCCATATCCTCCGTTACCGCCTGGGGATCCACCACCACAGTTATAAGATGTTCCTCCACCTCCGCCTCCACCAGCCCACATATAAACTGCTAATCTGCTTGCAGTAGGTGTTGCAGTGTAAATTCCAGATGCAGGTCCAATAGCTGCAAGATTAGGTATTCCCATTCCAGCACCTGCTGATCCAGAAGATGCAGAAGTAATTCTACCATCAGCCGCTACTGTAATTGTAGCTGCTGTATAAGTTGCTGCTGTAACACCTGTTGTTGCTAATTGAGCCGTTCCAATAGCACCAGAAGCTACTTTAACGGATGTAACTGATGCTGTATCTAAAGCTGCCGATGTAATTGCAAAAGAAGCTACTTTAACTGAAGTTACAGATGAAGTATCTAATTTTGCGGATGTAACTGCAAAGGATGCAATCTTAACTGATGTAACTGCTGATGTATCTAATTCATTAGGACCAATAACAAAATCTCCTATAGAAGCACTTGTACTAATCGCTCCACCCAATGTGCTAAGGTCAATTGTATTTGCATTTGTTCCATCTAAATAAATACCTTTAATATTTTTTTCAGTTGTTCCCCAAATAACAGAAGCTCCTCCTACTTGATTTAATGCTAATGTAAATGCACCTGTTGTGCTATTTTTAATTGTATATGTTTTTTCAATTCCAGACTCGACATAAACAGTTGCGTTAGCAGCAAGTGTTCCAGTAAATTCTATAACAGCATTTCTTGCATTAGATATTGTAGCATTAGTCATAGACAAAGTTGTATTTGTAGACGTAAGTGCTATAGATTGATATCCAGCGACTGCTTGTTGTATTAAATTTAAATTTGTATTTGTTTTATCGCCCCAAGTTCCAGAGTTTTCCCCTGTTACCATTAACTCGAGTTTGAGGTCTGTAGAATAGCTAGATGCCATAAATTCCTTTTAAATTTGTAATAATACTCAATTTTAGTTTGATTAGGCCGCTATGTCAACAACTGCCCAACTGTTAGTTATTCCTATATCTACTATTGCCCAGGCACTTATAAACACAGTTCCTGTATAAGTAGTCATTTGTAATCCAGTAATTTCTGGTGCTACATCTATAGTTACAGATACTGAATTTATAGTAGTTATTGCAGATACAGAAGTTACATTTGCTAATGTGTTTGCATCTAGTTCTGCTGTTCCTAAATTTAAAGAAATTACATTTCCAGTTAAAAATACAGCTACAGCAATATCAACTTCTTCATCACCTAAAGATATAGTTAATGAACTTCCATTTACATCTATATCTGCACCTGCTGTAATAGAAACTGTTGCTACAGTAGTTGCTATAGATTGCCCTGTAACAGCTGCATCAAAATCTATTTGAGCACTTATTGTTCCAGTAGTTGTAGCAGAACTTATTCCAGTTAAAGTAAGACTGGCATCTCCTGTAATTGATAAAGTTCCAGTAGTTGTATTTAATTGATTTCCTGTTACATCAACATCTATTACATTTATACCTTCGGCTGTTCCAGTAGTTGTGTTTAATAAATTTGTAGATAGGCCTACACTTCCATCAATTATAAAAGATAAACTACCTGTAGTTGTGTTTAATAAATTTGTAGATAGGTCTACACTTCCATCAATTATAAAAGATAAACTACCTGTAGTTGTGTTTAATAAATTTGTAGATAAATCTGCAGAAACATCTATTGTAACTCCTACACTATTTTGATCGGATTGTAATCCTGAAATTTGTCCCCATGCATTAGATCCCCAAGTAGAGTATCCCCATGTGGTAAGGGTACCAGGTGACGTTACTTCTACTGTAATATCTGCCACCTGGCCCTCCTAAAATTATGCGATTCTTAATATAGCTGCTGCTGATGTAAATGCTGGAAATACGATTGTAAATGTTCCTGATGTTGCAGTTTTGTCAGCACCGAAGTCTAACACGCAAACTGATCTTTTAGTTGCAGTTGTTGTGTTGTTATAAATTAATGCTCCTCTAGCAGTTAATGTAACTCCTGTAAAAGATAAATCTGCAAAATCTACTATACCTACAGAACCATCAAGTGATACTGTTTGACTTTGTAATACTCCACCGCCTGCTGCGTATTGTCCTGATGCAGAAACTTCTCCTGTTGCAGTATAAACTGTTGTAGCCGCTGATAAGTTAGCTGCAGATGTATATAATGCCAAATTAAAAGCTTGTCCTGAACCTGAATCGAAATCATGCACAGCACCTAAAAGTTCTGACTTAAATGTGTTGCACACTGCTTGTGATATTGCCATATGTTGTACTCCTTATAGTTATTATGGTGATGGTGAATTAATTTTAATTCGTAACACACCATCTTGAAACTCGTCTCTGCGTCTTCTACCTGTTTGCTCTAACGCAAATCCTTGTAATGCTGTATTATACTTGTCCTGATATAGTTTGTACATATCCATAGGTCCTTTTAAATATGCAAAGGCTTCTACTAAACAAGCGTATAGTAATAATTCTGGTGCATTTTGACTAATATAAGTTGTTGTATTTGTTGAACTTAAATTATCTGGTGTATATACATAATCTAAAGTAACTGGATAATTACCATTTGGTATAGGGGCTACTTGAATAGCATTTTCTTTATACATTGAATAATATTTAGGAAAACCACTTGTCCCAGAACTATTATATTCAGTAATAAAAGTATCATCTCTAGGTTCTAAAGATATTTGAGCTGAAGAAGTGTTTGTTACAACAACAGATCTTACTATAAAAGCTCTTCTAACTGTTGTAGAACCTTCATCTGTATTATCATCTGGTAATAATAAATATTTGTTTCCAGAATTAAAACTTGATGTTGCGTATTCTCTTGAATAATCAGCATCTGCTTCTCTAAATATCCTATATTCAGAATTTTTAATAAATGTATCACAAATAGAATCAGTTAAAACTGAAGAATCTACTTCTGTATAATTTCTAATTTGTTGTAATAATTCTGTATATGTCATGTTATATTTATAGTTACATCACCAACATTAGAATAAGCTTGTCTTCTAGCATTGATTACATCACCACTAATTGCTGGTTGCATACTACCTGGATTTGTTGTTTCGTATTGTCCTGGCCAGTATTGTAAATCTAATTGTACTAAACATCCGCCCCCTGGAACAGTATCTGATCTAGCATTTTTAAGTCCTTGTGGATCTGCTTTATGGTGTCTTGGATCTAATTGAGGTTGTTTTGGTTCATATTCACTAAAATGTACCCACGAACCATTCCATTCTCTTTTCATTTCCACATATGGAAATTGCATTCCTGATCTATCAGAAATAGCCAGTGATCTTTTACCTCTAGAAAATGCCATTAGATTCCATCTCCAAAATAAGAATAAGGTGATATATAAGAACTTGTTCTTTGAGAATCTTCTTCTAAAGCTCTTTGTAATTCATCCTCATATATTAATTTTAATCCTTGAACTCTATCTGGAGCAACCTTTTGTCCTAGATAATAAGCAAGTCCTGAAATCATACATGGTAAAAATCTATAAGGTACGTTCGCTTGATTACTATATGCACCTGCATCTTGTATTCTACTAATATAGTAATATTTTAAATAAATATATTGAGCACAATCAGGTGTTAAATATAAACTAATAGTTGGATTAATCTGACGATTCACATAATATTGTGAAGGTTGTCCAGTTTGTCCTTTGTTAGGAAGAGCTGCATAAGCAGATCTATCTATTTTGTCTAAAGAAATATCATTCGTTGTTTCAGTTACAGTCAAAGCTGTAGAAACATAAGCTTCTAATACATCACTACAATCAGATGGTGTAGCATAAGTAGATGTACCAGCAGTAAGTAATTGTTCTTTAAGAACAACTTTCCAGAGATGAACTCCTCTATTTCCCCATTCAGAAAATAAAATGTTTAAACTTCTTCTTGCTGACTTTATATTGTATCCGCTGTTAGTTCTTACGCCACAACGTTCGTAGGCTTCTTCAATAATATCGTCTATGTCTAAATCGAATGATGTAGTTCCTGAAGTAGCCATTAGACATTATTTTTTCTTATTGTTTTTAGAAACTTTCTTAGCACTAAATCCTTTTAACATACCTGCAACTTTTGCTGGTGTGTTTTTTGGAATTATTCCTGCTTTTAAATATGTTTTCATTCCCATTTTAATATTCTCCAAAGTATTGTTTGTTAACTTGTATTGCTTTTTGACCTTTAACCATCATTTTACCAGTTTTAGCTTTAACAGGTTCATCCATGGCTTCTTGAATAGCCATTCCTCTCTTTTTTTCATAAGAAGAAAGCATGCCATCTTTATTTAAATCTGCTTTTGATGATAATTTTGCCATTACACCTTCTTTTGCCTTCATAGGTTTCATTTTACCACTTTTTGTTTCTTCATATCCCTTTTTTTCAAGCATAGTTTCTCTACCTTCCATAGCTTTTGATTCCATACCTTCATGTTTCATAGACTCATCTTTATATTTTTTAAATTTTTTCATAATATCTAAATATACCTCATTTTTGTCATGTTATATATACCACCATCTTTCATTTTTTTAGGTTTTTTAAGTATTGTTTTAACATTTGTTGGTTTTGGACCAACATTAGCTACAGATCTTTTTCTAATTACTGCCGATCTCTTCTGACTTTCTGTCATTCTTGCTGCTTTTGCTGCAGGAACACATTTTGGGTAACCTCTTTTTGATCCATTTGCTGATTTTCTTCCACATTCTTTGTAACCTCCTCCTTTTTTAGGGGCAGAAATATCTACCCAATTTTCATTAAACCATTTTGCAAGACCTCCTTGCTTTAAACCAAGATCAAAATAATATTGTCCAGTCTTTTCAAAATTATTTTCTTGTTTTAATTTTGCTTTTTCAGCAGTAATAATTCTTGCTGCTTCTTTAGATCCTACTCTTTTAGCAAGTTCTATTGTAGATTCTTCTTTATTTTTATCTTCTGACATTATTTTAATAAATCTCCATAGTAATTTTTTAAAGATTCATTAGAATAATTTTTATTATTCATTTCTACTTCTATAAATTTACCCATATAAGCACCTTTAGGTTTCCAATCTTTTCTTTTTTTGCCAGAAGGATCTTTTATTTTACCAGCACAAATTTTTGAAGCATATGCATTTGCATAAGCAGAAGGATATACTGCAAATTTTCTTTTTGCTGCTGATTTTCCTCTAGAACAAAGCTTTGTCATTTTATTTTTTTCTTTCTTTTTTTATATGCAAGCATGGCTTTAGATGGTTTTGCTCCACGAAGTTTTCCTTCTATTTGTTGAGGTATTTGTGATCTTCCTATTGGCATAATTAAACCATTGGTGAATATACAATTTTACCATTTACCTTATGTGCCTTCAAGTACTGCTTTCTATTACCATTTATTGAATAGCTACAATGAACCCATCCACTATTAGGTTCGTTTTCATTCCAAAACTCAAGTATACATTGATCATAATCAAAATTTTGTACAATAAAATCTGCAACATCTTTATTTGCTACACCAAATATTTCAAAATCTGCAGCTTGACCCTTAGTATGCTGACTCTTGGCAGAAGATCCTATAGCTTCGCAAAGTGCAACTGATCTATAACCAGAAGATATAGAAACAGGTAAACCATAATAATCTCTTAAAGGTTGTAATATTTTTTCACAAAGTATTTTTAAATTTTCTATATGTGTTTCGTTTGGAATATTTTCTATTCCAAGTCTTGTTGCTTCCTGAGACTTTGTTAATTCATTTAATGTAAAGCTTTTACTTAATTCCATTTTAATAAAAATATGTATAATATGTCCAAACAGCTATGTTGAAAAGTAATAGTGCTTCTATCATTTATTATTTCTTAATTTATTTATAACCTCAATAACATGTTTTTCATATTCTTTATTTGTAGAAAAACTATCTAATGCTTTTGCCATTCTTATTGGATCTCTATTAAACGACATATCTCTAGCTTTTCTAAATTCTGCATATACTTGTTTTGTATTCAAAATTTCTATGTAATATTTAACAGAATCACATTTAGTTTTAAACACTCTTACTCGCCATTCAATGTGATCTTGTTGTTTATATGGCAACATACCTTCTTTAGACCATACTCTTATACCAAATAAGTTGTTTCCTTCAATAGCAAAACGTGATGTTCCATAATTAGATTCAACAATAGCTTGAGCTACTATAAGTTCTGTATTTATATGTTTATTTGCAGGAATGTCAAAATTGAGGTAGGAAATGCACTTTTTAAGAGAGGTGATGAATTCTTGGTTGTTATGATATTCAAACCTTGGTGGACCAAACCCTAGACTTTTAGCCCAGGCGATAATGGCATTTTCAGTTTTCTTCTTGGCGACGGGGTTTGGAAAGAATGTACCTAATACAAACGCTAGAAGAGCTACTATCAAATATTTTACTATTATACTCTTTATTGTCATAACATTTACATTGATTTGAGAGACAGCATCCAACTGTCAGGTTGTTAATACAATTAATCTTGCTTAACTTCTTTGATTCTTTTAATACCATGTTTATCTACTTCCACAATGGCTTTTACTTCTTTACAACTCCATGAAGTAACATTTGGGTTACCATCACGTTCTACTTTTCTTTTTTGTTCTAAGCAATCTGCAACATTTGCTTTAGGAGAATATCCCTCTAATTTACCATTCATATACATTAATAATGCAAACACGACTTCTACCATTATTTACCTCTAAGTGCATCTAATTCTTTTTCTAATTTATCTATCTTCTTTTCAAGATGTTGAATTACAACTTTAGTATGAACATTCTCTTCTAATTGTTTTGTATGTTTTTCTATTGTTTTAGCTTGATACTCAATTAACATAAATAATTCTTGATTTTTAGGGGTTTGATCTGCTTTTTTAAGAAGATCTTGTGCCATTAACTTTTCATTAGTCTCTAATCTATTTAATCTTTCAACAATACCAAAATAAGTCCATACGGCTACAACAATAGCAGATACAATAGCAACTATATTTTTAATAGGTAGTGCTACACTTGTTTGGTCACTTAATTTAAATTCGCTACTCATTTATTTTTTCTCCTTATCTATTATATCATAAAAAAATTTATCTGTGTTATCTGTAATTAATCCTTTATTTTCAACATTCCAATATGTAGTTTGCACTTTATAGTCTGGTACAGATGATGAAGTAGTAAAGCTAGGGATACTCCACAGAATACGATTATTAGGCATAATTGCATAATTGCCGTTATCAAGAGCCAACACATGTCCACACTTATGTTGATCAGGCATTTCGGAATGTTCAGTATCCAGTATATTACTTTCTGGATGTGCCCAATCAATCGTAAATAAATATTCACCATGATAAAGTTTATTTTTAGTTTTACTAAAATATTTACAGCGTTGACCTTTTAAGAAATCAAAAACAGTAATACTAGGATAATAACTAAATGAATTCCATAGCTGAAGATCTTCGAGATCTTGATGTTCCATTTGTGTGCTATGCACATTACTGCCGATTCTTCTTTGAACAAAAGCAGAGATAGGAAGCCTCCAATATATTGCACCGTTGCTAAGTAAACAATGAAACAACGTTGCACGGCCGCTAATACTCCCCAAACCAAATACCACACAGTCTTCAGTTTCTCCTTGATGGTCTCGTAAGTCATATAAATATTCCTTTCTTATTTTACAATATATAGGGGGTATGTTAGCATTTAAATAAGACATTGCAAGGAATTAACATTTCCATCGTCTTCTTGCTTGTCTTAGTCTAGAATTAGGGTCTTTTGCAGCTCCTGGAAACATTTTCATTTGTCCAGCAGATCTTGCACAATATGATTTTCTTCTTTTAGCTGATTTACTTCCTGGTTTAACTTTACCAGTAACTGCTGTGGATAACTTTGAACCTGGGTTTTCTCTTTTATATCTTTCAACTCCAGCTTTGGTCATTCCAGCACCAGATTTTGTTGGTCTAAAATATTTTTTAGTTTTAGGTGGTTGTACATCTCCACCTCTAGCCATACTTTCTTTTTTTTCTTTATCTTTTTCTTCTGGTTTTTTTTGTATTACAGGTTGAAGGCCTGCCATGTAAGTTGCTTGTTTTGTTTGAGGAAATAAAGCTTCTCTTAAATATGCAGTTTGATAAGACCCAGGAAGTCCTCTTCCTACGCTACCATAAACTCCAGCAACTCCACCAAAAGACATTTTTTTAACAGCTTTACCTGTTCCACGCTTTTGAATACCGAAGCCAGCCATATTATTATTTATCTATAAATAAAGTAACAATTATTCCAGAATTATTAACTACGCCTATTCCGTCTACACAACCTACAGCATTATTAATGCTATATAAAACTCCATCTTCTGGAAGATTTAATGTAGATGTTTGTCCAGCTCCAACAGAACCTAATAAATAAACTTGTGTATTTGTGGATACACTAACAGTTGTAGCATTTGCTAAACCATTAATAACGACAGTACCTGATGTAGTCAAACCCTGTAAACTGTATGCTCTTAATCTTGTTCTTCCAGTAAAAGCAACTGCACTTGTTTGTGTATTTAAAATTACAATTGGTTTTACATCACTTTTAAAACTCATTTAAACTCCTTTTATTAAGAGCTCCCGAAGGAGCTCTTAAAATTAATTAATTATACCGCAGCACTAAATGGTGTAGCTACTATTCCTGTAGCACCAGATACTACATTAACTTTGTATCTGTTAGCTCCAATTACTGTAGCAGTAATAGTTGCTCCGCCTACTCCACCTTTAGTTGTTCCATCTAAAGTAATAGTGTCAGATGCAGTTACTGTACTAAATACTAATGCAGTAGTACCAGAGCCAAGAATGGCTGTTCCTACCATAGTATCAGAAGCATTTGCTACTTGCACTACAAAATTTCCTGTTACAGTTGTTGAAAGTACAAAACTATAAGTTGCACCATAGTTATTAGACTGATTTGGATCAGTTGGATCACTTGGTGTAGTTGTATTTACAGCTGGCAATGTGAAAGTTGCTGTAGCTGTGCTTGTGTAATAGATTTGTTTTCCAGCATAATTAGCAACATCTAAAGTTGCACCTACTGCTGTTGTTACTGAGTTTGATACTCCAGAACTAATAAAACCTGCTAATGATCTTACTGGTCCTGAAAACGTTGATTGTCCCATATTATTCTCCCGTATAGTGGTTAAGCTTTGTAGTCTCTATACAGTCTGTCTAGCCAGTCTACAAAACTATTATATCTAGATTATTTATGATTATAAAAGAAAAAGGGGCCAAAGTAAACCTTGGCCCCTTTCTATGAAAAGACTTAAATTATTAAGCCGCTCCTGGAGTTCCGAAAATTCCTCTAGGGTCAGACCAACCGAAGCTGTATCTTTCTCTAGCTTTGAATCTTACGTTACCAGTATCAAAATCGCCTTCAATAGCTGTTTTGATTGGACTTCTAACGAATTCTTTTAATCCGTTAGGAGCGTCTGTAATGATAAAGAATGCATCTGTATCAGTTAAGAAGTGATTCACTCTGTAACCTTCTGGAATCATTCCCATATTTAACATTGCATTAATGTCATTATCAGATGTAGAAGTTCTAAGAGGAGATCTTAATACTCTCTCAGCAGTAAATTGTAATTCTTTTGGAATGATCAATTTTCTACCTTGAAGAGCAATTTTTAATCCTCTCTCATCTACAAACCCTGCAATATCAATTAATGATTGTTCTAATGAAGTTTCATTAAGATCTGCTGCAGTAGCTAAAATGTTCGAAAAAGTCGAACCATTAGCAAGAGGGTGATTACTTGCTAAAAGAGCAACTCCATCACCTCCGTTGTATGAACCACTCGTATCAAATCCATTATTTAATACGTTAGCTGCGATTGTTTGTTTAGTTTGTGACATTGAACGAGCTAAAGCTCTAGTGTATCTAGAAGCTAATCTATCATACAAGTTATCTTCAATAGCTTCCTCAGTTATAGCAAATGCCAAAGCAATTGTTTGATGAGTGTATCTTGAAGTGTAGGCTTCAGAAGCTTGATCGAACTGCACTCCCGCACCTTCTTGTTTGATAGCAGCACCTGCGAAACCTGTTAACATTACTTCTTCTTCAAAAGCTCTGTCTGAAGATTCAGATGTAAAGATTTCTGTGTGCTCGTTGTCGTATCTGTTGTATTCCAGGCCGAATAGTGCATTCAATCCTGGCTCTAGTTCTTTAACTAGCTGTGAACGTGATATAGCCATAGTTTATTCTCCTATTATAGACCTGTTGTAGCTGTCTTATAGAAGTGATTGTTAATTCTAACAAGCACATTCGCATTAGACACAGCCACATCGCTGTTAAGTACGTCGCCTGATATATCAATTGCTTGTACTAAGAATGTTGAAGCCGTTCCCGAATTCGCAATATCTAATTGTACATATGATATACCTGTTTGTGTATTTCCAGTTACATTGTTAATTGAAAAGTTTTTAAAGATGTCAGCAACTGCAAAAACATCATTAGCGTTCACTTCGAACACTGTATCTGGTGCATCAATTACGAAAGCAACTATGTCGCTCGCAACTGTTGAACCTGGAAGATAATTCTTCCATGTTGGTTTTTGCGTTGTTGGATCTGTATAAAAACATCCATTGAAAACTCCCACAGCAGCTGTAGATGAGTTAGCAATAGCTCTTCCAATTGTACCCGAAGTGAATGGTATAACCACATCACCTTGGTAAATTGAAGTAGAATTATTACTTGCTACTCTATATCTGTTTTGAGCGTTAATGAATGGACTACCATTAAGTTGTCGACTTGGTCTTAAACCAAATCTTTCATTTACGTTTGCCATTTATTTATACTCCGTTTATTTTAATTTAATTTACAGTAGTTGACTTTTGCCAAAAATTTATGACTTTCGTCCACCACCAAAAGTTACACGGGACTGTCTATCAATATTGATAGGCATTCCTGGTCGTTGTTCCTTCATCAGATCGGCATCAATCGACTTAATTCTATCCTGAGTAATTCTTTTAAAATACTCGGAACGACTTTTGACAATCTCTTCAGGTATCCTTGCCAACACAAGGCCGCCAACCCCTACTAACCCAGCATATTTTCCCTCAGCGATTACTGGATAGTCATGATCACCCATAGAATTTTTAATTTCTTCGGCTCTCACAAATTCCCAACCTTCTCTGAGTTTTTTAGATACGTTTGCAGTATCCTGAAAACCCTGCGATTCTGTTCTAATCCATCTGTGAACAAAACCCGCTGGTGCTTTTGGTGCATCCAGACTTGACGGTGGAGTCCAAGGCTTCTTACGAAGATCCTTATTTCTTACTTCTGACTCGCGTGAAGTTCTATTTTTATTTTTATCGCTCATTTATACCTCCTTCACGTATTTAGCGTATTCTTCTAGTGGCACCCCTAATTTTTTAGCAATAGCCACCTGTGATTTGGTGAGTCTCACGGTTCTGCGTCCTGATTGTTTTCTACCAGCAGAAGCAACAGTTTGGACGGGTTTTCTGTTCTCCTCTGTAACCTCAGTTTCCTGAGATTTAGAAAACTTATGAGGATATAAATCTCTCATACGTTTATCTACCTCATTATAATACTCATCACTCTCTGCGTCAAACCCCTGACTTACCAAGTCTTCATGAAGCATAAATGCTGAGTTTGTCATGTATTTATCATTACCAAACCACTCATTTTTTTCAGCCCATGACTTAGCTTTTGTACTTGGAGTAATTGGTTGTTGAGGTGCTTGTTGCACAGGTTGAACTTTTCGTTGTTCCTCAAAGGATTTTTTAGCTGCCTCACGTTCGCTCATAACGATTCGTGCCTTTTCCTTCTCAACAGACAACCTTGTTAGTTCGTCTTGTGCTTGTGCAATTTGTTCCGCATCTTGAGACTCAATTGCAAGCTTTAACTTAGATTTAGCTTGAGCACGTTGAGCATCAACTCTTGCGTCAAATTCTTTGATGTAGTTTGTATCCACATCCATATACTTAGATTCAGCATCTGAGTATCTTTTCTGTAAACCTTTAGCATATTCTAAAGCAGCTTTTTCTCTTCTTTCTGCTTCACGTATTTTATAAGTTAATTTATCAATACGTTTTTTTACGCTTTCAGTATACTCTTCTAGATTTTCACCTACTGGTTTAGCTTCAGTTTTGGTTTCAACTTTAGGTTGTTCTTCTATTTCTTCAATAGAAATTTTTTCTTTTTCTTTTTCAGCTTTACCATCATGTGTTGTGTATCCTAAATCAACTTCACCAACATTTAAGTTAGGAGCTTTTTTAGTATCTTCTTTTTCCTTTAATTCTACAGAAGTTTCTTTAGCATCGTCTAGATCTAATTCAACCTCTGGTTGTTTTTTTGTTTCTTTATCCATGTTGTTCTCCTATTAGTACATGTGCAAAATATCAGCAGGGTTATCAATCTTAGCAATGATTTCATCATCATTAAGAATTCTAACTTCACCGCCTTCTATTTTGAATCTGCTACCTGCATATCTTCCAAAGATCACCCATTCACCTTCTTTGCACCAAGGTCCTAATGGAAATTTTTCTTTGTCTCTGTAACAAAGATTTCCCATTTTAAGAACATAAGCACAAACGGTTGTCATTTGAATTGTATCTTTAGAATTATCAGATAGAATAATTCCACCTTTAGTTTGAGCTGGCCCAGCATAAGGCAAGACTAAAAGTCTCCAACCTGTCGGCTGAGGCATTCTTTCTAAGGTAGTTTTATCTATTGAATTTGGATTGAGAACTTTCTCAACCACTTCTTTATCTTGGTAAACGTCTTTTAAACCCTCATGTATAGAAGGAATATCAGTTGTTACTGTCGTCGTCATCTTCACTATTCTCCCGTTTCAGCAGGTCATTAAGATCCTGAAGCAGAGTTTCTAAAGCTCTGAGTTGACCCCTAGCATAGTGAAGTTTATCAAGCGTGTCTATACCATAGCAAAGATCATCTTTTATTAAGGTTAAACGCTTGTTTATTAGTTTTTTTATATCTTGAACTGTATCAATACTTAGCATTTTGTTAATTTACGTATAATATTATACTGTTCATGATTGTCAAATTCTTTTCCTAAACCTATTTTATGGGCATGTTCTTTTGCATCGGTTCCTTTAATAAATATTTCTGTTAAATCTTCTCCCCATTTTTCTACACCTCTTTTTAAATACTGATCTCTTCTAACTCTTTCTTGTTCTGTAGATTCTGCTCCGTCCCAAGAAGATTTACCATGGAAGTGTAATATAAATGGATGTAGTGCTAACATAGTTTTATATCCTTTAACTGCAGCTCTAATTCTATAATCCATATCTTCTCCACCACAATTAGAAAAAGTATGGTCAAAATAACCTACATCGTTA
>Ga0214921_10004403_pt1 | contig 20748 bp, 22 predicted proteins | sample LL1505_MetaG_FD_177992 | JGI IMG/M metagenome (GOLD analysis project Ga0214921, IMG submission 177992) | Freshwater microbial communities from Lake Lanier, Atlanta, Georgia, United States - LL-1505 | ecosystem: Environmental > Aquatic > Freshwater > Lake | place: USA: Georgia | collected...
TAGAAATTTTTGAATAATATGTTTTTATATTTTTAATGTTATTTTCATAATGTATATCTAAAACAATTTTAACAACATCTGAATTAAACATTATATTAAAAATATAGATATTTATATAGTTTTTTTATAAAAGAATATAATTAAAATATTTTATAAATTAATAATTTATAAAAAACTGAGATTTTTAAACTTTCTTACCTGTAAATTTTTGGGAACATTATTAGAAAATAAAAAAAATCTAAACGTAATACTTGATAAGTCGAAAGATTATGGATATGTATATAAAAATGATGATGAAAAATATGTTCAAATGACTTTAAAAGAAATTATTGATAATTCAATGTTAAAAATGCGCGAAAAATTAGTCGTATTAAATGATGATATTAGAAAAACAAAAATATACAATGACGTATCTGATATGAATGAATCTAAAATTAAAAAAAAATATTGTGATTATGTTAATGAACCACCTGTTAAGAATATTGTATCTGAACTTATTTCATCAATATATTATGATAAAAAAGATGAATGTATACAGATATATAATTCAATTAAGGATAATAATGATGATAATATAGAGAGATTATATGGATATTGATAATAATTTTTTATAATATATTCAAATAAAGAACTGAATTAAAGTAATATACAAACAATAATTTTTAATTTATATAATAAATTTAAAAATTTTAATTTATATAATAAATTTAAAAATAATAAATTTTAAATTAAATATTAATTTAAAATTAATGTAAAATATTTTTTTCTATATTTATTTTAATGAGCACTAATTTAGTTATTAACGAAAATACAAATATAAGAAATGATTCAACTTTTTATACATATCGCGATTTTAATAATGACAAAATTTCAAATTATAATTTTATTCCAAATATTATGAATGAATCTCATACAAGAAATACTTATATGGAATCAATCGATGTTGTTGGTTTACTACAAAGTGGAAATAATGATGTAAATGGAATAAATATAGATGAAGCAACTCTTTTAAGAAATGGAGAAAATCAAAGTAATTTATCAAAAAAAGAATTAGATACACGATTATTTCCAGGTGCTCCCTATATGATGTCTGGTCAATCATTATTAAAAAATCCAGATTTATCATCTAGATTAAAATATGGCGAAGATACACGTGTTGCTAAATCCGCAAATGTTGCAGCATCATATGCTGCCAATAATTTTATTCCTCTTATTCCAAGTATAGAAGATAATGTTCAAAATGTTGATCATATTATACCTACATATTGGGTAAGGGGGGGTATGAGTTCAAGAAGTGTTATTAGAAATATTGATTATTTAAAATCATGTGGTATTAAGAAATAATTTTATATTATTTTTAACAATTTACATAAATATTTTATAATATTACTTAAAGAATAATATACCTGTTGTGCAATTTTAAATATTATTCAGTTAAAAGGTTAAATAAATATTCGCTTAAAGTTTATTTTTAACCATTTACATGAATAATATTTAAAATCGTGCTCATGGTGTACGATTCTTTAAGTAGTATTATGAAAATCGTATGTAAAGGGTTAATAAATATTACTTTATTTATTAAATTATTGTTTTATTAATAATTTAATAGAATGGATATATTTTTACATAACTTTTATAAATTATTATTATTATTATTATTATTATTTGTATTATTTGTATTATTTGTATTATAATTATTAATTTTTGATTCATACTTTTTTTTGAAATTAATTAATTTTTTGTTATTTTCCTTTCTTTCATAATTATTATTTGAAATATACATTAAAAGTCTATATGTCATATCTATTTCAATTTCAAGTTGTTTTATTTCAAAATTTCTATTAATATTTTGTTCAGATAAAATTGTATTATAATTTTCAGTATTCCTTGATTTAGAATTTTTATTTAAAATATTTTCAACAGTAACAGTTAAATCACTATTGTTTTGTATATTTATAATTCCTTTTGATATATTCGATGTATTTCGTTCTCTTGGTGTAAACATTACATAATGTATTTCGCAATTTATATATCCTTTTAAATTTTCTATATTGAATGGAGTTTCTCTAATAAAATTATATCCATAAATAAATACTTTATGTTCAGACTCATTAGTTTCAGATATTTTTGACATAATATTATTTATATTTTTAACATTACAACTATACTGGTTTGTGTATAATTGTTCCTCTGTATTTTTAACTTCATGAAATTTACTTTTTTTTTTAATATCAGCTAATATTTTTTTATCTAATAAAAAATAAACTTTACTTAAATTATAATATATTCTTGTTCTTAAATTAGATTTTTTTGAATATAAAAATTGTGATGGATGATTAGCGTCTATTTTTGAGAAAATATCGTATTTACCCGTTTTAATTATTTCCTTTCCTAATACATTTTGAAAATGATTTCCTTCTATAATACTGGGTGAAGATATTGAATTTTGCGTACATACAATTATTAAAAATGGTTCATCATTTGTATTGATTAATTGATTTATACTCTTCATATACATATTAATATCAGGATCATTTGAATATGTTAAAAGATTCATTTCATCGTAATTAATATATATAATTTTTTTATTATACTCCATATAATAAATATTAAGATTAAAAATAATAATATAATTATTTTTCATATTCGTCAAAACCTTTTTTATAAATTTCTACAATCTCTTTACGCATTTTTTCATAATCTACAATAGGTTTTACATATTCTATTTTTTCACCCTTATATTCATTCCATTTTAAAATATATTTTTTTGACAAATCTCTTAATTCAGGAATCCATTTTTTAATATAAACACAATCTCCGTCATTATCAATTGCTTGTTTCCATGGTGATAATATACGAAAATACGGTTGACTATCAGCACCACTTCCACTCGACCATTGCCAGTTTCCATTATTAACTATCGGGTCATAATCAACCAAATTTTGCGCGAAATATTTTTCTCCTATACGCCAATCACATTGAAGTATTTTAATGAGGGTTCCACTGGTAATTAATCTTGCACGATTATGCATAAATCCCGTTTCATTCATTTGTCTCATTCCTGCATCAACAGAAGGAAACCCAGTTTCACCTTTTTTCCAAGCCTCTATTGATTTTTTATTATTTGTCCATTTAATAGAATCATACTTTTCTTTTAAACTATGGCCTTCCATTACTTTAGGTATATAATAACCTAAATAGTAATAAAATTCGCGCCAATATAATTGTGCTATTATACCATGTTTAATACCGAATGATTTTAAAACACAATCGTATACTTCACGAATAGAAACGCAACCGAATTTTATATAAGCCGATAAGTGGGTAGTCTCTTTTTTTAAATCATTCCTTTCATTGTCATAATTAATAAATTCACCATTTTTAATTGATTTCAATATATCTAAAGCTCTTTCACGACCACCGTGTATTAATAAATTTTCATTTTTGGTATAATATTTATTAATATCATTTAATTCAATTTTAAATTTATTTTTTAATAAAAGTTTTTCGTCATTAATAAGTTTACCACCAGTAAATTTATAATTATCAATTTTTTTAACAGCATTTTTTGAAATAGAATTATTTTTAAAAGGTGTATATTTTTCATAACATGTACCGTCTTTTTTTAAAAAAGTGCCAATAGATGCCAATAAATAATCTTCAAATATAAATGATTCTATATTATTTTCTTTACAAAAATCAACTATTTCACTATCTCTTTTTCGTGCATAAGGTGTATAATCCATATTAAAAAATATAGAATTATATACATTTTTATCAAATAATGATTTTAGAACGTCGATGTTTTTACCATAGAAAAAATATAATTTACTATTAAATTCGTTTTTTAAATAATCATTTAATTCATTTAAAGATTCAATCATAAATTGAAAAGCATTATTAGAAAAATAATCATTTTCAACGACTTGTTCAGGAGTAAATATAAAGATGGGAATAATAGTTTCCGATTTTTTATAACATTCAATAAATGCAGTATTGTCCTTTAAACGGAAATCTCTTCTAAAAATAAATAATGAGTTCATTTTGTATTAATTATGTTTCTTTATTTTAAATGATATTAAAAATATTAGTTAAAAATAAAATCATTTTTTTATAATTTATTATAAGAATATTTATTATAAGAATATTTATAATTTTATTAATATATAATATCTAAAATATGTAATATCTAAAATTTTAATAATTTTTTTTCATATAATCTATAAAATATTAATAATAATATTATTAATGACAAAATTATAATAATTACCCACAATGTTTTATTACTTATACTATTTTTAGATGACTTTTTAGAAATATTACTCTCATTATTATATTTTTCTTCATTAGAAACTTTTTTCATAGGTTTAGTTTTCTTCTTTTTTTTGGATTTTGTTTTTTCAGTTTCTTCACTTTCATTATTAACATTTTCTATATAAACAATTTCTTTTTGATTAACAGGTGTATTATATTTGGTAACAGGTCTTTCTATAATAACAGGTGGTTCTTCAACATAAACTGGATATATATTATTATAATATGATGCATCACTAACTGTATCTACATAAGAACCATAACCACCATAATTAATTGGAAAATATGAGCCTAAGTATAAATTTGATGGTCCTGGATGATGGTTTCCCATTCCATGATGACCTCCAATAGCACCACCATGATTACCTCCTCCACCCATATGTCTTCCTCCAACAGCACCACCCATATGTCCACCTCCAACAGCACCACCCATATGTCCGCCTCCAACAGCACCACCCATATGTCCACCTCCAACAGCACCACCCATATGTCCGCCTCCAACAGCACCACCCATATGTCCACCTCCAACAGAACCACCGTGAAAAGATTCTATTAAAGGAACCATCTCTTTTTTTTTAACAATTGGCATATTATTATCTAAAAAATCAGTACTATTAATAGGTACTTTATTATTATAGTTTTTTAAATTTAGATTATTATAATATCCAGTTGATTGAATATCAGATTCAGTATATAATGATTTAGACGGTTGATTTAAAGATGGTTGGTCTGGGTCTAAAACATATGATTCGTTGTTTTGATTTAAAGTATTAAAAATTTTAGTATTTACATTATATTTTGTTGCTTTAGTTTGTTCAACATATGGTGGATTATTAGAATATTGATTACATATTGGAACGTCAAAATATCCATGATTTACATATGGTGCAAATGAACTCATTATTATTAATATTAGATAATAAAAACTAATGAATAATTAAAATATATAATATTTATTTTAATTAAATCTTAAGAAAAATTATTTTTTAGAATTATATTTAATTATTAAAATATTATATTTAAATATTTTTTAATAAAATATTTTTTTCTAAATTTAATATATATAATTAAATGAAATCACTTTGTTCACCAGCACTCTTATTCTTAGTTCTTATGGTTATAGGTATTATTATGATGATTTATAATAGAATACAGCCAATGTCAATTGTTGTTAGCGCACTTTTTATAGTAATTTGGACATGGTTTTTAAATTTCCTTTGTGGATTAGGACATGAAGGAATTTCATGGTTTTTAGTCGTAATGCCATTTGTATTATTTTTGGTTGTTTTTTCATTGATATATGAAACAATAATGATTAATAGTTTAAAGGAAAAAGAAAATTTTGAAGATCATGAACACCCTCTCGGTAAAAGAGGACATATGGCAGATGAATATGAATCACATAATGAACATTTTAAAAGTAAACATAAAAAAAAATAAATTTATTAAAGAAAATTAATATTTGATTAAAATACCTAAATTAAATCTATATAAATTAAAAAGTGTAAAAATAATGTAAAATCATAAAAATATTATTTTTCATAATATATTGATTGGTATATTCTACCAGGAACATAATTTTTACCATAATTATTTTTACGTAATTTATCAGCGCTTTTATTAATAATACATAATTTTAATTTTTCATGACACAAACAATCTGTTTTTTCATATATTGTATAATCCTTATGATTTATATAATATTCTATCATTCTATTCATATCGTGTGTATAAGACGGATTATATTGATTCACTTTTTCAACAATATCATTTTTATCAAATACATCTGTTTCAATTAAATCAAAATCCTTTTTTATATCTTCTAATCTATACACCATATTATATCTGTCGTATTGTGATAAATTTTGTCCCATAATATCAATAATATTATATAATTTTTAAATATTTTTATAAAAACAAATTTTATAAAAATAAATTATATAAATTAAATAAAAAAGTAAATAACATTTAAGCCCAACTTGATAAGGATTGAGTATAAGGATTTTCTTTAAAGGCTTGAACTATATCAGGATTAATTCTATCTGCAAATGGTTCATTAGGAACAGAATTTTTATCTTGTGTAATATTTAAATGCGTCATTTGAGGTATTGAGTTATAAACTTTATTAGCTTGAACGCCTCGTTCATTAATGTAATCATTTTGAATATCTCCTATTTTTTTAGTAGTAACATTTAAACTATTTGCGTCAATTACTTCATTAACACCACCCGGATTAGGTGTATATCCTTTATCCGTTGTTCCTCGAATAGCTTTAATTTCGGCATTATATATATCTTCATATGACATAGGTTTTGTATTAACTCCATCATTTCCTACTCCACCAAAATATTCAATATCGCTTGTAAATTGTCTCATTGTATTAGGAGCATTTACATCAGTCACTTCATAAGCACCTAATTCAGGACCAGTTGGATCACCTATATATTGAACACTAGTATGTTGTCTTATAGTATCATGAACCTGTACATCCGTTGATAAATAACCATCATTTCTTGTTTGTGTCGCTTGACCAACAGCATTTTCCAATAAAGTCGTTTCTTTAACAGTTGTTTTCGCTTTATCATCATTTTTCACATATGGCCCTGGTCTTGAACGTAAATTCGCTTTACGTTTATTTGAAATAGTCGTTTCCTTAATAGTTGTTTTAGGTTTATTATTGGGGTCATAAACAACACCTCTACTCGGTCCATTTTTACTTAGTTGTCCAGAATGTTTATTATGAATATTTGTTTCTTTAATAGTCGTTCTTGCAACGTCATTAGGATCATGAACAACATTACCTCTATTCATATTTTGAATATTACTACTATATTCATTATGAATACTGGTTTCTTTAATAGTTGTTCTTGCAACGTCATTCGGGTCATGAACAACATTACCTCTATTCATATTTTGAATATTACTATTATATTCATTATGAATACTTGTTTCTTTAATAGTTGTTCTTGCAACGTCATTTGGGTCATAAACAACATTACCTCTATTAATATTTTGAATATTACTATTATATTCATTATGAATACTTGTTTCTTTAATAGTTGTTCTTGCAATGTCATTTGGGTCATGAACAACATTACCTCTATTCATATTTTGAATATTACTATTATATTCATTATGAATACTTGTTTCTTTAATAGTCGTTCTTGCAATGTCATTGGGGTCATAAGCAACACCTTTTCTAATGTTACTTCCCATCATACCACTATGATTATTATGAATACTTGTTTCTTTAATAGTTGTTTTAGCAACATCGTTCGGGTCATGAACAAATCCTGCACTTGGTTTTTGTGCACTAAGATTACCATTATAATTATTTTTCTCGGTAGTTTGTTTAATAGTAATTTTAGCAATATCTTTTGGATCACGCACTTGACCTTTTTTCCTACCTTGATAGTTTCCAGATTGTCTATTATTTTTAATAAGTTCATACTTTTTAGTCTTTTTCGCTTTTTGTTCATTTCTAGCAACACCTTTTTGAATAGATGACTTAAAATTCATTATATAATCAGTATCTTTATTCGTAACACGATTATTATTCCTTATTCTAATGGATTTTTTACCATAATCATTTGGTGTTTCACTATTAAGTCCCAATAATCCTGTAATAGTCCATCCTCCATTACTACCTGCATTTCTAAGCCCTCCATCATCATATGTAATTTTACGTGAAACTCTATACTTAGAACGTACTTGTGCAACAGTACCATGAGTAGGTGCTGCACTACCAGTTCGTGTTTTTAGACCAGTTGTTTTACGATTTGTATATTTAGTAACTATACATGGTCGTTGTTCAGGGGCAATAACTTGACCAGTAGTTGTAAAATAACGGTCTGCTTCTTGAATATAAAATGTATCAGGGCGATTTTTATAAACAGTACCGATTTTACCGGGTTTAGCGATTTTTTGACCCGCATTAATTTTACCATAATATGAAATCTTAGGATTTGTTTTAACACGTATTTCATCAGTTGTTTTTGGCATAGAATAATCTTGTGCATCGGCTTGTTGAAAACCGCCTGAAGGTTCATTTGTATAACCTTGATTAAGACCAGGGCCAACATATACTTTTTCTATAGGAGTTTCATTTGAACGAATATTAGAAACGTAATAACGGTCTAACATAAAACCGTCTAAACTCTGTGTTCCATATACGTTTGTAACATTTTTTTGAGGTTCAAAAAATAGTGATTGTTCTTTTTTCTTTTGATAATTATCTTGTTCACCCGTAAATGTTTCGAAAATACCCCTTGTTGAAAATTCGTCTAAATTCTGTTTTACACCACTACCGAAAAAGGGGACTTGATTATTATGTGTAAATTTATTTGGATTAATAGGGTCACCTGTTAATGATATTCCAACAAATCCTCCACTATTAGGGGTTGTTTTATTGTTTACCATATTATTATTATTAATCTCACGTCGTTGGTCAACAGCCATATTATCGTCAATTAATATATTGTCATATTGTTGATAACTATTAAATTCAACTGGTAAGGATGAATCTGCATAATCAACTTTATTATACATAATAGGGAAAGGTGGACCCGGCGTAACAACATTTGTATCTTCAGGATATTTTGATTTTTCTAATAAAACATCAGCTTTTTTTTGTTCTTCTTGAAATATATTATATGCACGTTTAGAGGTATATGTATTTTGAACAGAAGGTATTTGATTTTTAGGTACATTATCAATAAATTTTTTACTTACGGATTTATTATTTTGGTCTTTGTCTGTTTGTAATTTATAGCCTAGTAATAATAGGCCTGCACCAACTATATACTCCATAATAATATAATATAAGATCTTTTTTGAATTTAATTATACTTAAAAAACTTAATAACAATTTGTTTTCAATTTAGAAATTATATTTTTCAAATAAATATTTATAAAAATATAATAAAATAAAGTATAAATAACAAATAAATAACAATTTTATAACAATTTAATAATAATTTTATAACAATTTTATAACAATTTTATAACAATTTAATAACAATTTTATAACAATTTAATAACAATTTTATAATAAATAAATAACAAATAAATAATAAATAAATAACAAATAAATAAAAAATGAAATATTTATTTCTTGATTTAAAAATATAATAATATAATTTATATAAGGATAAATAAAATGTCTAAAAAGATTCAAAAAAAGTATATTACGGATGTTGAAATTGAAGATAATGAAATAATGACATTTGATTTAAATAATATTTCAAATGATATAAAAACGGGATTCGCAAATGCAATCCGACGCACTATTATATCTGAAATAAAAACATATAATATTGATGATAGAACAGTTTCATTCACAGAAAACACGTCCGTTTTGGACAATGAATTCTTAAAACTACGCCTATCATTAATTCCAATAGTTTCGGATTTGGAAGGTGTAAATTATGAAGACCTTGTTATATCATGTTCTAAGACAAATGAAAGTGAAAACACCGAAAGTATTTATGTAAGTGATTTTATATGTCGCGATGTTAAAAATGATAAAGTAATTGATATAAATTCATTATGTAAGTATCCAGCTATATTATTTTGTAAAATACGAAGTAATCAGACAGTATCATTTGAAGGGCGTCTTGCATATCATAATTCTGACCATCACGGTGCATCACATTCTCCAGTTGGAACATGTGTATACACCTTTAAAGTTGATGAAGAGAAAGTAAATGAAATAACAAAAGATTTCTCCGAAATTGAAAAAATAAGTTTTTCTACACTTGAGAGGGAACGAATATATGATAAAAAAGAAGATGGACATCCAAGTGTTTATCAATTTGTAATTGAAAGTATTGGTTTCTATCACCCATTAAAAGTTGTTTTATTAGGACTTAATTGTTTAAAAGATAATTTAAATATTTTAAAAGAAGATTTTAATAAAATATTACTTGAAAATAATAGTAATGAACACCGTATTGAATTGGTCGAAACGACAAATAATGATTTTTTTGATTTTTTAATTGATAATGAAACTGAAACACTTGGTAATTTATTAACATCATATATAACATATGACCCAAATGTTTTTTATTGTGGATATGTAATTAATCATCCCTTAAAAAAAAATATAAATATTAGAATAAAATTAATAAATGATAATACATTTGAAAATGTTGTATTATTAATAATAAAATATATTGATTATTTTATTGATATAATAAATAATATATATACAGAATTTGAAAGTCATAAGTAATATAATTTTATGAAAATGAACGATAACCTAATGATGATTGTTTAGGAAGAATATTACTATTATTTAAGGATGAATTTTTAGAAACAACATTGCTACTACCTATTATAATTTCAGGTTCTGATGTATCTTTTGAATATGTAATTTTATTCTTAGAATTAAATTTAGAGTAGTCATTCGAACTACTAATAACATCTTGGTTATTATTATTTTCAGTATTATATATCGAATAAGATGGAGATAAATAAGAAGTCATATTAAACACATTATTTTCACCATTATTATCCATTTTATTGTCTATTTTATTTTCATATAATGATGAATTATTAGTAATATAATATGTAACAAAAAAAGTAATAATTAGGAGAATAGGTAATTGTCCAAGAAAACGTATTAATGAGAAAAATATATATAAAAGTACAAATATAATAGCATAATAAGTCAAAAACTTTTTATTTAAATATTTTGTTTTCATATCATCTAAGTTCATTATATATATTCAAAATATAATTTTTTATTATATTATTTTAAACAAAAATAATATAATATTTATAATAATATTTATATTAATAATTATAATAATAATTATAATAATAATTATAAAATATTTCTAATAATAAAATATAATGAGAAATATTTGTATATACGACGACCCTAAAAAAAGAGACAGATTTCAAAAGACAAATATAGATATGATGACTTTTAATGGCCCTATTTACTATGCTTATGTTGGTCAAGCATATAATCCTCCCTTTTTTAATACTTTAATTTATACAGAAGAGAATAAAAATAAACAAGATTATCAAATGTGTTGGAATATGGTATTAGTAAATGGATTATTAATTTTACCATCATCTGTAAAATATTTATTTGAAAAATATGAACAGATTCCAATATTTAAAGGTGATTATTTTATAATAAAAAAGAAAACGTCTTTTGTATATATATTTTATAAAGGACCGCAAAGTAAATACAGAGTTATAGATTTTATGGTAATCGGAGTACAAAAGGGCGGTAGTACTGCGGCAATGGGTAATTTAGGAAAACACCCTGATATTGGATTATATAGAGAAGAATTTCATTATTATGATAAACATTGGCCTAAAGGCCTTGAATGGTATAAAGACCATTTTGACTATAGTAAGAAGTTAGTGGGTGAAAAGAATCCAAATATAATATATATGCCTAACGTATTTCCAATGATACAAAATCTAAATCCGTGCATTAAAATGATTTTATTTTTGCGCAATCCCATTGATAGAGCATATAGTGCATGGTATATGTTTAAAACAAAATATACAAGAGATATTATGATACATAATATTAAAACATTTGAAGATTATGTAGATGATGAATTAAAATATAGAATAGATGAGCCCTTAAATATACGTATTGCGGACCGTCATTATGTTCAAAGAGGCTTATATTATAAACAGATTAAAGAACTATTACGATATTTCCCTATACAAAATGTACATATTGTTTTATCAGAAAAATCAAAGAAAGATATGGATGGAGTATATAATGAAATTTATGATTTCTTAGGCGTTCCTCGTGTAAAATTGGATTATACTGAGGAATTTATAGGAACATATACAAAAGAACAGAAAGAAAAGGATATACCGCCTCATTTACGACAACGTTTAATAAATTTTTATAAAGATGACGTTTCAAAATTAGAAAAGTTTTTGGGTTATAAAACGCATTGGTTTGACTAAAAATTGATATTTATTTTTCAATAAAATTGATTTTTATAATAATTAAAATATTTTCAAAAATGAAAATTTACTACACTGGTATCGGTTGTAATGAAAATGGTATTCATACCGAACAAGAATTTTTAAATATAATGAGTAAAGAATTTACACATAAAACATGGAGATTTGAATTGGCATTCATTCCAAGAGAAAAGCATTATCAACTTCAATTTAAAGATTGGGTTTTACCAGATGAATTTGTTTTTTTCACAACGACGGATTGGATAGAATATTCTGGTGCAGAGGTTCTAATTGAATAATTAAAATTATATAATATTTCAAAATTATATATTATATAATTTATCATATAATTTATATTATATATTATTATAAATGATTTATATAAAGAGTTAAAGTTATAAGATATTTAAATGTAAATATGCGTTTTATAATTTAATATAAAAAAATAATATATAATATATTTTAATGGAAGTTCGAACGATTGTAATAATATCTATAGTTGTAATTATTTTATTAGGAAGCGGTTATTACGCATGGCAATATTTTTTTAAAAAACCGCCACTACCTAAAATATTACCGCCATCATCGGAAGAATCAAATGAATCAATAATAGAAGAGATGACGAATTCAGTACCCGAAGTGACTAATTATGAAGATACTAATACACATGCATATTTTGACATCAATATTGGTGATGAATATGCAGGGCGTGTAACAATGCAATTATTTGATGATGAAGTTCCTAAAACATGTAAGAATTTTAGATATTTGTGTTCACAAAATATATTTAATGAAGAGAATCCCACCTATCAAAATACTATCTTTCACAGAGTAATTAAAGATTTTATGATACAAGGAGGAGACATTACAAACGGCGATGGAACAGGTGGATATAGTATATATGGTGAAAAGTTTGAAGATGAAAACTTCAATTTAACGCATAATCAACCTGGTTTATTATCAATGGCTAATGCAGGACCTGATACAAATAATTCACAGTTTTTTATTACTTTAAAAGAGACACCATGGTTAGATAATAAACATGTTGTTTTTGGAATAGTTATATCGGGATTTGATATTATAAAAAAAATAGAAGCTATACCAACAGATGAAAATGATACTCCTGTTGAAACAGTGACAATCGTTAAATCAGGATTATTGTATCCAGATGCATCTATAAAAAATTGAATAAAATTATTAATTAATATCTTAAAATAATTAAATTAGTAAATTCTCTATATATAAAAATATATTATATATATAATATACGTTTATATAAATAAATTATTTTAACAATGTCCGTTTATTTAGAAGAGAATCCAAATAAAAATATTGGCTCATTTGATATTAAGAAAAATGTATCTAAATTTGGTGCACTATTACCAAATTTAAGATATGACAGTGAAAAAGGATGTGTTTATTATCAAGCCAGTACAGGTATTAAATTGAAATCAAAGAAATCTAAAACAGGATATTACTATCAAAATAAATTTTATTTACCTGATATTCAATTGTATGGAAGGATGGATATATATAATAATATTTATTATATAGACATTATACCTGAATATCATGAAAATGGACTTAAAATACATGTTACTTATAGAGACCCATATGATACAATATATGAATATCATAAACAAAAGATTGCAAGAGCAGTTGAATATCAAATATTAGGTATTAATATGTTTAGAGATTGTTATGTAGAAGAACCATTTTATGAAAATGATTTTGGGATAAATAATATTTTATATGACAATGAATATGAAGAAAAACCAGTTTATATTAAAAAAAAAGAGGATGATGAATCAAACGATTAATTGTTTAATTATTAATTTTTTTATTATTAATTTTTTTATTATTTAATTATTTAATTATTTAATTATTTAATTATTATTTTTTTATTATTTTTTATTATTATAAATTATATAATAATGTTTTCATTCTCTAAATTTAGTATTCCTATTCCTAAATATGGAACAAGAAGAAGGAAAAATTATTATAACAGTAATGTAAAAAATATATATCTTGGAAATGATACATGCCCTGTAAAACCTATATTATCATTCGGTAAAAATGATATGTGCACTTCAAAAAGTTTATCAAAATTATATAATAATAAAAATCCTAATGAAAATAATATAAAACTTATTTGTAGGATACTTGTTTTATATGCACAATGCTATTGTATACTTTCTTGTTTAAAAGATAACATTATTAGTGTAAAATATCCTCCGTTTGACGAAGATGGATTTAGATATATTAAAGGAATTATAACTACTTATATGTCATTGCCTATATCACAATATATTAATATATATATGCCGAATGAATTAAGTACATTTAATAATAAAAATACTAATAAAACTATAATTAGTGTTGATAGTTATATAATTCCTGCACAAGAAATGTTTAACATGAATTCTAATCAACCATCCGATAGTAAAACATATATATTATCTAAAAAAATATATAATAACTGTCTATTAATTTCTGATATACGAGAATTAAAGAAGGTGTTCGATGAAAGATTTAATATTGAACCAATAGAATTTATAAAAAAAATAAGTAAAAAACGAAATTCATTTAATGATAATAAATTAAAAGAGTTATCCGATAAAATTATTAATATATTATTAAATTTTTTTAAAGAAAAAAAACTAAATAATACATTAAAATTACCTGATGAGGCAAAGGATATTTTTAAATTATTTACGATCAATAGTACAATAAAATTTCTTAATAATAGATACCCAGTTGTTGTTTCTAATGATACTAATAATGATACTAATAATGATGATTATAATGGTCGTTTTTAAAGTTTTAACCTTTACATAAACATTTTATAATACTACTTACATAAATATACATCTTGTAAATAATCATAAATATTATTTAGATAAAAGGTTAATTATTTTTATTATTATAAATTATATAATAATGTTTAAATTTTTTAAACGTGGAAATAGAAGAAGAACAAATTATTATAACAGTAATGTAAAAAAAGAATACTTATTAACATGTCCACCAAAATTATTTAGTGAATGTGCATCGGAAAGATTATCAAAATCGTTTATTAATAATAAAAATTTAAAACTTATTTGTAGAATAATTGTTTTATACGCACAATGCTATTCTGTACTTTATTGTTTGAAAAATAATGATTTAAAAATTCTATATCCTACTATTGATGCAGAAGGATTTCTTTCTAATACAGAAAAATTTAGTTTTAATGTAGAAGGATTCCGTTATATGAAAAAAATTATAACTACTTATATGTTATTGCCTATATCACAATATATTGATATATATATACCAAGTGAATTATTTACTTTTAATAATAAAAATAATAATATTGATATTAACTATTATAAAATTCGTAAAAATGAAGTAGAATTATATTCTAATAATGAATGTAGTAAAAAGGATAGCAGAGGAATATTAAAAAAAGATAGAAGAGTAATATTAATTGAAAAAATATATTATAACTATAAATTAATTTGTATAATAAAAGATTATATTAAATTTTTTGATGATATTTACAATAATATAGGTATTAATGAAAATAGAGAAACTAAAAGTATTAATAAAAAAATTAGAAAATTTATATTAAAAAAAAAAGAAATATTTAATAAAATTTCTAACAAAAATATTATATTATCTCGTAAAAATAAATTAATAAGCTTATTTAATAGGATTGATTATATCTTAAACAAGAGGTTGAATAATATTAATGATAACGAAAATAATATACAAAACGAAACTGAATTAAAGAATATTTTTAAATTATTTATAATTGATGTAGATAATAAAATAGAATTTATTACAAATAAAGAACCACATATTTTAAAAACGTGTATATAATAATTTATTTTTCAAGAATATAACTGATAAAATGCGTTTTTCAATAAAATATTTTTTATTGAGATATAATAAAAATGTTAGTTGAAGAAGATAATTATGAACATTTTAATAATGAAACAATAAATGAACTATCTAAACTAAAATTTAAATTTAATTTGTATGATAGATTTATTAGTGTAAAAGATGAAAATGGTATTTTTTTTAAAGCACAAACACCCTTTTTAAAAATACTGAAACCTATACATAATACATTTAATAAGAAGAAAACAATTGCTAAAAAATATATTATATTAGAAACAAATGATGAATTAGATTTTAATAATCAAGTTGGACAATTTATGTTTATAATAAATAAGATACATGAAATATCACAAGAAAAAATAAGAGAAAATAGTATAGAATGGTTTAATACTGAATTTGATGATATTGGACTTGATATTAAGGTAAAACGCCCGATTGATCAACAAAAAGATAGTGAATTTATTAAAATATGTATACCTGAACATTTAATAGAAGATGTAGAACAATTATCTAAAGGAAATTATTTGTTATGTAATATAATATTTAAGGGATTAAAGGTATCAAGTGATTATATTATGGAAGAATGGGAATTAGATAGTTTTATTACACAAGAAAAATATGAAGAATTGAATAATGATTTAAATGAAGGATTACAAGAAAATTTTCATAATAAATTGGATTTAGAAGAAGATTTACAAAACGAAGTTTTACAAAACGAAGTTTTACAAAACGAAGTTATAATTAAAAATCAAGGAAATTATGAAAGTTCTGATAATAATGAAAAAGAAATTATATTTGAATCGCAAAGTGATGATTTGTATGAAGAATTTAATAATAAAACAAATAATGAAAATACATTGGTAAATACATTGGAAAATACATTGGAAAATACATTAGACCATAATGATATAAAATTAATTAATTTAAAAAATACTTCAACAACTTCTAAAAAAAATAGTTCTGTTATAAATGATAATAAATTAAAAAAAATAAAGACATTAAAAAAAAGTAAAGAATTAATTAAAAAAACACCTAAAAAATTATTATTTAACAAATAATATAAAACAATATAGAAAAGATTAATAATTTAAGAAAAATTATAAAAATTAATTATAAAGAATCAAATAAAATTTTTATTTAATAAAACTTTAAAAAATAAATTATATAAATTATATAAATTATATAAAAATATTTAATTTAATATTTTTAGATAAATATCTTTATTTTTTTTTATTAGTAATTAATATAAATGGTTAAAACTGATTCCAATAACATTTTAAAAATAGTAGTTATATTACTTGTAGTTGGAATAGCATATTTAATATATGTTTTATATAATAAAAGCTCTAATAATAGTTCTTCTATATCAGATGTATTGAGTAATGTTCATGTTTCAAGTAGTCGAGTTCATGGTGGTTCACCATCTTCATCAGTTTCTTATTCTAAAAAATCATCCCCTTCAGTTGAACAACACAACTCACATGTTGGCCATAATGAAAATATGGAACATCATGATAACGAAGTTCATAGTCCAAATATGTCTGTTAGACATGGAATTAATGGTAAACCAAGTGGTTTATCTGACCCTATTATGGAAAAAATGAATAGTTTGAAGGGTAATCATATTGTAGGAGGTGATAATATAGAACATTTTAGTCAAAATCATGAATATGAAGTTGAAAGAAATGAAACTGCTTTTCCTAAGGACCAATTAACAGCACAAGAATTATTGCCACAAGATAATAATAGTCTATGGGCACAAGTAAATCCTGAAGGAGAAGGTTCTTTAAAGGATAGAAACTTTTTACAATCAGGATATCATATTGGTATTAATACTGTAGGACAAACTCTAAGAAATGCAAATCTCCAATTGAGATCTGAACCACCATGCCCACAAGTTGTTGTAAGTCCCTTTTTACAAAGTACTATAACACCCGATACTTCAAGACGCGTTTTCGAAGTTGGAAATTGCGGATAAATTTAATTTAACAATTTATTTATATATTTTTTTGTAATAATATTTATTTTTATAAGTTTTTCTAAAAATAATAATAAATATTAAAAATAATAATATTATTCCAATTATATTTAAGTAATTACATAATATATAATTGTATATAGTTGAGTCCATAGAATGCCATGAATTACCCACTACATGTTTAAAATAAGTTCCGCCTTTACAATTTTTATCAGTACATACATTACAATCACCTGCAAAATCTTTATTTGGCATTATATAAATATTTTTAATATTATTTATATTATACTCATTAATCATAGATGTTAAGAAATGTGGTCCAGTACTTGCCATAATATGAAAATGTTTACCAAAAAATATATATTTTTTACTACGTTCCAATAATTTAGATATACAATATTTAAAAAATGGATGATTCGGCTTTATCATAAAAAATGAATTTGTATAGAATAAATTTAAGTTTGGACATTTCGTTATAACAATATCGTATTTTAATAAATTGTCTAATTCCTTTATACAATATATATCTAAGTCCAAATATATTCCTCCGTATTTATATAAAACTAAATACCTAAAAACATCACATCGTTGAATATCATATTTATACGAAAGGTATAGTTCTAATAATTCTGGATAAAATTCATTAACAAATTGCTTCATTTTTTCATGTGTCCATAACATATATACATAATCGTTGTGGATTTTTTCACAACTAATTTGTGATTCAATCCATTTATCAGGAATTATATTTGTTTTCCACGTTTGGTGTATAATTTTAGGTATCATATATAATATATTAAGATTTTCATTTAATTTTAATGAAAATTAAAGAATTAATAAAGTACCTTTAATAAAGTGTCTTTAATAAAGTTCCTTTAATAAAGTGTCTTTAATAAAGTTCCTTTAATAAAGTGTCTTTAATAAAATTCCTTAAAAAAATTCCTTTAAAAAAATATTTATATTAAATATTATGATAAATCAAAAAAATTGATTTTTTTACATATATATATTCATTTATTATTTAAAATTAAACAAACAGTGACATAAAAGCCTACATAAAAGCCTACATAAAATCCCACCATGGAATTGATAAGTGAGTCGGATATCTATTTCCCAAGTATAGATGATAATGGTATTTATATTGATAGAATACCGAACTTTGTAAATTATTCAAATGGTATAAAATGCCAATGCGGATCAAGAAAAGATAAAGTTTATACAACATATTCTAAGTTTTCATCACATCTAAATTCAAAATCACATAAAAAATGGATAGAGACTATAAATCTTAATCGTGAAAATTATTTAGTTGAAAATTTCAAATTGAATGATGTAATAAAACAACAAAGAATTCAAATTGCGGAATTAGAGAAGAACCTTCATAAACGTGCTTTAATGGTTGATTATTTATCAAACGAAATACAAAAACTAACTGTTCATAAAAATCACAAAAATCGCAAATAGATTTTCTTAATAATAACTTATATTTAAAGACAATTATATATAGATATATATGACTCAAAATTCTCCAGGAATAAAATGTTTGTCTCCCCTAAACAAGCTTCTCAATATTATAAAATCTCTAAAGAGTCTTTACGACTCAAAACTATTTCTAAAGAAATTGAATTTATTACTACCTCTGGTGGACACCACAGATATAAAATCGTTCCTTATGATGCAAATACAGTTATTAGAAAAAAAATTATTTATGCTAGAGTCTCTTCATCCAAGCAAAAAAAAGATTTGGATAGACAAATTAATTTTATTAAACAAAAATTTCCTGACTACACCGTTATTAAAGATATTGGCTCAGGATTCAATTTTGAAAGAAAAGGATTTATCTCCCTTTTGGAACAAGTCATGTCTGGAAATATCGAAAAAATTGCCATTGCCCATAATGACAGACTTACTAGAATTGGATTTGAATTTATTCTGTTCATCTGTAAAAACTTCAATACAGAACTTACCGTTCTCTCAGATAAAGATGATAAAGTACCAAAAGATGAATTTACAAATGAATTTATATCCGTTATTACCCACTATACCTCAAAATTCTATGGAATGCGAAAATATGATTTACACTCGAAAAATTAGATTTTATCCTACTCCTTTTCAAAAAAAAGAATTTGAAAAGTTTTTTGGGGCATCTAGGTATTTGTATAATAAAACAATTTCTTTATTTCAAAATAAAAACCAAGAACAAAATAAAAAATTCTCATTAAGTTTAGCAAATATTAGACCTCTTGTTATGAAAAATAATAAAGATTTGAATAATGATGATCCAGAATTTTGGTTAAAAGATATACCATACGATACTAGACAATTGTCTATTAAAAATGCTATATCATCTATTAAAAGTTCATTAGAATTATTAAAAAATAAAAAAATTAAATATTTTAAACATAATTTTAAATCTAAAAAAAATAATAAACAAGTTTTTTACGTAGATCATCGTGCTTTAAAAAATCTTAATCTTTTTCCATCCTTATTAAAAGAAAATTCTAAACTAAAAGTTAAAAAAAGATATAAAAATTATGAAGAGTATATTCCTACGTCAGATTGTATAATTTTAAAAAATAAAAAAAAATACTATATTTTATTTTCAAAAGAAAAAAAAAACTGAT
>Ga0214921_10004404_pt1 | contig 20745 bp, 19 predicted proteins | sample LL1505_MetaG_FD_177992 | JGI IMG/M metagenome (GOLD analysis project Ga0214921, IMG submission 177992) | Freshwater microbial communities from Lake Lanier, Atlanta, Georgia, United States - LL-1505 | ecosystem: Environmental > Aquatic > Freshwater > Lake | place: USA: Georgia | collected...
AGAAAATTTAAATAATAACCCTGAAATTGATGGATTTATTGTTCAATTGCCTCTGCCAAAACATATCAATGAGCACCTTATTACCCTGGCAATCAAACCTGAAAAGGATGTTGATGGCTTCCATCCTGTAAACCTGGGGAAGATGATGCTTGGTTTACCTTGTTTTATATCTGCGACACCTAAAGGAATTTTAGAAATGCTGCAACGATATGCCATTCCAACAAAAGGGAAGCATGTGGTTGTGGTAGGAAGAAGTAATATTGTGGGCACTCCCATGTCTATTTTACTTTCTAGAAAAGGATTAAACGGAGATGCTACAGTTACACTTTGCCACAGTTATACTAATAATCTTAAATCGTTTACACTTCAAGCAGATATTTTAATTGCAGCCACAGGTATTCCAGAATTTATTACTGGAGATATGGTCAAACCTGGGGCTGTAGTTATTGATGTAGGTATAAACAGAGTAGAGGACAATAATCATGTTAAGGGTTTCAGGTTAACTGGCGATGTTCACTTTCCATCTGTTTCTCCTTTATCTTCCTATATTTCTCCCGTTCCTGGTGGCGTGGGTCAATTAACTGTCATGGCACTAATTCAAAACACCCTGCTTGCTGTTGAGCGCAGAGATTAATGATCTATATGAACTATTTTCGTTTTTGTTTCTCTTTTGATGAAAAAACAGATGGTGAAATACTACTCGCCATGCTAGGTAATTATCCATTTGAGGTTTTTGAAGAAGAAAAAGGGGGGATAAATGCTTTCCTCCCTGGAAATATTAAGCCAGAAACTCTTTTTGAAGATCTGGCAACCTTATCTCTTGATTTTCCTTTTTCCTACAAGGTTGAAAATTTGCCAGATGAAAACTGGAATATACAGTGGGAAAGTAATTTCTCACCTATTGAAATTAATAATTTCTGCTACGTTAGAGCCGATTTTCATCCACCCGTTAAAGGATACAAGTATGAGTTAATCATTACACCTAGAATGGCCTTTGGAACCGGACACCATGAGACTACTTTTATGATGATGGAAGCAATGGAGTCTATTCATTTTAAAAATAAAAAGGTGTTTGATTTTGGTTGTGGAACTGGAATTCTGGCGATTCTTGCCTCTAAATTGGGAGCAGAAAAGGTGGTTGCGCTCGATATAGAAGAAGCGGCAGTTGAAAATTCCATTGAAAATGCAAAACTCAATCAAGTTGGTTCACAAATTGAGGTATTCAGCGGAGACATAAATGCTGTTTCATTATCAGATCAGGATATTATTCTCGCCAATATAAACAGAAATGTAATACTTGACGAACTTCCTTCGTTGAAAAAAAAATTGAGTCATTCAGGCATTATACTCATCTCAGGAATCCTTTGGAATGACTGGGAATTAATTGTCAATAAGGCAGAATCTCTGGGGTTAAATTTGCTAAATGATAAACAAAAAGGTGAATGGATGATGGGTAAATTTAGCATATAAAGTGATATAAAATTGTTTGAAATGAAGATTATCAGCCTTCTTTTGTTGATTTTTTTATCCTTTCAACAGGCGATTTCACAGCGTGTTGATACCTTACCAAATGATCCAACGGCATTTTGGGAAACGATTAATAAAAATGTAAGTGCTTTGAATAATAAAGATTTAGCAGAAAAATATAACCTTTTTTCCCAAAACTTTCAATCTGCTGGTTATACCGACAATCAAAAAAAAATTATCCTTCAATCCATAAGACAGTTATGGGCAAGAAGGCTATCCTTCATTCCATACATAAATAACTATCTGGATTTTGTTGAATTGTTAAAGTTAAAATCTCAAAATGAGGAAGGTTTTATGTCCTGGCATAAAACATTTCTTTCTATGCTAGATCTTTCAGAGAAATATACTCCTTTTAAAATAACTGATTTTCTCTCTATTTCTAAAACATTTTATGACCAACAGATTATTTCTCATGGAGGTGGAGCAAGCTGGATATTGAAAGGGGGAACTCCCATTTGGAAATGGGAAAATCTGGAACCAAAATTAGTTTTTAATAATGTACAACTTTTAACCAGCTATAAAACAGATACCATTCGAATTGCAGAAACTTCTGGTATATTATATCCGCTTAAAAATCAATGGATTGGTTCTGGTGGAAAATGTGACTGGTCTAGAGTTGGCCTTGAAAAAAATATTTTTGTCCAGCTAAAAAATTATACACTCGATTTAAAGATTAATAAGTTTAATGCAGATAGTGTGCTTTTGAGTTATCCTGCATATTTTGGAAAAAATCTCATTTTGGGAAATTTTCAGGATCAGATGGTTTTTCAACCTGATTCTTCCCTTATTTCATTTCCTCGCTTCAGTTCCCTAAAGGATAATTTAGTAATAAGTCAGTTTGGTGATGGAATTAAGTTTACAGGGGGCTTTGCCTTAGAAGGGAAATCAATTATAGGCTTCGGTTCTGCTGAAAATCTGGCAAAAATTACCTTAGTCAATAATAAGGCGAGAACTGTTTTTATGGGTGCATCTGAGAAATTTATGCTAAGAAAAATAGATCAGCTAAATAGCCAAAAAGTAAAATCAACCTTATACCTTGGTTCTGATTCTATTACTCACCCAGAACTTATTTTTAATTATAATACAAAAACAAGAACTTTACTCCTTCGAAGAGGAGAGAAGGGGAAAGGTAGAAATCAGTTTTACAGCACTGCGCACCAATTTTCTATTCAAGCGGAAGAATTGGTCATGCAAATTGATAATGATTCAGTTATGATTGGTCGTGAAGCCCTGCCCATACTTAAAAAACCTGTCGTCCGTTTTGAATCAATAAATTTTTTCAATGAAATTGAATTTGATGGCCTGAAAGGTATTTCTTCTCAGAATCCACTGGAGCTTCTATACCAGATAAGCCAGAAAAATCAAACAAATGTTTTTGATGCCCAAACCTTGGCACCTTTGCTAAATCCAAAATATACTTTGGAAAATATCAGGTCCTTACTTTATGAATGGGTTGCAGCAGGTTATATTTCATTTCTGGAAGAAAAAAATCAAATCATTATTAATGATAAAGTCAGACTTACAGTGGAGGCAGCCGCTGGTATAAGAGATTTTGACCGTTTAAGAATTGATTCCAAAACAGATGGAGTAAATGCCTGGCTTACCTTAAATAATAAAAATATTCAGATTCAAGCTGTCAATTTTTTAGATTTTTCACCACTTCATCGTGTAAGATTAATTCCGTTTGATAATAAAATTAACCTTCTGCCTGAAAGAGTCATGCGTTTTTCAGGCATGCTAAAAGCGGGATTTACCGATGTAGATGGTTCAGGTTTTGAATACAACTACAAGCAAAACCAAATCAAATTAGATAGTGTCAATAAATTTAGAATTTTCATTAAAGAACCTGTTACTGATTCTTCAAAAATGCCTGCGGCTTTTTCATTGACTTCAGAAATTGTTTCCTTTTCGGGAATTTTGGGCATTGATGCTCCGGAAAATAAAGGAGGGAAAGAAAATATCTCTTCATTTCCTGTTTTAAACAGTAGAACAGGTGGTACCATTTACTATGATGGGGATTTTTCAAAAGACACAACGCTTAAAAGAGATTCTTTTTATTTTTCCTTGTCTCCATTTATTTTTTCAGGGCTGGATAAGTTTAATGAAAGTCAGGTTCAGTTTAAAGGGAAATTATTCTCACATGATATTTTTCCTGTTTTTCAGGAAACAGTGAAAATTAGACCTTTTGATTATTCTTTAGGTTTTAATCATAAAACACCCGCTGAGGGTTACCCAGCGTTTAAAAATAAGGGTAAATATTCCGGTGAGCTCGATTTAAGTAACAAAGGATTTCTTGGGAAAGGTCGTCTGGTTTATCTTGGTGCCGTAATAAACGCTGAGGATTTTGTTTTTCAACCTGACAGAGTTTCAGCGAGTGCCAGGAATTTTTCCCTTGAGGAGGAGTTGAAACCTTTGGAAATTCCTAAAGTTATAGGAAATGAGGTAACAGTTACCTGGAAACCTTATAACGACAGTTTATATCTTGCATCCAGTTCCCAGTCCTTCAAATTGTTTAAGTCAGGTTCCTATTTTTTTGATGGTAATTTAATTTTAACGCCCAAAGGAGTAGGAGGCAATGGCTTACTTAACTGGCCTCAAGCATCATTAAGAGCTGAAAAACTGGGTTTTGGAGCTTATACCACCCAAAGTGATACCTCATGGCTCAAAATAAAAGGAAAAACAGAAGAAGAAATTTTATTGGAAGCACTTAATGTTAAAACGAAATTGGATTTTGGAAAAGGTTTTGGTTCCTTTGATGGAAATGATGATAAACTTTTAACAAATCTTCCCTTTAATCAATATACAACCACTTTACTTAACTTCGATTGGAATATAAAAGAACAAACGGTTTACTTTAGATCAGATTCTGCTACTATTGGTTTATTTACTTCTAAAGTGCCAAATCAGGATTCTTTAATTTTTAGGGGTAGCAAAGCAAGTTATAATCTAAAAGATTTTAGTCTGGAAGTGGAAGGAGTTGATTTTATTAACGCTGCTGATGCTAAAATTATTCCAGATAAGGGAAAGCTCAATGTTCGAGCAAATGGTCTGATTGATTCATTTTCAAATGCCATTATTATTTGTGATACAATCAATCAGAATCATAAAATCACTAAAGCCCGTGTTCTGATTAAAGGAAGAAAGGATTATACTGCCTCAGGCTTTTATGAGTATAACATTCCTGGTAAAAATCAGGAAATTGCTTTTTCTTCTATCATAGGTCAGCGGGTAGGCAAGGGTTTGATGTCGCAAAAGGCTACTGCAACAAGAGCTCAGGGTGAAATTGAGCCTTTAGATGATTTTCGAATAGATACAAAGACTGGCTTTTATGGTAAGATTGGTTTGGCCTCTGAAGATGTAAAGCTTTCCTTTGATGGCTTTGCCAGATTGGAATCTTCATCCATAGAAAATAATAGCTGGTTCAGATTAAATACAAAGGCTGATAAAAAAAACCTGGTTATCGAGGCAAACAGACCCAAAGATCCTGAGGGATATTTCCTGGAAACGGGTTTCTTTTTAAGTGCGGAAAATGCTGACATTTATCCCAGGTTTCTGCAACCTTTGGTTCAAAGAAAAGATAGACCCATTTTTCCAGCTAATGGTTTCATAAGATACGAAAGATTGAAAGATCAGTTTCTTTTTGGTGACTCAACTTGTGTATTGAATGGTGTTTGTACTGATAATTTATTGATTTTGGATGATAAAACAGCCAGAATAATGGCTGAAGGAAATTTTTCTCTCGCTTCAGGGTTGAAAATGGCCGAAGTTAAAGCTACAGGAATTTTGAAAACAACAATTCCTCCCTCCCAGGAATTAGCCGATACTGGGGAGGTGCAAAAAATGATACTTGATTTGGATTTAATTCTTGGATTGAAGCTAAATATTCCTGAAAAATTCCTAAGAATGATGGAAAATGAAATGGCCAGTGCAGCTTATGGTTCTGAACCTATTGCTTATCTGTCTGATTTGGATTTTTACAATAAAATGTTAACCAGAATTTTAGGGAATTCGGAAGAAACTAAAGAAGTTCTCTCTCAGTTAAGTTCAGGTTTTTTTGAAATTCCAGCAAAATTAAAACCTTATTCTTTTCTATTTGGAAATGTAAAATTAAAATGGGATTCTGAATATCAGGCATTTATAAATGCTAATACCAATGTAGGCTTGATTAGTTTAGGAGGTAAACCTATTAGTAAAAAGGTAAATACTTTTATTGAAATTAAAATGCCTGCTAATAATGACGACAGAATTTATGTTTATATGAAACTTCCCAATGATATCTATTATTACTTTGGATTGAGAAAGGGTTTTCTGGAAGTCAATTCCAATGATTCCCGTTTTCAGGATGAATTAATGAAAACAAAAAAACCTGATCTGCTCTTGAAAATGCCTAATGGGGAAGTTCTTGAAATTCAACCAGTCGAATCAAACAGAGCTCAAATGTTTATGCGCAGAGCCATGTCAGCTGGAAAATAATGCGTCCGAAAGACTTTGTTCAAAGTCCTGAATTAAGTCTTTTGCCATTTCAATTCCGACGGAAACTCTAATAAGTCCTTCTCTGATACCAAATTGATCTTTAACTTCTGAAGGAACATTTCGATGTGACATTGTGTATGGATGCATGATTAAAGTGTTCACATCGCCGAGGGTAGGAGCTATTGTTGCTAATTTTAATCTATCAATGCATTGTCTGGCTTGTTCCAAACCTCCTCTCAATTCAAAAGATAACATACCCCCAAAATTTAACATTTGCTTTTTTGCTATTTCATGTGTTTCATGATTTTTAAGCCCTGGATAATATACTTTTCTAACAGCCGGATGATTCATTAAGTATATGGATAGCTCCAAGGCATTATAAGACTGTTTTTCAATCCTAAGGGCGAGCGTTTTTAAACCATTGTGTAACAACCACGCATCCCACGGATTTGCATTGCATCCCATCAATTTTATGGTTTGCTTTACTCTTTGCATCGATGCCGCATTTTTACCGATGATGCAGCCTGAAATAGTATTTCCATGTCCGTTAAGGTATTTCGTCGTAGAATGTACCACATAATCTATACCCCACCTGAGTGGTTGCTGAATGATGGGTGTACAAAAAGTATTATCTATAACGGTGTATTGATGATATTTTTTTGCCAGGGTTACTAGCTTTTCTAAATCTACACAGTTTAGTATAGGATTGGTAGGTGATTCCAGATAAATTAACCGAATGCTTGAATCACATGAAAGTATCTTTTCTACTTCATCTGTATTATTTAAATCGGCGGTGATAAATGATATTTGAAGAGGTTCAAGTATCTGCTTAAAAAAATCGGTGGTTCCTCCATAAAGATCTCCTTGAGTAAGTAATTTGTCACCCGGTTTTAGGAGTGAGATGATTACTGCTGAAATAGCAGCCATGCCAGAACTGACTAACTGACAATGTGCTTTTTCAATCAATCCAAAACCCTCAAGAGATGCAAGTTTTTCTGCTACAGCGTCACAGGTGGGATTACCAAATCGTCCATATAAATAACCATTTTCAGATCCGGAAAAAATATCAATACCTTGTTGAAGGTTGTCAAAAACAAACGAGGAAGTGGCATACACGGGTAATGAATGAGAAGAGGTTCCCATCGGATCTGCTGTTTCTTGGACACATAAAGTTGCGGGTGAAAAGTTATTATTTTCCTGCATTTTCTTTGTTTTTCAAATAGGTAAGATATTGTCCAGAGGTTATCAAGGGTAAATTTGCAACCTCTTTATTATAAATATATACGTTCGCCTCTAATTCACGCACTCCACTGAAAACTTTTACGATAGAGCGAATATATTCATTTTCCTCAGGAAATTTTTCATTTATACCCTCATAATCATCTAGTATTTGGAATATTGATTCTGGGTCATGAAGTTGAAAAATTTTTCCATAAACCTTATTTTCAAATGATTTATCTATTACTAAGCCCGGATAATCACCAATGTCATACAGTTTTGCATAAATATAACCCTCGTCAATAAAGTCTGCTTTGTTTTTTAAAAGGTCCGAAATAGAATGCTTATATTCAGGTAATAATGTTCCATAAACGAATAAAAGGTTCATCTTAAATGGTTTTAAATACCTTTGTAATATATTTTAAATTTCAGGAATCTTACCATGTTATTAAAAAAGAAATCGACCTCCTTTCTGGAAAATCATCCTTTTGTCTTAAATGAAAACAGAACAAATATACCCGTATGCATCTGGCTGGATAACGTAAGAAGTGCTTTAAATGTTGGTTCTGCCTTTCGAACCGCGGATGCACTTGGCATTGAAAAAATATATCTTTCGGGCTTTACTCAACAACCACCGCATAAAGAAATTTTAAAAACAGCCTTAGGTGCGACCCAATCCGTTGACTGGGAATATGTTTCCGATGAAAAAAGTTGTTTAATAAATTTGAAGGAACAAAAATGGCAAATTCTAGTGGCTGAACAAGTAGAAGGTAGTATCTGGTTGCAAGATTTTGATTTTTCAAAGGATGAAAAATATATTATTATCTTTGGGAATGAGGTAGAAGGAGTTCAGCCTTTGTTTTTGTCATTTGCCAATGCGGCAGTTGAAATTCCACAGGTTGGTTCAAAGCATAGTTTAAATATTTCCGTTTCATTAGGAATGATTCTTTGGGAAGCTTTCAGAAAATTACTTTAAATTATAAGAGAATACGATGAGAATTGATCAGGCTACAGTGATCAGGAAAAATTTAAAACTGCAAAAACCTTATGCTATTGCAGGTCGAATGATTTCCGATGTTGAAAATATATGCTTAATTATTCAACTTGAAAACGGAATAATTGGCTATGGTGCCGCTAATCCTGCTCCAGAAGTAGTGGGTGAATCGCCTATAGAATCGGAGGAAGTATTAAACAAGATGGTTTTACCAATGCTAAAGGGGAGAAATATCGGTGGTTTTTTAGGCTTGATAAGGGAAATTCAAAGCTTAATCCCTAATAATCCTGGTGCACTGGCCGCAATTGATATTGCCTTACATGATGCCTATGGGAAATGGGCTCAGATTTCTGTTGTCGACTTTTATGGGAAACATTTTAATTCTTTACCCACATCGGTAACTATTGGTATCATGAATGCAGATGATACTATGAAGGAAGCAATCCATTTTTATGAACAAAATTTTACTGTTTATAAAATTAAGACCGGAGATGATGTTTTCCAGGATATTCAAAGAATTAACGCACTAAGAGGGCATTTTGGAGATAAAATCACCCTGAGAGTGGATGCCAATCAAGGATATTCTCCTAATGATTTATCTTATTTTTTAAAAGAAACAGCAGACTTAGATATTGAACTCATTGAACAGCCTTTCAAATCTGGGCTTGAAAGAGAACTTCTTAATTATCCTGAGAAGATTAGAAAATCCTTTTGTGCAGACGAATCGATGAAATCTGCTGTATCTGTTTTGCCCTGGCTTATCAATAAACCCTATGGTATTTTTAATATTAAATTGATGAAATGTGGGGGTATTTTAAATGCCATGGATATAGGAAGAATGGCTGAACTTGCTGAAATTGAATTATTTTGGGGTTGTAATGACGAAAGTTGTATAAGTATTACCGCTGCATTACATGCGGCCTTTGCAAATAAAAATACCCGTTATATTGATCTTGATGGAAGTTTTGATTTGGGAGAAGACTTTGTTAAAGGTGGTTTTTATGTCAAGAATGGGAAGTTGGAGATCTTTGAGGATAGGTTTGGTCTTGGATTTGATATGATGTAAACGTTTTTACCAGGAAAATTTTCCTTCGAGTTGATCCACCTTATCTATGTCCCCTATTCTGAATTTTATGGGAACCCCATTCTTTTTTTCAAGAATTACCTCAATTCTACAAAAAAAAGCCATTGGCCTTGATTTTATATCGCCAAATGGAGCGGGTCTGACAAGAGGATTCGTTCCATTCTTTAAATGATAAAAGTTTTTTGCTTTATTAAATGTCAATAATTGAAACTGCGGTGTAAAATAAGATTGCCTCTGAAGCTGGGGAATGGATTTGTTTAGAATGGACAAATCGGGCGAACATTGCGCAGTCAATGTAATAAACGAATTTAAAAAAAAGAACAGACTGAAAATCAAATTAAATTTAAGATTCATGCTTTATCTTTTTAGTACCCGAATACATTTCAAATTTTAAAAATTTACAAGCTATATTTCCATTAAATAGGGCTATTTTCCTGGAAGTCCTAAGTCCTATGGCTTTAGCAGCTTCAGGATTTCCAGTTATTATCCATGCTTGATAACCTTCGTAGCCAGATTTTAACCTGTCACCTAATTTTTTGTAAAATAGATTTGCATCAACCAATGACATTCTGGCATCATAAGGAGGATTAACCATTAACAAGCCTGGAGGGGGTGGGGGAATACTTTTTTCAAAAGAGCGTGTTTCTATGGATATGGTATCTAAAAGACCTGCAGAGCGTACATTTGATTTTGCTGCGCTGGTAGCACTTTCACGAATATCTCCACCATAAATACCCAAAGAGAAGGAAACTTCTTTATTAATACTTTCCTTTTTAACCTTTTCCCATAATTCTACCTGGTAATTTGGCCATCTTTGAAAACAAAAGCCTTCTTTTCTGTATTTATTGGGCGCGATATTTTTCGCGTAAAATGCAGCCTCAATTAATAAGGTTCCCGATCCGCACATTGGATCAACAAAGGGACATTCTTTATTCCATTGGCTTAATCGAATCATCCCTGCCGCTAATACTTCATTGAGTGGAGCTTCTTCCCCTTCCTTTCTGTAGCCTCTTCTATGCAGAGAGGTTCCTGATGAATCCAGTGATACGGTGAAAGTACAATCATTATTATAAACATTAATCCTTAAATCTGGATAATGAATGTCAACATTGGGTCTTTCTTGATATAAACTTCTGAATCTGTCAACAACGGCATCCTTTGTTTTTAAGGCGATATAATGCGAGTGGCGAAAAACTTCCCCTTGAGCAATGGCATCAACCGCAATGGAACCATTTGAAGAAACATATTTTTCCCAAGGTATCTCATTCATGCAATCATAAAGTTCAGTTTCATTCTCAGCATCAAACTTTACAATAGGAATTAATATTCTAAGGGCTGTACTTAAGCATAAATTTAGCTTGTAAACACCTTCAAGATCAGTTTCGCAAAAGACTGAACGGGTACCAATTTCAATGTTATCTGCCCCAAACGCCAGAAGTTCACTGGCGAGGACTTCTTCAAGTCCAGCCAGTGTTTTCACGATTAATTTCAAATCTTATGCTTTTTCAAAAACATTTCTAACCAGCGATGCTGCCTCTTCAAGCGCTATTGCTGACTGAACAGCAAGGCCTGATTCATCAATCATTTTTTTAGCAAGATCAGCGTTAGTACCTTGTAATCTTACGATAAGGGGAACATGAATATTTCCCATATTTTTGTAAGCATCAATAACTCCCTGAGCCACTCTGTCACAACGAACTATTCCACCAAAAATATTTATTAAAATAGCCTTAACCGCTGGGTCTTTAAGTATAATACGAAAAGCAAGTTCGACCCTTTTTGCGTCTGCGGTTCCTCCTACGTCAAGAAAGTTTGCAGGTTCTCCACCTGAAAGTTTTATAATATCCATGGTAGCCATTGCCAAGCCAGCGCCATTAACCATACAACCTACATTTCCATCTAATTTTACATAGTTTAAGTCAGATTCTCTGGCTTCAACTTCCGTTGGGTCTTCCTCACTTGCATCACGCTGAGCTTCTAGGTCTGGGTGTCTGTATAAAGCATTATCATCGATGGTAACTTTTGCGTCAACCGCAATAATTCTGTCATCGGCTGTTTTCAGGCAGGGATTTATTTCAAAAAGAGAGGCGTCGGAGTCAACAAAGGCTTTATATAGATTTGTAATAAATGAAGTCATTTCTTTGAAGGCCTTTCCACTTAAACCTAAATTAAAAGCAATTTTTCTTGTTTGAAAAGCCTGTAGACCTATAGTAGCATCAACCCATTCTTTTAATACTTTTTCAGGAGTTTCTTCCGCCACTTTTTCGATGTCCATGCCACCTTCCGTGCTATATATAATGACGTTACACTTCTTTTCCCTATCCATTAAGATGGATACATAAAACTCTTTACACGCATCAAAATCAGGTGCGTAAGCATCTTCTGCAACGAGAATTTTACTAACCAGCTTTCCTGGACCTTCCATACCGCCAGGCGTTTGTGGTGTTCTTAGATACATGCCAAGGATATTTCCTGCATGAAATTCAAAATCAGCTGCATTTTTAGCTAATTTCACTCCACCTCCTTTTCCGCGACCGCCAGCATGAATCTGTGCTTTCACAATGGCGAATGGTGAGTTCGTTCTGGCTGTTAAGGCTGCATAAGCATCTATTGCTTCTTTTTTGTTTTCAGCTAAAATGCCTTCCTGAATAGCAACACCAAATTTTTTTAACAACTCTTTACCTTGGTATTCGTGTAGATTCATAGATTATTTAATTCCGATGGTTATTTTAAAGTTTTAACTTCGGCACCAAAAGTACAATTTTAGCTTGCTATTTTGAAAGAAAAATGATTAAAATGGAATAATTTTCCTTTACTTTTGAAAACAATATCTTTTACTAGGTCTAGACCATAAAAAAATGATACAATGAATCCATCACCTGAACAATTAGCCTTCGCAAATAATATAAAAAAACCTCTGGCACTCTTTTTGTTTTTCTTTACTAAAATACCAACGCTTTTATGGTGGGGGGTTAAACTTCAGAAGTTAGATTGCTTTGAATCAACTGTTGTATTGCCTTATCGATGGCGTACTCAAAATCCTTTTAAATCAATTTATTTTGCTGCACAATCAGGAGCTGCGGAATTGGCTTCAGGACTTCTTGCGACTTTGGCAACAGAAGGAATGGGGTCTGTTTCTACCTTGGTTACCGAAGTTTCAGGCTCTTACGTTAAGAAAGCAAATCAAACAGTTTTTTTTACCTGTAATCAGGGCGAAGAAATCAGGAAAACAGTTTTTGAGACGGTTGAAGACAAAATGCCTAAATCTGTTCAAACAAAAGTTATTGGTAAATTTAGAGATGGAACCATTGTTTCAATACATCATATTACTTGGTCTTTTAAAAGTCGTTGATATTTTCTAAACTTTTTATTTAGCTCTATGTTTTTACTTTTTTTTTACTTAAATTTAATCATTAAAAATTAAAAATGTTCCGAGGAATCGTTGAAAAATCTTTATTTGGTGTATGTACCTATTGGGGTGCATGGCTTGGTGTTCAGTCTTCCAGGGTGAGATTATATTTTATCTATATTACTTTCGTCACCATGGGCTCACCGGCGATAATTTATCTTTTTATGGCTTTTTGGTTAAACATTAAAAAATATCTCAGGCAAAGTAAAAACCTAATCTGGAATTGATTTTTTAAAATTGAAATGCATATTTAACAAGATTAGCTCCCATTTGTAGTGCCTTTAGTCTATTTTCCGGTGGATCGTTATGTACCTCCTCATTTTCCCACCCATCTCCAAGGTCGCATTCAACGGAATAAAAGCAAACTAATCTTCCTTTCCATATCAATCCTAAACCTTTGGGAGCTTTCCCGTCGTGAGCGTGAATTTTGGGTAATCCACTGGTAAAAGTGTATTTTTGCCTGTAAATATCGTGTTCAAAGGGTAACTCAATAAATTCAAGTTCTGGAAAAACCTTTTTCATAGCCGGTCTTATGTACGGATCCATGCCATAATTGTCATCAATATGCAGAAATCCGCCCCCCATTAAATATTGCCTCAAATTGCTTGCATCACGGTCTGAAAATACTACGTTCCCATGACCCGTTAAATGTACAAAAGGATAGTTGAATAGTTCTAAACTTCCCACATCAACCGTACCATAATTAATATCCAGATTAGTGCCCATATTTTTATTGCAAAATTGAGCAAGGTTAGGAAGAGATGTTGGATTTGCATACCAGTCGCCACCTCCATTGTATTTTAAAAGCCCTAATTTTAAAGTAGGTTGTTGAACCAAGTTAAACCAGGATAAAATTAATAATAATAAAGGCATTTGTTTATTTTTTATTTTTCAAAATTAAGCATTGTGTAACATATATACCAGCGGTCTCCGTTCTGAGCCTGTTTTCTCCTAAATGAACGGACTGAAAACCGTGTTCATGGGCTATTTGAACTTCTTCTGGGTCAAAATCGCCTTCAGGACCAATAAGTACCATGCAATGCTTATTAGGTTGAATTATATCAAATAAATGCTGTTTAGTTGTACCATCCAGATGTGCAATGAATTTCTGACCCTTATATTCCTCTTTAACCAATTGCTTAAAAGAGGTCAAATCATTTAATTTCGGAAAATAAGGATTACCAGATTGTTTTCCTGCTGTTCGAATGACTTTTTCCAATCGATCCATTCTCAGTTTACTTCGTTCTCCATGAGAAGATAAAAATGGGGTGATTTGATCAATACCAAGTTCTGTTGCCTTTTCTAAAAACCATTCAAATCGCTCCATTTGTTTTGTCGGTCCAAGAGCCACATGGAGCTGAAAATCTTTTTTAGGTATGAATACAGTATTTTCCACCTTAATAGTCACTCCCTTTTTATCAGATAAATGAATATAACCCTCAACTTTAACCCCATTTCCATTTAGTAAATTGACTAAATCACCTGATTTTTGCCTCAGTACTAATTGTAAATGTTTACTTTCATCCTCGTCAAGCTTAATAAATCCGTCGGTTATTTCCTTAAAATAAAAATAATTCATAGAATATACGATATAATTCCCACATTCGTTTTATGTAAAAATGCAAAAAAGCAGGTAAAGTTTTGTACAACCAACATTTTGAAACTTTAAAGCAAAATAAGTTGTTATTTTTGCATCTTTTATTATTCACACTAACCCCAATTTACGGATGAGCATTCTTAGTATGGCAGGCCAATTGATGTTGAGTTTATCAATTCTCATCGTATTACATGAATTAGGACATTTTATTCCAGCCCGTTTATTTAAAACAAGAGTTGAAAAATTTTATTTGTTTTTTGATCCATGGTTCTCTTTATTCAAAATTAAAAAGGGGGAAACGGAATATGGTATCGGTTGGCTTCCACTGGGAGGATACGTGAAAATATCTGGTATGATTGATGAAAGCTTTGATTCTGCTCAGATGGCGCAAGAACCACAGCCCTGGGAGTTTCGCTCTAAACCAGCATGGCAAAGACTTATCATTATGCTTGGGGGCGTAACAGTTAATTTTATTCTTGGCTTTGTTTTATTTGGTATAACCCTGTTTATATGGGGGGAATCCTATATTCCTGCTTCTCAAGTTAAAGAAGGGATTTCAGTCGATTCACTGGGCAGAAATTTAGGACTGTTAGATGGGGATAAAATTCTAAAAATTGGAAAAAAACCATTTAAAGAGTTTAATGACAGAATGGTCATCAGGGGTATTATTATTGATAATGCTAAATCAATAGAAGTTCTTAGAAATGAAGAAATTGTGCGTATTCCTGTCGAAGAAAAATGGGTAGATATTCTTTCCCGATATGAAAATAAAAGTAACTTTTTATTCTCTGCCAGAATCCCTTTTATTATCAGCAGTGTTGCAAAAAATAGCCCTGCGGAAAAGGGAGGTCTCAAAACTGATGATGTAGTTCTTGGATTTGATGACATCAATACTACTTATTTTAATGATTTTGCAAAAGCTATTAAACCTTTTGCCAACAAGAAGATATCACTTCATATTTTAAGAAATTCAGATACACTTTCTTTGCCCCTTACATTGACGAAAGAAGCTAAAATAGGCGCTTATACTTATCCTTATAATCATTTTTTTAAATCTGAAATTAGGAATTATTCACTCCTTGAAGCCATTCCGGCTGGGTTCGTGCAAGGTAGCCAATTCCTTGGAGATCAGTTTAAGGCTTTTGGACAAATGTTTAAAGGTAAAATTAAAGCTTCTGAAAGTCTTGGTGGATTTGGTTCAATTGCTTCCATGTATGGTGATGTATGGGTATGGGAACGCTTTTGGAAAATGACGGCTATTTTAAGCCTTATTCTTGGTTTTATGAATTTACTTCCAATTCCTGCCCTTGACGGAGGTCATGTAATGTTCTTATTGTATGAAGTAGTCACTGGAAGAAAACCATCTGATAAATTCATGGAGATAGCAACAATGATAGGTTTTATTCTTATTTTATCTTTGGTTGTTTTTGCTAACGGACTGGATATCTTTAGGAATTTTTTCAATAAATAGTATAATGGAATTTTTTAAATGGTTTGATTTGCCAATAATGATTGTTCCTGACTTGAATATCCTAAAGCAACGCTTTTTGGCGAAAAGCAAATTGTACCATCCAGATAAATTTACTCTTTCATCTGAAGAAGAAAAGACCAAAGCGCTTGAACTGTCAGGTTTTAATAATCAGGCATACAAAATTTTGAGTGATACGGACTCCAGAATAAACTATATATTAAATGAATTCGGTTTGTTAAAGGAAAATAAGGCGGTAATGCCTGATGATTTTTTAATGAAAATGATGTCATTTAATGAAGCTATTTCGGATCTGGATGAGAATCCAGCTTCTCTAGATGCCTTAATAGCGGAACTGGAAGAATGGGAAAAGGAGCTTAAATCAGAACTTGATTATTGCTCTTCTCTATTTCCGGTAACCCCTGAAAATAGCGAGTCTTTAAAATCTTACTATTTAAAGCGTCAATATTATTTGAGAATTAAAGATAATTTGTTTAAATTTGCCGACGCTAAAAATTAGGGTATATACCGCGTTCGCCGGAGTGGCGGAATTGGTAGACGCGCTGGACTCAAAATCCAGTAACAGCAATGTTGTGCGGGTTCGATTCCCGCCTCCGGTACATTCATATTTAATATTAAACCCATTAACCGAATCAAATAAAATTTGATTCGGTTTTTTATTTTAAATTAATATCTCTTTATAAAGAAATTTGTTCTCTCAGGATTATGCTTAAATCCTTTTTATCTTTAAAGGTTATTTCATATTTACCTCTTGTATTAAAATAAAGTCCAATCATACTGTTTCCATAAACTTTCATAGGTGTTTTTGGAGAAACAATTACCTCTGTCTCTTCAGAGAGTACGAAATTATTCAGTTCAAAAGTATTCCATTGATTTAGTTCAACATTTTCTGATTTAGATAAATAAACTTCTTCCTTTTCCATTTGAAGGGTGACCATTTTAAGTTCCTGGGCATTCCCCTCAAGAGAAGTAATACTTATAATAAAGCCAGCACTTCCCAAAAGAAAGAAACCAAATAGCAAATAAAAGTCCATACGCGAGGCCTTTGCCTTCGTTTTGTCAAAACGTTGCATCTGAAAATAAATTAGGATTTAAGAAATAAAATACTATTAAACTGTTAAAAAGGAGGGAGCAACCTATAAATTAATTAACATATATGTTAAAATAATATATATGTATGCAGAAACTTACGGCTGAGTCAAATATAACTCCATATATTTAGATAAAGAAAATATATATAAAAAAAATTTATATGTAAATGACTGCTTTTTTATTTAAAATATTGAATAACATTAATTTATACATTAAAAATAATTTCACTACATATTTCTGAAGTATTATAATTGCCGAGTTTCAATCTAATTTCTTTGTAACCTTGTTTTATTAATTCTTCATTTTGTGGTTTCATCAAATCTTTAAAACTGTTTATTAAATTCTCTTCCTGATTTATTGGATTAATAATCTCTTTTACAAGTGGTTTTTGAAGAATTAGATTTACAAGAGATATATATTTTACCTTCACCATCAATTTAGCTAATAGATAGTTCAATATATTGGTGCGATAAAATACAATTTGGGGAACCAAAAACAAGGCCGTTTCTAAAGTTGCTGTACCTGAACAAACTACAGCAAATTTTGATTTCGAAAGCGTTTGATAGGTATTTTTGCTAATGGAAAAATTTTTTGGAAATAACTTTAATAGCTGAAAATGCAGTTCCTCTGGTAATCCTGGCGCAAGGGCTAAATCAAAATGGAGGAATGGAAATTTTCTGACCAAAGCAATGAGCAGGGGAATATGTTTTTTAATTTCCTGTACTCTGCTGCCTGGTAAAAGGGCAACGCTTATTTGTGAGACAGATGGCTCTGGGTTATCTTTAGATTCTTTAATATAATTTTGGTTGAATCTTTCGATATGTTGGACTAAAGGATGACCAACATATTGAACATTTAAATTTTTTGTTGTATAAAATGATTTTTCAAAGGGTAAAATAGCCAATCTGACTTTGGTATATTTTTCCAGATATTTAATTCTTCCCGCGTGCCAAGCCCAAAGCTGGGGTAATATATAATAAACAACTGGGATTTTTTGCTTGTGTGCCCATTTTGCCATTCTTAGGTTAAATCCCGGATAATCTATTAGAATTAAAACATTGGGGTTGAATTCAAGAATATCTGATTTTGCAAATTCAAAATTTTTTAAAATATCGGGTAAATTTTTTAGCACCTCAATAAATCCCATATAAGCTATACTTTTATAGTGCTTTACCACCTTAGCTCCTGATTCTGCCATTTTTTCTCCACCCCAAGCCCTGATTTCCAGGGTCGGGTGCTGATTTTTAAGAGCATTAATTAGATTTCCACCGTGTAAATCGCCTGAAGCCTCTCCGGCAATAAAGTATAATTTCATGAAAGGGTTAATGCTTCTTTCCCATAAATAAACAACCACAAAACAACCAGTATAAAGGTTGAAAACATAATGCCCCGCATGGCTTTGGTCTGCCTTTTTTTATCAAAAAGATGAAATGGAATCAGGTTAAAACAAATGCTAAGGATAGCAACTGTTTTTGGGTCAAGAATGAGGTCTTCCTTTAGCACTCGCTCAAAAAGTAAAGCTGATAATTTTTCATTTAATAATAATAAAATGGCATAAAAGACAAAAGGGACTAGAAAACCGAATAAAATACCTTTAGCCACTTCTGATTTTGGATTTTGTTTTATGCTGTTCATTTTTTTACTTTTCCAGAATTTTTAAGGATGACAAGGATTTATAATTGGTCAAATCATGTTGTGAAGGAACCACAGAAATATAACCTGCCTGAAGTGCCTTAATATCAGTATTTTCATCTTCATCCTCATTTATAAATTTACCAGTTAGCCAGTAATAAGGTTGTCCACGAGGATCTATACCCTTAACATATTCTTCCACCCAACGAGAATTTGCCTGTTTACAGACCTTAATCCCCAATATTGGTTGATCTTTCTTTGCGGGAATATTTACATTTAATAAATTACCTAAAGGAATACCTTTATTTAATACGAAAGACATGATATAGAAAACCCATTCTTTTGAAGGTTCAAAATCGGCATCCCAATTAAAATCGAGCAAAGAAAAACCGATTGAGGGAATATTTTCAAGCGAGGCTTCCATGGCAGCGGAAAGGGTTCCAGAATAAATAATGTTAATGGCTGCATTTGAACCATGATTTATTCCTGAAACACAAAGGGCAATTTCTCTGTCCTTAAATAAAATGTTTTTACCCAGTTTAACACAATCTACAGGTGTACCTGAACATTCCCATGCTTTGATATCTGGATAAAGGTTAACTGGGTGTAATCTTAAGGGCTGTTCGATGGTGATAGCATGACCTTTTCCCGATTGGGGAGAATCGGGAGCAACAACTACCACTTCTCCAAGGTTTTTTGCTACTTCTATCAATGCTCTTATGCCTGGAGCTCCAATACCGTCATCATTGGTTACAAGTATCAAAGGTTTTTTCATTTTTTTCAATTTTACACAAAGTTATAAGTTTTCGAAATCATTTAAACACTTGGATGCTTTTTAAGGTTAAAGAGGTAATTTTATAAATTAAATAATTTAAATATGGCCGATTCGCCGAAAAATGGGTTATTACTCGTAAACCTAGGTACGCCTGACTCACCTTCCAGATGGGATGTTTACAGGTATTTACGTGAATTTTTAACTGATGCAAGAGTCATTGATTATCCATGGCTTGCCAGACAGGCTCTTGTTCAAGGGATTATTGCGCCTTTAAGGTCGGGTTCATCTTCAAAATTATATAAACAACTTTGGACGCCCACAGGTTCCCCCTTAAAGGCTTATGGAATTAAAGTTGCGGAAGGACTACAAAATTTATTGGGATCTTCCTGGGCAGTTGAACTTGCTATGAGATATCAGAATCCATCTATTGCGGATGCTTGGAAAAGGCTAAAAAAACAAAAAATTTCTCATCTGTATGTTTTGCCGTTGTTTCCTCAGTATGCCTCTGCAACAACGGGTTCAGTGCATGACGAAGTAATGAGAATATTAAGAAAGGAACAAACCATTCCGGGTGTTACTTTTATAAATTCCTATTGTGATTACCATCCAATGATTCAAATTTTTGCTGATAATGCAAGAAAATTTGACCTGGCAACTTATGATCATATTCTTTTTAGTTATCATGGTTTACCACAACGCCAGTTAAAAAAGGCTGATGAGTGTAACCATTGCCTTAAAGTTAAGGATTGTTGCCTTGTCAGATCCGAGATTAACCAATTTTGTTATTCTGCCCAGTGTCATTCGACCACCAAAGCAATTGCTGCTGAACTGGGTTTGAAAGAAGGCTCTTTTACCACTACTTTTCAAAGTCGTTTAGGTCCTGACAAATGGGCGCAACCATATACCAGTGTTGTTCTTGATCATTGTGCTGAAAAAGGAGCTAAAAAATTATTGGTTTTTTCACCTGCTTTTGTGGCTGATTGCCTAGAAACTTTAATTGAAATAAGTGTTGAATATCAAGAGGAATTTGTTGAAAAAGGTGGTGAAAAGGTGGATCTTGTCCCTAGTTTAAATGATGATCCCCGTTGGATTTCAGCTCTCAAGGATTTACTTTATACCTACGTAAAATAGTTAACAATGATTCTTACCTTCTCAGAATTATTGAGTCAGCTTAAAAGAAAATCATTTGAGCCTGTCTATTTTTTGCATGGGGAAGAGTCTTATTTTATAGACGTAATTTGTGATTTTATAGAAGAAAATGTACTTTCAGAATCTGAGAAAGCCTTTAATTTTTCTTTGTTTTATGGAAAAGATTCCGACCAAAGGATGATCATAGATACCTCAAGGAAATATCCTTTAATGTGTGAAAAACAGTTGGTTATTTTGAAAGAGGCGCAAGATATGAAATCATTGAAAGATCTTCAGTCGTATATTGAAATGCCTACCACTACAACC
>Ga0214921_10004406_pt1 | contig 20738 bp, 18 predicted proteins | sample LL1505_MetaG_FD_177992 | JGI IMG/M metagenome (GOLD analysis project Ga0214921, IMG submission 177992) | Freshwater microbial communities from Lake Lanier, Atlanta, Georgia, United States - LL-1505 | ecosystem: Environmental > Aquatic > Freshwater > Lake | place: USA: Georgia | collected...
GAACTATCTGGCCGTGCCGAAACGATGATCGTAAAGGTTTCCTCTTTGCCATCCCGGCGGACTTTGACGGGGATTTTTTCGCCTACTACGGAAAAAAACGCGGCATCCAACACGTCGGAGGGCTCTCGTACCGATTTGCCACCGATGGAAATCACTTCGTCCCCCGCTTTGAGACCACTCTTCTCCGCCGGCGTCCCCTTGTACAACCGATCCACAAAAACCGGGGCTCCTCGGTCAGGCCGGCTTCGATCCGGCATCACTCCCACCCCCATCCAGCCATGTCTTGGCTCTCCATACTTGACGATGTCCGAGGCCACTTTCCCGGCCGCCTCGATCGGCAGCGCATAACAGGCCTTGCCTTCATCAATCTCCAACATCAGCACTCCCACCACCTTGCCACGACTATCCAACAACGGTCCGCCGATTTGCCCGGGCTTGATGGGAAGATTGGCCCTCAAGTGGGTCGTCGCGAAAAACCGGGTGAGATATTTCACGTCAAACCCGGCCACCAAACCAAAGGTAGGTTCCGCCTTGAGATCATAGGGAAAGGCCACGCTGACCACGGCCGACGCAGGTCGAAGATGCAACCCTTCTCCAAACTCCAAAAATGGGGTCTTCCCTGCATCAATTTTCAGCACGGCCACTCCGCTTCGCGGGTCTCTTCCCAAGATTTTTGCCGGGAAATTCCGTCCGTTTACGTCAACCGACGCCCCCTCCGCCTGCCCAATGACCGCATAGGCCGTCAAAATGGTGCCTTGCCCATCGATAAAAAATCCGCTTCCCGACAGTTGTTCCGGACCGTCCGACGCATGGACCCGAACCACCGAGGGCGCCGCCTGCTCGTACACCCCGCTGACTTCCGCGGCAATCCGATCGAAAACTCCGGAACCTGCAGCCAAAGGTTGTGCCGGAACCGCGGGAGTGGAAGGGAATGCATTCGGGGGCCTGGCCGCTGAATCCACGGAGGAACCAGAAGCCACACCCCATGCCGGTGCCCGTTGCTTGGTTAGGTAAATATACCTGCCGACGACCATCCCCAGGAGTCCAACCCCAAGGAGACTTACAACAATAATGACTGGCTTAAAACGCGAGCTGGGAATCATAGGCTACCGCACCATGCCCGTTCACGTAGAGGGGCCGGATTTCGGTCACCTCTCCACCAGCCGCTGTTTCCACCAACTCCGGCTGGATCTGCGCAGAGTCGCTATTTTGGCTCGAGGCCATCATAACTCCGCGGGCATGAGCTACCTTGCCATCGGCCAAGTGGCTCGAACTCTCTCCCATCGGACCGAACATCAAGGCGATTCCAGCCATGAGGCAGGCCGCTGCGGCACCCACCGTGGCCAAACGCGGAATCCCAGCAACCCAAGGCTCAAAAAGAACCTCCACGACCTTCGCATACCAGGGCTCCTCACGAAGAATCTCCTGCCTTTGGTAGCGATGGAAGGCGTCGACAAAACGATCAAAGTACTCCTGGCCGGGAGTTTCGAGCCTCTTCAGCTGAAGCAGCTTTTGCAGTGATTTGAAGTCTTCGGGTTGGTTCATCAATGTACTCCTATATCCTTTTACCTTCTCAGATAAATGCCAAGCGATTTTTGCAACTGCTTGTGAGCATAATGTAAGCGGGAACGAACAGTTCCCTCCGTACAGCCCATGACCTTAGCGATCTCAGCATGTGCAAGTCCTTGAATATCAAATAAAGTTACCACGGTTCTATGTTCTTTCGACAGCTGAAGCATCGATTCGTTCAATTTATTTTGCAACTCGTTGAGCATTGTTGACTTAGACGGATTGTTTCGCTGAATCGGATCTGGGAAATCGAACTTAGGCAATCCCTCCTCGTTGATTTCATTCAAACTCATAGCCCCCTGACGCCTCTTCCTCTTGTCCAGAAAGTTAAAGGTCCGGTTGATCGCGATCCGATAAATCCAAGTATAAAAGGAGGACTGCCCCCGGAAACTAGGAAGACTCCGATAAGCCTTATCAAAGACCTCCATCAGCATGTCGTTCGTGTCATCGTGGTTGGAAGTCAAATGGTAGATGACCCCGTACAACCGGGCCTGAAATCTACGGATCAGCTCGTCGTAGGAACCCAGATTCCCCTTCAATGTCTCCGCCACCAACTCCTCATCCGTCGGCCCATTCTCCAAATCCAGTTCCTTGGTGGCATCAACCGACATCAGGGAAACCCTACGCTGCCACCCTCTCCCCGAAAAGTGGAATCAGCCCCGGCATTTTCTTTGCCCCCGCGTCCCCGGAATTTCTTTTTTTTAAAAACCCCTTAATCGTGATCCGCCGTTTTGAGATAATCCGTCAACCTCTCCGTCATCCCCATCAACTCCCCAACCTTCTCCCCATCCCCTAAAACCTTGAGATCCCCTTTCGCCCTCTCCAACAAATCCACCGCCTTACGCAACGAAAACTTCAGCCCGCCTGCCTGCCTTACCTTTTCCGCCACTCCCTCGATCTCTCCGTTTTCCTGCACCAACTGCATCCGCAGCTTCTCCGACTCCCCCTTCGGCAAAGTCTGGAGAGCATGCAACACCGGCAAAGTCCATTTTCCCTTCCTTAAATCCGTTCCCAACGTCTTGCCGCTCTCTTCGTCGGTTCCAAAAAGATCGAGGCAATCATCATAGATCTGATAAGCCATCCCCAGTTGATGGCCAAAGGATCGGGCCGCCTCCCGTTTCACCTCCGCCGCCTTGAAAATGAGAAAGGGAACCTCCGCTGCCGCCCGAAAAAGGGCTCCCGTTTTCAATCCCACCACATGGAGATAATCCCCCGTGGTCATTTTCAAATCAAAACGCCTTTGGGTCTGCAAAATCTCCCCCTCACAAAGATTTCGCGAAGCCTCGGCAATTCTTCTGGCCACCTCCGGATCCTCGAGGCGGGTCGCCAGTTGCAGACCATGCGCGAAAAGGGCGTCCCCCAACAGAACCGAAAGCTCCGTCCCCCACTTGGCGTTGCAGGTCGCCCGGGCCCGCCTCAAATCCGCCCGATCGAGCACATCGTCATGAATCAACGAGGCCACATGCACCAGTTCCACAATCACCGCCAAATCTCGGATGGGATCATTCCTCTCCCCCGCCACCTGACCAGCCAGGAGCACCAAAGCCGGTCTTAATCTCTTTCCTCCCCCTTCCAGGGCATATCGAACGTAGGTCTCCGCCCCCGGATCAAACAAGGTGGCCTGATGCAAAATCCTCCGCTCGACCTCCTTGAGCTCCAGATCCAACCCCCGATTGGCCCGAATCCAATCCGGACGGGGCCGCAAACCTGCCTTTCTCACCACGCTCCTCATTTCCAGAAATCTAGAAAACAGTCCATCGAAGTCAAATAGGAGGGGGAGAGCCGACAACCTCCACCCAAGAAAGCTCAAGCCTTCCTTAATCTTCGTCTTCATCTTAATCTTAAAGCCATGCCCTCGGCCCTTGCCTGTTTGCTCCTCGGACTCATTCTCTCCGCTTGCTCACGCCCCGAGCAACGCCTCACCCGGGAGGCCCACCGGCTCATCGAGCAGGGAAAAATCCAGCAAGCCCAGGAAATGATTGAAACCGGCTTACGCCAATTTCCGGACAACCCCGATCTCCGACAGGAACGCATGCACATCCACCTTCTGTCTGGCCAAGCCGAACTCGCTGCCGCGGAAGCCCGCCAAATCCTGCAAACCCATCCTTCCTTCCAACCCTACCGAAGCGCCCTGCGGGATCCTTCCGCGGCGGTTCGATGTTCTGCGGTGCGCGCCATGGCCCTTGACCCCCTATCCGGATCCATTCCCTCGGGGGTTCTCCAAAAGGCGCTGCACGATTCCGACCCCACCGTCCGACGCGAAGCCATCGAGGCCACCCGTCCTCTACAAAACTCCGAGGCATTCCCCCTTCTCCGTGAAGCCGCTAAGGATTCCGATTGGCTGACACGAGCTGCCGCGGCCCGCCTGCTTGGCCTTCGCCACGATCCTCAGGCCCTGCCGGATCTTTTCACCCTTCTTTCTGATCGCGACTCGTACGTCCGCCGCTTTGCCCGACGCTCTCTTTTGGAACTCGCCGGAGAAGCCAAACCCGATGCCTACGTACCCGCTCTTTCGTCCCAGGATCGCACCACCCAAGTTGTGGCGGCCCTCGCCCTCGCCCGCCTCAACGACGGTCGGGGCCTCGAGATCCTTCTCGCCGAAATGTCCAACCCCATGGGCATCGAACGAGTCGAAGGAGTGAAATCCGCCGCCCGCCTTAAAGATCCAAGGGTTCTACCCGCCATCCGCACCGCCACCGGCGATGCAGATACCGAAGTCCGCATCGTCGCTCTGATCGCCTTGGGCCTGCTGCAGGACAAAGAATCCTCCCCGCTCCTCAAAAAGATCTACGCCGATCCCTCCGCTCCCAGAGAGGTCCACCTGGCCGCCGGGAAGGCCATCGAACTCCTATCCCAACCCCCCAACAAGCTCGACCACAATTGACCGCCCCTGCGGCTCTCGGACTCTCTACCTCCCCAACTCTTCCTGCTCGAAAATAATCAGATCGTCCAAAGCCCGGGCGAAATCCTCCATCCCACTCGCCGGCATAATGATCCGGTCCCTCCGGCCACCCACATCCTCCGTGATCCGAAGAAAACGACCGCGGTCATTCTCCTTCAAATCCAGAAAGAAAGTCTTTCTCTCAATTTGCACCTTTTCCGATCTCAGCGTCCGTTCCCCATCTCGATGTTCCATATTTTTTAATCTCCCTTTGAAAAAATCCTACTTCCCGCCCCCCATCATCGTCAACCGATCCAAACTGGGTTCCACAGGGATGAGCTTCCCCAACCGCCCCGCCTAAATCTTGAGAAAATTCGCCAGCAAGTCCTTCCCCTCTTTGCTGAGAATGGATTCTGGATGGAACTGCACCCCGTGGACCGGATACTCCCGGTGACGAAGCCCCATGATTTCCTCTTCCGCGGTGTCGGCAGAAATTTCCAGGCCATCCGGCACGGAGCTCTTTTCCACGATCAGAGAATGATACCGCGTGGCCTCGAAGGGATTAGGCAATCCCCGAAAGACCCCCTTGGCATCATGCCGGATCGGGGAGGTCTTCCCGTGCATCAATCGTCCCGCCCGCACCACCTTTCCCCCATACACCTCCCCGATGCACTGATGTCCGAGGCAAACGCCCAGCAAGGGAACCCTGGACCCCATCCGTCGGATCAACTCCATGGAAATTCCGGCATCCTTGGGAGAACCCGGTCCGGGGGAAATCACAATTCTTTCCGGCGCCATCTTTTCCACCTCGTCGACCGTTACCGCATCGTTGCGCTTCACCACCGGATCCGCCCCCAACTCACCAAAATACTGAACCAAATTGTAGGTGAACGAATCGTAATTATCGATGACCAGCAACATAACCGGATCCTAGGCCAAGGTCCTCGCCGCCGCCACCGCCGCCAATCCGGCCTTGGCCTTGTTGACGCTCTCCTGGTATTCGCCCTCCGGCGTCGAATCGGCCACCAACCCACCGCCGGCCTGCACATGGGCCTTACCGCTTTTCAGGAGGATCGTCCGGATAGAAATGCAGGAATCCAGATTCCCATCGAAGGAAAAATACCCCGCCGCCCCGGCATACGCTCCTCTCCGGGTCGGTTCGCCCGCGGCCAAAATCTGCAACGCCCGCACTTTGGGCGACCCGCTGACCGTTCCCGCAGGAAAGGTCGCCCGCATCACCTGATAGGCATCCTGTCCCGGCTTCAACTGACCCGTGACCCGGGAAACCAAATGCATCACATGGGAAAACCTCTCCACTTCCATCAACTCCACCACTTTCACACTTTGATATTCGCAAACCCGGCCCAAATCGTTCCGCGCCAAGTCCACCAACATGATGTGTTCGGCCCGCTCCTTGGGATCCGCCTTCATCTCTTTTTCGTACGCCAGATCTTCGTCCGGATTCTTCCCTCGGGGGCGGGTTCCCGCAATCGGACGAATCTCCACCTTGCCATCTTCACAGCGCACATGGGTCTCGGGGGAGGATCCCACCAAGGCCAATCCGGCCATCTCCAGACAAAACATGTAGGGCGACGGGTTGATCGCCCGCAAGGCCCGGTAGAGATCAATCGGCCGTCCATGGAAGGGAACCGTAAACCGCTGGGATGGGACCACCTGGAAGATGTCGCCCGCCCGGATGTGTTCCTGCATGCCCTCCGCCATCTTCACATACTCCGCCTTACTCATGTTGGGGGTCGCCCCCAGGAGCAAATCGCCCTCCGGTCGACGGGGGACTTCCGTACTGGATTTTCCTGCCGATTGCGCCAATCGCTTTTCCAGTGCCTCCAACCTTTCGAGTCCTCGACGATAATCCGCTCTCGGATCACGACCGACCTTCACCTGCACCACCGGGCGCATGGTTTTTTGCGCATGATCGAAAATGACAAACTCTTCCACCAAAGCAAAACAGGCGTCCGGCACACCCAAATCATCCTTTTTGGCCATCCCCACGGTGGTCTCAAAAAAACGGACCGCCTCAAAAGCAAGAAACCCCACGGCTCCTCCGGCGAAAGGGGGCCGCTCCCCCGGCCAAGCGGGCACCACCCGGATTCCCGCCAGGAGTTCCTGCACTTCGTGGAGCGGATCAGGATGTTCCGGAGCTTTCTCCTTCACTTCCCCGTTTAACTGGGTCAACCGAACCCGACCGTCCCTGAATTCCATCACGGCCGTCGGTCGAGCCCCCACAAAGGAATACCGGCCCAACCTTCCTCCCGTCTCCGCACTCTCCAACAAGAAGGAGCCCCCGCCCGGCTGGCCGGAAAGTTTGATATAGGCCGATAACGGTGTCTCCGCCCCCATGGGCACTTCTCTTCCCACCGGAATCAGGTTTCCCTGCACCGTCAGTTCGAGGAATTTTTTTTCGTCTGGATAGATCATGAGGTTTGAGCCGGCCGCACGGGAATCCCGCGCGCCTGCAGATGCTGTTTTACCTCCGGTACGGTCAATTCGCCGAAATGAAAAAGACTCGCCGCCAAGGCCGCATCGGCTCCCCCTGGTTCCCCCAGAACATCGGCAAAGTGCTCCTTGCTTCCCGCCCCACCGCTGGCGATGACCGGAATCCCCACGGAGGAACTCACCGCCCGCGTCAGCTCCAAATCATAGCCTTTTTTGGTTCCATCCATATCCATGCTGGTCAGCAAAATTTCCCCCGCCCCTCTTTTCTGCCCTTCCTGGATCCAGGCGATCGCATCCATTCCAGTGGATGTTCTCCCCCCATGCGTGGTCACTTCCCAACCCCCCGTGGCCCTGCGCCGGACGTCCACGGCCAGCACCACGCATTGGCACCCAAAAGCCCCGGCCACCTCGGTGATCAATTCCGGCCGTGCCACCGCCGCCGTGTTTAAACTGACCTTGTCCGCTCCAGCCCGAAGAAGCTCCCGGGCATTTTCAAGGGTTCGCACTCCCCCGCCGACCGTCAGCGGCAGAAAAACCTCCTCCGCGGTCTTTCGCACCGCCTCAAGCAAAGTAGGCCTCGCCTCCGCAGAGGCCGTAATATCGAGAAAAACGAGCTCGTCCGCTCCCTGCTCGTTGTAGGCCCGAGCACACTCCGCAGGATCACCCGCATCCCGAATCTCGACAAACTTAACCCCTTTTACCACCCTCCCCCGATCAACATCCAAACAAGGGATAATTCTTTTGTTATTCATAAGTGCTTGTCTGTTATATGTTTTTATTAATACTAGGATACGAGTAATATGTGAATTGATTCAAGATTGGATCTTTGCGAGTATCCAAACTTTGCGCCTGAACGAGAAGATAAAAATCCATGCCCAAGCCTACCCCCAAACCCAAAAAAACTGTGGCGAAAAAAACCGTCACGCCTCGCCCCACCGCCAAGAAGACTCTCGCAAAAAAAAGCTCTCCCCAAGCTAAGTCGGCCTCGACCACACCACGGCTTCGCGCTGTTCCCCTTCCGGTTGACAACTCGGCCCATAAATTCGTTCTCCAACCTTTTAACCCCGCCAACCCGGTGGATGACACTCCGGCCTTCGAATTCTTGGGGGATCTCCCCGAAAGTTACGGCACCCGTCGTCTCTTCCTTACCGCCCGGGACCCCCGTTGGCTTTACGCCTATTGGGATTTTACCTGGCAGCAACTCCGCGATGCCGAACAGGAGTCATTCGACGGAAAGATTTTCCTTCAGATTTTTATTCCGGGACAGGAACGGATTCATCAGATTCACATCTTTCCCGGCTCCCGGGAGTGGTACCTCCCAGTGCATCGTCCCGCCACCAGATTCCTCGCGGAATTGGGTTACTATCGGAACGATGGCTCCTTCCATCAGCTCGCCCTCTCCGGCGAAGTCCTGACTCCCCGGGACGACCCCTCCCCCAATCAGGAGGTGGAATTCGTCACCATCCCCTTCCATTACTCCTTCCGACAACTGCTCGATTTGGTCCAATCCCAGATGGTGCCGGGTGAATCCCTCGCCAAGGCCTTGGCCCGCTTACAACGCGAAGGTTATCCCCTTCCCTTCCCTTACGCGTTGCGCCGCTTTGTTCCTTCAGGAGTCGCTGACCGCATCCTCGACTATCTTGGCGGTGACTTGATCCGACGAATCCGTGTCGGTTCCCTCGAAATCACCGAAACCCTCCGCCGCCGCCTCTTGGAACTGGGCTCCAGCGGAATCCCCTCCAGCCTCAGTTCGGGGCCCAGGGGTCAGGATCGTTCCTTCGCCATGCACGTCAACGCGGAGCTAATTATCTATGGAGGGACCGTTCCGGGGGCCAAACTCTCCGTGGATGGAAAAGAGATCGCCCTCCGACCCGATGGAACTTTCTCCTACCACTTCACCTTCCCGGATGGCCGCTTCCACATCCCCATCCACGCCACCGCTCCCGATGGCGAAGAAAAGCGCTCTGCCCTGCTATCCTTTCTGCGCCTGACGGACACCACCCCAGGCGTGGATCCCACCCCCCAACTGCCATTGCAGGAACCTTTCGGCCGGTCCTGAGACCTGCCCCCACCCTGATGCCCCTCGGATATGTAGCCCCGGTCCTGCACGCCCACCTTCCTTTCGTCCGGCACCCGGAATACCCGGAATTTCTCGAGGAGGATTGGTTCTACGAAGCCATCACCGAAACTTACCTGCCCCTGCTGGACATGATGGAGGGATTGGTTCGGGATGCTGTCCCCTTCCGTCTCACCATGTCTCTGACCCCTCCGCTCTGCGCCATGATGCGGGATCCGCTTCTCCAGGACCGCTACGTCCACGGACTCGAAAAACTGATCGAACTGGCCGGCAAGGAGCTCCATCGCACGAAACACGATCCCGTCTTTCATGATCTGGCCCGTTTTTATCACGACCGTCTCCATCACTGCCGGACAATGTTCTGCGACCGATACCGCCGTGATCTGGTGGGTGCCTTCCGAAAATTTCAGGACGCAGGCGTGTTGGAAATCATCACCTGCGGGGCCACCCACGGATTCCTTCCTTTGATGCGGGAATTTCCCCAGGCCGTCCGAGCCCAGATTCAAGTTGCCCGCAACGACTATCGAAACTGCTTTGGACGCGATCCCCGTGGGATCTGGTTGCCGGAATGCGCCTACTATCCCGGACTGGAAAATTACCTGCAGGAATCCGAAATCCGCTGGTTCATCCTCGACGCCCATGGCCTTCTGTATGCCGAACCGCGCCCTGCTTACGGCGTCTTCGCCCCAGTCTTCACCCCAGCGGGGCCCGCCGCCTTCGGTCGGGACATCGAATCCAGCAAACAGGTCTGGAGCGCCGAGGAAGGTTATCCGGGAGACGGCGACTACCGAGACTTCTACCGCGATTGCGGGTTCGATCTGGAGTACGACTACATCCGCCCTTACATCCAGCCCAATGGTCTCCGCAAGTTTACCGGCCTGAAATACTACCGGATCACCGGCCGCACCCCCCACAAGGAGCCCTACCGCCCTTGGGTTGCGCGGGAGCGGGCCGCCTCCCATGCGGCCAACTTCATGTTTAACCGGGAAAAACAGATCGAACACCTGCGCGGCGTCATGGGGGTTGAGCCCATTGTGCTTTGCCCATACGACGCCGAACTCTACGGACACTGGTGGTACGAGGGCCCGATGTTCCTGGATTTTCTTTTCCGGAAAAGCGCTTTTGACCAAAGAACCTTCGAGATGATCACTCCTTCGGAGTTTCTGACCCGACATGACACGCACCAGATCTCCCAACCCTCCGCTTCTTCTTGGGGCAACGAGGGACATTGGTCAGTTTGGCTGGAAGGATCCAATTCCTGGATCTATCCCCATCTTCACATGGCCACCGTCCGCATGATCGAACTCGCCGGAAAATTTAAAAATGCCAACCCGCACCACCTTCGGGACCGCGCCCTGCGCCAAGCAGCCCGTGAACTCCTTCTCGCCCAGTCCAGCGATTGGGCCTTCATCATGAAAACCGGAACCATGGTCCCCTATGCCGTCAAACGAACCAAAGATCACCTGCTCCGCTTCAACCGCTTGTACGACCAGATTCTGGCGGATCGGGTGGAGGAATCCTTCTTGGGCAACTGCGAGTGGCGAAACCCGATCTTCCTCGATCTCGACTGGCGTGTTTACGCCTGAGCCCAACCGGGCTTAACGACTTTTTTTCTTCTTGGCGACCGACTTCGCCTTCTTGCCCTCAAGGGCTTTCAGCCGCTTGGCCAATAGCGGTAGTTGCTGGATATGGGCTTCCATTTCCATCTGCTCCTTGATCGGACGCGCCGGGGCGCCTCTCCAAGTCTGGCCTTCGGGGACGTCCTTGGTGACCCCGGATTTGGCCGTCAGGATGGCCCCCGATCCGATGTGGATGTGACCAACCGTGCCGACGTGCCCCGCAATCGTCACATGGTGCCCGGTGGTGGTGCTGCCGGAGAGCCCGCTCTGGGCAACGATCACGCTGTGCGGCCCCACCACGCAGTTGTGGGCAATCATCACCAGATTATCGATTTTGGCCCCTTCCCCGATATGCGTGCGGGCAAAACGCCCCCGATCGATCGTCGTATTCGCCCCGATCTCTGCATCGTCGTCGATCTGCACGTAACCCAACTGCGGAATTTTGGCATACTTGCCATCTTTCATTTCGTAACCAAAACCATCCGCGCCGACCACCGCCCCCGCATGCAATACCACTCGGTTTCCAATCCGACACCGTTCCCCCACGTAAACCCGGGGATGAATCACACAACGGCTTCCCACCCGGACATTTCTCCCCACATAGGATCCCGCTCCTATCTGTGTTCCCTCCCCCACCTGTGTGCCCTCCTCAATCACCACATAAGGGCCTAATCCCACTCCGCTTCCCAGCTGAACCCCCTCCGCAACCAATGCCGTTGGATGAACGCCTGAAACCGGCGGAGCCGGGGGCGGGGCAAATAATGCCGCGATCTTCGTGAAAGCCGCCGACGGCTGAGCTACACGAATTCGTATCCGACCAAGATCTTTGGGGGCAGAAGTTCCGACGATCAAAGCACCCGCATGGGTTTGCCGCGCCATGGCTTCGTAACGCGGATGTGCGAAAAAGGAAATCTCGTTCGGCCCAGCTCCGGCCAGATCCGCCACCCCCTCAATGGGATGGCTCTCGTCTCCCTCAACTTCTCCACCCACCAAGCGGGCGAGTTCACCCACGCTTCGCGCGTAACCCATTCAAACCCACCCAGTTATTTCTTTTCGTCCTTCTTGTCTTCTTTTTTCGCTGCCGGGGCTTCTTTGTTTAGAATCCCCAAAACTTGGGCCGTCACATCATCCATGCCGTCGGCGTAGATCAGGGCTCCGGGGCTGGGGATCTGGGGTTTGACAAAGACCATGTTATATTTGTTTTTCGCCACTTGGGAGAGCGCCTTGTTCACATCCTCAGTCAGTTCGGTGGTTAACCTCTGACGCTTATCTTCCAGAATTTTGGAAGCCGTCTGGGCAAAAGCCATCATTTCACGCTGCTTGACCTGTCCCTCTTCCCCTTTGGCCTTCAGCTGGTTTTCTTTTTCCTTCTTTTTCGCATCGGAAATGGCCGGATCCTGCATGTCCTTTTGGAGGCCGTTGATCGCATCCACAATCGTCTTCAGAGCCGCATCACGCTCATTGCGCTCTTTCTGGTAGTTGGCGGCCAGATCTTCCATCTGTTTTTGGGAATCCTTCGCCTTGTAGTACTCTTTGAGGATCGTGTTGTAATCCACCACCGCCGTTTTGGAAAAATCTTGGGCCCAACCCGCGGAACCGAGGACCAAAAAAGCCAGTGCGATCGCACCTTGCCGGAAACCTGTGAGGATCAATTTCATAGAAGGATAGGCTAGTTAGAACTGGTACCCGCCGTCAAAGTACAATTTCACCGCGCCCAACCCTCCTCCGTTGTTCGGATCTCCCGTCATGACCGGGAACCCCACGTCAAACTTCATGGGCCCAATTCCAATGTCCATCCGGATACCCACCCCGGCTCCGATCTGGAACCCTCCGTTGACGGCTTGATAACTTTGCATGCCTTGCCCAGGAACGTTCATCGACTGGGTGTTGTTGTAAGTCTTGGGCTGAAAATCAAGTACGTTCTCATTCACAAACCCACCGTCGCAAAATACCGCCCACCTGACTCGGTTTTCAAGAATAGGGAAAGGAGCCGTGACCTCCGCCTGGTAAACGCCTTGGGTTCCTCCGCCAATGGGTTGGCCGTTTTGTTTCGGACCGACAGATCCACCGTTGACCGTACTGCCCAAGGAAGGATCAAAGCCTCGCACCGACCCCGAACCGCCCGCAAAAAGTTGGTCCCAGATCGGGACGTATTGCGTGGAGCTAAAGCCATCCACCAAACCCACGAGTGCACGTGCGGAGAAAATCACGTCCTTTTCCTTCCACAACGGGTAGTAGAAACGGTACTCCGCCTTAATCTTCCAGATATTTTCACTTCCCAAGAGCGGACCGCCTGCCCCCTCCGCCCCAAACTCAAAATACTGCCCGTTCCGAGCCAACATGTAACTGTCACGCCCGTCATAAATGATGGAACCCCTCAGGGAGGATTTGAAAGTGTCCCCGACCGAGGCGGCCATGTAAGGAGGGGCATCGGACTGAACGTCAAAAATGTTGTAAAATTCCGGCCGGTAAGTGACTCCTGTCGACCAGCGGTTCAGCGGATAATCATCACCCAATCGACGACTTAGCCCGATCGAGGCCCCGTAATTCTGTTGGTTATAGAATTCGCTCAAATAGGATGCCCCATTGTAGAAGCCCGTGGCATCCAACCGGATCGGCTTATCCAGGAACCACGGCTCGGTAAACGCCAGATTCAAATTCTGGGACCGGAAACCAATCGAGGCCTGCATCCGCGCCTTCTGGCCACCCCCCTTAGGAGGGAAGGTTTCGAAGATTTTACCCAGGTCGAAATTCTTTTCCGCCAAGGTGATATTTCCGGTGAGCAACTCCACCGAGCTGAACCCCGCTCCGAAACTCACCTCGCCGGTCGGTTTCTCCTCCACCTTGACGATGAGTTTTTGCCGGTTGGGCACATCCGTCTCCTCGGCATAGGTCTCAACCTTGGAAAAATAGTTCAGCCCCTCGATCTTCCTTTTGCTCGAGCGTTCGCGCACGGTGTCAAACACCTCCCCCGGGGCCAAATCGATTTCCCGACGGATCACCTTGTCCTTGGTCACGGTGTTTCCCTGAATCTCAATCTTATCCACATAATATTTTTCGCCTTCGACGATGGAAAATCCGACATCGATCCGTCCGGTCTCCACATTGGGAGTGATCCTGGTTTGCACCCGCACCTCCCGGAATCCGCGGCGCCCATACTTGTCCTGCAAAGTTTCAATGGAGGCTTGCAGTGAGTTCAGCGCATAGACTTCCCCCTCCTGCAATCCATCCGCCTTGATCATCTTTAACTCAATCTGGTCAAAAATCTCCACCATCTTGGATTTGGTGGACAGCTCGTTGAGAATGTCATCCGTGGAGAAGAACGTGTTCCCTTCGACCGAAAGCGTCCCCACCCGGTACTGCCGCCCCTCCTCGATCCGATAAGTTAAAACCAGATCTTCGGCCGGCACTTCATCCGGGTCGAAATCTTCCTCCTTCCGGTTTTCATCTTTTTTCTGGGCATCCTCCTGGGCCGTCTTGTTTTTGATCGTCCGGGGCAGGTCGACCGAGGCCTGCACATTGACGTCAATGTACCCGTGGTTCAGATAGTAATTTTTGATCCGCGAGACGTCGTCCTTCAATTGCAGATCCTCAAATCGGTCGGATTTGCTGAAAAGCTGCCACCAAGCCCGGGGTTTAAGTTTGATCACCTTTTCCAAATCCTTCGAAGTGGCCGCCTCATTGCCGATAAAACGGACCTTGCTGATAAACCCGCGGATTCCCTCCTCAATTTCGAAAATAACTTTGGCCTCCCCGCCCTCCACCGCCTCCGTCTTGGGGATGATCTTCACATCCTTGTACCCTTTATCCCGGTAAAAATCCTCCATGGCATAGGCATCCCTCTGCAAACGCTCGGCACTCAGGGTATCTCCCGCCTTGGTCACGGTCTCTTTGGGCTTAAAGGCATCCGCCAGTGCCTTCGCCCCCTTGGCATCGCTCGCGGTCAGAGCCTTCAGCTTGAGATCAAGAAGATCATCCTTATCGACCGAAAGTTGGTCATCCAATCCTCCATCCGCGCGCTTTCTTTTCACCTCCACCGTCGAAACCTTGACCAGAGGATCGACCAAAACGGTCAATCGCACCCCGGGCTCCCCCCCCTCCCCACGCATTTCCGAAGTGATGATCTGCACATTCCCGAAATCGCCCGTTTTGTAGAGGCTCTCAATGTCCCCGTCGACGACCTGTTGGGAGTACACCCCCCCTTTGCTGCTTCGCATGTTCTGCCTGATCTTGTCCTCATTCAGCGGAACATCCGTTCGCTTCGACGAGAACTCGATTTCGAGGATCTTCAGTTGCCCGGGAGTCGCCCGCTCCGAAGCCGAGGGGGATGGAACAAAGATTTTAGATTTGGAACGGGTCGGTTCTTGGGACGTCGACGGCTCGCCCTCCGCTGCCACCACCCCACACGAAAAAACACCACAAACCACTAACCCAAAAAGACAAGCAACGACCTTGGGGGCTACGAAATAGCCCCTTTTAGGCACACCCGATGCATATCCCGATTTTTTCACGGCAATCTGCGTAAATAGCTGACAGCAAGCGTTTGTCTACAACAGGTTGCTGTATTTTTTACTTATTGATAATTAACAACTTACGGATCTACTTAACTGCTCTTATCTTCTTTCCCAACATCCTCAGTCGCTGCAGCCGAACCCTTGCGCGGACGCCGGGCTTTGGAGGCCTTTTCTTGGTTCTCACCAGTTCTTCCAGCCAATTTAACTTTAACCGTCGTCTTCACCGAGTACCCCAAGTCCACCACAGCCTCATGCTCTCCAGCATGGTTGATCGGCCGGGCCAACTGCACGTTTTTCCGCTCGACCGCAAATCCCTTTTCCACCAAGGCGGCGGCGATTTCAGCGGCGGTAATCGCACCAAAGAGCTTCTCTGCCCCCTCCTCGGCCTGCTTGAGCTCAAAGGAAAGGACCAGCCTAGCCAACTTGGAGGCAATTTCCTGTGCCTCATTGGCTTCCGCCGCCTCACGCTCCGCCCGCTTTTTTTTCAGCGACTCCAATTGCCGCTTGCTAGCGGCACTCACCGGGGCGGCCAGCCCGCGGGGGAACAGAAAATTCCGGGCATACCCGGGACGGACTTTGACCATATCGGCTTCAGCGCCGAGCCCACGGACCGGGCCTTTAAGAATAACTTCAACGTTCATGGATTGGATTCCTTCTGGTTTTTTGGGTTTTGTTTAAAATGGAACATCATCCTCGGCCGGCTCCGGCCCGTTCGGTGCACTTTTCGGTGCGTTCCCCTCGGAACGGTCGCGCGGACCCTCGCCTTTCGCCCCGGCCCCACGGCCGCCGGCACCCCCTCGGGATAAAAACTGTACCCGATCCGCACGCACCCTCATCCGACTCTTCTTTTCCCCCTCCGGCCCTTCCCATTGGTCCAATTGCAGTCGACCTTCCACAAATACGGGCGCTCCCTTGGTCAAATAATCCCGGCAAGTCTCCGCTTGCCGCCCCCAAACCACCACATCCACGTAACAAACCTCCTCCTTTTCCGTGCCATCCTGGGCCCGGTAAGTCATGTTGATGGCCATGGCCAAATCACCGACCGCCGTGCCCTTCGGGGTATGACGCACCTCGGGATCCCGGGTGAGATTCCCCATCAAAAAGACTTTGTTCAGGCTGGCCACAGCGAAAAATCCCTAAGCGACTGCTTCGGCGGAGGCCTTTTGTGTCCGACTTGCCTCCTCCTTGGAGACAGCGACCAAAAGATGCCGGTAGACCGGATTGCAGAGCGCCAGCTTGCCTCGCAGCTTCGCCACCGCATCGCCTGGCAATTCGATCGTCAGGTTGGCGTAGAAACCGGACTCCAGCGGACCCGCCACATATTCAAATTTTTTCCGGTCCATTTTCTGGGTACGCGTCACGCGTCCCCCCACGGACTTCACCTCACCCTCCACTTGGGCGAGAACCTCAGGCAGGGATTCCTCCTTGCCGGCTAAATCCAAAATGACCAACAGATCGTATGTTTTCATGCCTCCACTTTCCGGTTCCCCAGCGAAAGAGCGGCCTCCAGGCCCCCCAAACTCCAGGACTCCACGGCTTGCACAGCCGCTTCCACCATCCGCGCGACCACCGGCCGCTCATCTGGCGTAAATTTCTCCAAAACATGGTCTGCCGCCTCCCGGTTTTCCGCAGGGCGCCCCACCCCGGCACGTAGCCGGGCGTAAGCCCGGGTGCCCAGTTGGCTCTCCAGCGAATCAAGGCCGCGATGACCTCCGCTGGATCCTTCCGCCCGCAGACGAAGCCGGCCCAAGGGGAGATCGATGTCGTCGACAATCACCATAAAATTTTGCAAAGGAATTTTTCTCCAATCCAAGACCGCCCGGATGGCCTCTCCCGAGGCGTTCATCATCGTGGTCGGTTTAAGCAGAAGGAGATGCTCCGGGGTCTCCGCCATCCACGCCTCAGCGTGACGGCATTTTTCCCATCGAAGGCCTTGGCTGGCTGCCATTCGGTCCACCACCTCGAAACCGAAGTTGTGTCGCGTCCCCTCATAGGGCTTTCCCTCGTTCCCCAAACCGGCGACCAGCCCGACCTCCATCCTGTCTCCCACCCGCTATTTCTTGGCCGGTTCCTTCTTGGCCCCCTCCTTGGCTTCCGCCTTCGGTGCTTCCTTCTTGGCTGCATCTTTCTTCTCCGGTGCGGCCCCAGCTTCTCCCTCGACGTCCTTCTTCTCCCGGATCACTTCGGGCTCCGTCGGGGCACCCTCGGCTCCTGGCTTCACTTCCTCTTCCACCGTCGGCAGGAGCACCATGAACACCGGCAATTCCTTGGCATTCAAAACTGTAACCCCAGCCGGAAGTTTCACCTCACCCACGTGAATCGCTTGCCCAACCTCGAGGGCGGAAACGTCTACATCGATCCGCTCGGGGAGGTCCTTCGGCAGACATTCCACTCGCAGGGCACGTAGGGCGTGATCGAGAATTCCGCCGCCCGTCCGAACGCCAACCGCTTCGCCGATTTCGTGCACCGGCACCTCAACGCGCAGTTTCTTGTTTTCTTCCACCTGATGAAAATCCACATGCTCGATGGTGTCGCGTAACGGATCGTGCTGCACCTCGCGGATCAACGCCATCTTCTTGGTCGTAGTACCGCCTTCCGTCTCCACCATCAGATCAACCAGAACACTTTCCGAACTCGACCCGTGCAGAGCCTCGGCGATTTCGCGGCCATTCAGTTCCAAGGCCTGAGCCGTTCCACTCCCATAAAGAATCGCTGGAACACGACCAGAGGCGCGGATGCGCCGGGGACGGCGACCGCCGATTTCAGACCTTACTTTTGCTTTGATTCCTAACCTCTTGGACACGTTTTACCTCCGGATGAATGGAACGGAAATTAAACCAACTTTTACCCCCGGGGTCAACGTCATTCCCATGGATTTTTCAAAACCGAGCCCGGATCGATGCGTCCGGGCTCAACTCCAATCCTGAAAAAGATCGATTCGACGTTTCAGAACAAAAAAAAGAACCCTTGGGGGTTTTGCCCCCAAGGGTTCATACGGGAGTGGGAGCTCGCCACGCTCTCTTCCCCATCGACTGGCTATTTGGCGCCTGGACCAATCTCTCGACTCATCCTGCTTTTTGCTTCGGCTGCCAGTTTCCCGACGCTATTCACCACCCCCGCTTCACGGCGGGGGAGAAGTTTCGGCCTCATAGCAGGGCCGCCACGACCATCCCTGATCGCAGTCTGTTGAGTGAAGCCTCTTTGCCTGGTTCGGTCCTTACCTGCCGGTAAGGGCGCGCCACACACGGCGTTGACCTACCCACGAGAATTACCCTGTGACAGGTCATTTTGCGGGTCACCGCCTTTAGTCGGGAGGACAGCCAATGCTTTTGGCACTGCGTTGGCCTCCCGCCACGGGTCTAGCTTCTTATCTCTCAGGTTGCTTTTTCCTCGTAGCCGAGCGACGTCCCTCTCGGGTGCGCCCCTCGAACTCAGAACCGGGCTGTTGACCAAGCCTGCCGGCCTGATCTCCCGACTCTGTCTGTCTGCGATCTGTCCCTTTCGCTTTCCCCCCGCATAAGGGGGAACCTTGGAGCCAAGGGGTTTTGAGTCCCTCAACTCAGACCGACCACCTACACCTGACTTTCTCACAGTAGCAACCATCGCCCTTTTCTTGGAGCGACTGTGTCCGCCAAAGGGGCCGAAACCACCCCCTCAACGTGACTGAACCAGCTTGCGGCTTCTTTAGTTATCGCTGCCGGTCCCTCAAACCCCTAATTCGCATTCTACGGACACCGTCATCGCAATCGCTTTCGCTTCCTACTTTGCCGATGTTTTTCCGGGTGCGACCCCGGCCGCGGGATTTGGTGAGACATGCCCTTGCTGGACTTGTGATCCAACCTGGGGGCCGGGGCAGTCAAGCAACCCCGACCATTCTCCAGTTACCTGGAGCTATCCTGAGAATCTTCAAGTGAGAGCGAACTTTCATTCCTCTCACCAGACTCTGTTCTTTCAATGAACTGGGGACATAATCTTACATCCCGCGCTTGCAACCAAGTAGAATGGGAAAAGTGGCAATTTTAATTGTGAATAACTTAAGGATAAAATAGCGCTTCTCCTATGGGAAAAGGCCTGTGTATTTGTCCACCTTAAGCCCGTGGAGGAACCTCTGATTCGATTAGGGATGTGCGGTTTTTTTCGTTTCTGCAGCCGTGGACAAAACGCCCTTTTGCAAAACTTTCAGCTTTTCCTCGAGCCAAACCGGCGCGTCCTTCTGCAAAGCGCTCCCCACGTGCCGGTGCAGGAACCTCTCCAAAGCCAGCATCGCGGCCATCCGGTTGTCGGGCCGGGCAAACCCATGGCCCTCATCGGCCGCCAGCAAATACTCCACCGCCTGCCCCTTCTTCCGGTAAGCCTCCACCATCTGGTCCGATTCGGCCTTCTTCACCCGGGGATCGTTCGCCCCCTGCACCACCAAAAGCGGGGCTTTCATCTTCTCCACCGAAAACAAGGGAGACTGGGCCTTCAATCTCGCCGCATCTTCCTCGTTTTGCGGATCCCCCACAAAATAATCAAACTGTCTCCTCACTGACTCCCAATACGGCGGAATCGAGTTCAGGAGAGTAAAGAGATTCGAAGGGCCAACAAACGAGGCCCCCGCGGCATAAAGATCCGGCGTGAACGCCAACCCCGCCAAAGCCGCATATCCCCCATAACTCCCCCCATAAATCGCCACCCTCTTGGGATCCGCGATTCCCTTGGCCACCAGATCCTTCACTCCCCAGGTCAGGTCGTCCTGCATCTTGCCTCCCCACTCATGCCGTCCCGCCGAGTAGAATTTTTTTCCGTAACCGGTCGATTGACGAAAGTTCGGCTGTAAAACCGCTAGCCCGCGGTTGGCAAAAAATTGGGCCGTCCCGTTGTACCCCCAGTAATCCCGGGCCCACGGCCCCCCGTGAGGCATGACCAACAGGGGAAGATTCTTAGCCTCTTTCCCGGCAGGCAAAGTCAGGTAGCCAGGAATTTCGACTCCGTCCGACGACGCATACCGAATCGGCATCATCGGCGACAACTTCTCCTTGGGCAGATCTGGGCGTAACGCCCCAAACAGGGACACCTGCCGGCTGTCCCGGTCGAAAAGATAATACGTGCCGGGATCCGTATCTCCCGAAATTAAAATCACCCAACGACGATCGTTCCCCGACATGTCGGCCAAGCCCACCTCCTGATTCGGGAACTGCTTCCGCAGAAAAAGAAAATCCTCCTCGAATCCCTTGTCCTTCCAGTAATTCCTTTTCCGGTCATCGAAATAGACTGTGCCCACGAGTTCGTCCGTGGCCTCCGAAAAGGCGGCCCGCGATAAATCCACCCTTCCCAAAGGGTCCGACTCCATCTTCAGCAACTTGCCCGTTTGGGGATCGATCTCCGCCAAATACGACAAATCCTCCTGGCCCACATTCGTCTCCAAATAGGCCGTTCGGTTTCCGGGCCGGAACTGGAATCCCCCCATCGACTCCTGCCAGCTCACCTTGAGAATCGGCGCGGACAACTTCTTGCCCTCCACCCGCATCAGCTCGGTTCCACCATCCTTCGTCATCCGTGTCACCATCCGGATCTTTCCGTCCAAATCCGCAATGATGTCGGCACATCCCTCCTTATTTTCCCAAACCGGAGTCCTTTGCAGG